>Ga0123355_10017953_pt1 | contig 11202 bp, 7 predicted proteins | sample TergutEmb28metaG_3_FD_89872 | JGI IMG/M metagenome (GOLD analysis project Ga0123355, IMG submission 89872) | Embiratermes neotenicus P1 segment gut microbial communities from Petit-Saut dam, French Guiana - Emb289 P1 | ecosystem: Host-associated > Arthropoda: Insects > Digestive system > Gut ...
ATATTGTTTCAGGAAAATAAAGAGAATTTTTTTGAAACTACTAACCTATTGTGTTTGTCTTCCATGAAAATTACCCAATGATGTCATATGGAATCATGCTGGATTTTGTAAACAAATGGCTAAAATGGATTTATTGTCATGAATTAATATTCAAATAGCATATTTAAAAACAATTTACATGAAATTTATTTTTTCTGTGCACTCACATTAATTCGGGCTGGAAAGGGTTAAGGAGGAAGCACTGAGCCGTACACAAGTTTTCGAGTGGTTTGCGTGGTTCAAAAGAGGAGAAATGAGCGCTGAAGATCATCCTCATTCTGGGCGCCCGTCAACAAGTCGTACCGATGAGAATGTCAAAAAATTCAAGAACAAATGAACGAGGATCGTCGGTACACAACTGATGAGATCTCAGAAGTTACAGGTGTGAATTGGAGTTCCTGTCAGCAGATTTTGACCGTGGATTTGAGCATGAGACGCACTGCCACGAAGTTTGTTCCCCACCTGCTCACACAGGACCAAAAAAACACTCATTTGACTTCGTGCCAGAAGTTGAAAAATCAGATTGAAAGTGACCCAAACTTTCTTTCTAAGGTCATCACGGGCGATGAAAGTTGGTGCTATGGGCATGACCCTGAGACCAAACAAGCTTTGAGCCAATGGAAGACGCCCCCTTCACCAAGACCGAAAAAAGCAAGACAAGTGAGGTCAAATGTGAAAACAATGCTCATTGTTTTTTTCGATGTTCGAGGAATCGTGCACCGGGAATTCATTCCTCCTGGACAGACTGTCAATCAGGAATTTTACTTGGAGGTTTTGAGACGATTGAGAGAGAATGTGTGAAGAAAACACCCAGAATTGTGGAGATCGGGTGATTGGTTTCTCCATCATGACAATGCCCCAGCTCACACAGCTTTGTCTGTGATCCGGTATTTGGCCTCTCTGGGATGGACCGTCGTTCCCCACCCACCCTATTCACCGGACCTAGCCCCCAGTGATTTCTTTTTATTCCCGACAATGGAAAAAACATTGAAAGGAAAGAGATTTGCCACCGTGAAGGAGGTGAAAACAGTTTCGCAGGAGCCACTCAACAACATCAAGCTTCGGCAGTTCCAGAGATGCTTCACACAGTGGGAAAAAAGATTGGACAAGTGTATTGCTTCCAATGGAGAGTATTTTGAAGGGGATTAAGTGTTTTTTGTTCGAAATGTAAATAAATTTTCTTCTTTTGAAGAAAATCCGGTTATTTTTGGGTCCCCCCTTGTATATACAATGAACTCCAAGAAAGAGTAGGAGGTTTGCTGTATTTATTTTGCATAACAAGTATTACCTTTCCGTAAAATATTCACACCTGTAATGTTTTCCCTCCAGAATGCATCAAAATTATTTCCTAACAGTGAATTCATTTGTAACATTCAAGGTTTAGGCACATGTAACATGTCTTGTACCTTTATCTGAATTTCGGGCTCTTTAGCACTTAGTGCTTCTTCCAGCGTCCTTATTCTGAGATTACATCCTGCTAGATCCTGCCCTTTCTGCTCCAATTCCACCACCAGATCTTCCAACTTGCTGTCACGCTGTTTTATTTCCAGTTCAAGGCCTTGGCATCGCACCTTAACACGCTCATTTTCTTGTTGTGCATCCTGCAGGTCAGCCTCTAACTGCTTTGAATGAAATCTTTCCTCTTGCAAGTTGCATTCCAGTTGCTGAATCTAAGTATATGTGGATGAAAAAGTAACACACTGTATTAAATGCAATAACTTATTGTTCTAACACATGTGCCAAAACAGGAAACACAGGCAAAGTCACCACCAATGAAGTTGTTTGCTGTGGGGCTAAGTGTGGAATTAAATTATATGTTCCAATTGATATTTTAACAACCAGTAAGGTCTACAATGTGCCAAAACTATGCTTTACTGCTTGAATTACTCTACAGAACAGCTGACCCAAATCAGCACACACAAAGAACACATTACCTAATATGATAACCTAAAGAGGCATGTGAGAGCAAGATGCATCTGGCCTGATTCATAATGCTGAAAACCACAGTATGTTATATGTAATCGACATGGTTGTGGACACCACAGATATTACGCCCATCTGTAACCTGTGCAGGAATTTTTTATTTTTTAATTTTCTGACAAGGTCCACTTTGCCAACAACAAACTATACACCCTGCCAACTTTTACAAATATCTGAAAGCACTTGCATGAGTTGATGGGCTTAGAAATATGAAGCAAAGTCTTCTACCTCACCTGTGCTTCTAACATTTCAACAAGCTTCTGTAATTTTTCTACTGCTTCGTGAGTGTGTCGTTCCACGCAAGCACTTGTTGTGTTAAGTCCAAATGCTTCACTTATCAAAGCAGTAGAGTCCAGTTGCAAAAATTTTGGGTCTCTCAGTTCCTGCAAGTGAAAAATAATTAGTTTCACTGGTTATTTATCTCCTTTTAATCACCCGTATTCTGTTCCACAAGGAGACTCAAGAAACTTGACTATGTGGTAGAACGTAAACGAGTTTGTGAGCTTTTTCACTTCTGACTGATGACAAATTACCCATGTCAGTCTTCATGTCTCAGCACCAACAGAGATGCAGCAAGGGTGAGAGATTATGGTCAGTGAAAAGGCAACATCGAAGAATCCAGTGTATTTTTTGAATGATGACTTTTGTCATCTTCAGAAAGTGGTGCAAGATGATACCACAATTTCAAGAGTGAGTGAACGCTAAGTTTTGCTTGTATGACTGGGCAAGTCAAGCCCACAAACGTACCACAAATCCCTTCATCCACCTGCAAGTGCAAAACCTCTTCTGCCTCCTCTTCCTTCTAGTCACAGTGCCAAAAAACAATCACCAACAATATCAATGAATTCAGCAATCCCTACTAAGACAGATTACATGCCTTCCTACTTCACAGGCAGGTTGGGGCTTTACTTCACAATCATCATCCTTTCAAAATTCCCCTTCAGCAAAGCAATTAGGTAATCACACCTATATTATGTATTGCCTGATTGAGTAGAAAAACGCTTGTAAGCTGGCAACAAAAATCTTCAGTATTAATCATCACAGACTGTATGGTTAATGTATTCAGTGCCTTTAATTGAAATGTGGCTCATGTAATGAGTACATAGGCATACCCTGTAGAATGTTTCCCTGGTTGTTTGCCCGGTTGAATGCCTCTTGGTATTTAAGATCCAAACTTCATAGAATGTATGTATCTCGATACATTTTTCAACCAATGTTTATATACAAAAAATTGATATCAATGTTCCATAAACTCAATACATTTTAAACAAAATGATATGCATGCAACTGTACTTGTTACTGCATAAAAAGCAACTGTTTGTTAACAACCACGTTAATTGAATGGTGATTGGGCATTTTACTTCCTAACATGATAATCTGTTACTTACATGTAGGTGTTTTACTGTCTTTTAGTTACATTTCAGGAAAATGATTGGGGGTTTTGGGTTGATGATGTAATGCATTATAATTTTTCCCATTTAAAATAATAGGCAATAGGCTCCTGGTTAGCATTTTCTTTCAGAACATCTGATTTCCAGGAAGAGGATCCTGATGTTAAGCGTGAGATGGGTAGATAAGGAATATGCAAGTGTCAGCTGCAAGATAGACATAGCAGCACTTCTCAGAGATGATAATACAGAAAACACAGTATGACATAAGCCCCCACTATTAAAAAATAAATACAAAATACAAATAAATAAATGGCTGGGGGCCTGAAGGCTGAGAGCCACAGAATGAGTGGACAACGTAGTGACAGGGCCAACCAGTGGCAAACTTCTACACCAATGCATGTTATCTTCTGCATAACTTCCAAGATAAGGACTGTGGGACTGTCAAGGGTCCTGTGGATTTGATTTATGACCACTGCCTGATACACATCTGTCGATTATGAAACCTAAGGAAAAGCTTGTGATTAATTTCAACTATTATGTTCTATATCCACTCTGTTTTACACACACACACACACACACATATATATATATATATATATATATAAATGTATAATCTGTTTGTTATTTTTATGGCATCACTTCTTACATTTAAAATTAAATCAAGAGTTTCATGCACATTATTGTTTAAGAACAAATGGCATTCCAACTTACAGCTTCCAATTCATGTATTCTTGACTCCAACATCCCCTTCTCCAAGTCCCTCTCCTCTTGGAACTTTTTCATCTCTCCTCGATGTTGTTCTTCCATTAAGTCCAAAGCTTTAGCGGCTTGACAAAGCAGTTCCTGCTTGTCACACACTTCCTTCCTTAGTGTCTCTGCTTCCACCTAATCACACAAACATAGAAAACTTCAAAATTTTTAATTAGAAAACATAGTAAAACCTCGCTGGTGCAGACTCCATTAATCTGGGTAATGAATAATCCAGGCAGTTCTAGCTTGATCAGTCCCCCTGGATGTGTTTGCTACCACACAGTGAAGCTATGTCATGCTGTTATCATTCTGTGTCCCACAAGTGTTGTTTACACTAATAATAGCTTCTAACAAAAGTAGTGGAAAAATATATTTGACATTCAGAGGACCATGCATCATGATATGTTCTTATAATAAAAGCTGACGAGATGTGCTACTTCACACATTTATTTTGGTAAAGAACTTTACGTGTTTCAGACAGATCTACTGTTCATCATTAGAAGTCTCAACACTGTATACACAGCAATAAGTATTTGTCATGCTAGTTATGTTGACTGTCTGCTGGCAGACAGTCAACATAACTAGCATGTAGAGTTCTTTAACAAAATAAATCTGTGAAATAGTGCATCTCATTGGCTTTTATTATAAGAATGGAAAAATATATTTTGAGGATTATAAACAAACAAAAATCCTTGATAAGTGAGTGTTGCAACTACAAACATCGTTGACAGTTTTGTTCTTCCGAAATAAATAAATAAAAAAAAAAACTATGTAAATTAAGAAATTTTCTGTTAAGTTTAACTGCAGTGTCAAGTTAAAAAGCTATGAAGTTAAGACCTAATGAAAATCTGGAAAAGGCTGTATACAACAGCACTATCATTTGTAGGTTGAACTCTTAAAGCTGGCTATGGAAAAACTTGCAAAGAATTTTTCTTACAAACTTTATTGTCAGCCTCACTTTGCCATCTCCTCAATGCAGCCAGTGGATTGAGGATCAAAGGCTAAACAGAGGAAAATTTATAAATAAAGTTGTGCAGTTTTAGAGGCCAGGCAGGATAAGGTTGACAACACAAGGGGCCACAGGGCTTTTAAGAATACAATAAACTGCAGTATTAAACCTATCTCAATGAGGCAAGAGCCCATCAGGAAGTTTGGGCCAAAAAACTCGCAAACTGCTGGGAAAATGTTCTGCATTCAAAGATGTGAATTCAGATTATGAAGGTACTAAGCCAAAGACTACCTCACTCTACAGCTGGCTGGAGAAAAGTCTATAAATGAAGCAGCTAAGATATGGTGAGAGGTTGATGACAGAAATTATGGCTATCCAAATCAAACTCTTTATGTACATATTGTGGGGGGGGGGGAAAGATGATGAATAGAGCTCAGAAAGATGGTGACGATGACGACAATCGCTGCAATAAATGTTGTTGTCATCATCATTATCATAATTGACTTGGAACAACCACAAATATGAAGTCTTAATTGTACATAAGACTGACGAGCATAATTTTAAAATTAGCACGTTGCCTGCACATGTGATTACATACACAGGGCCAACTTGGGCTTTGAAGGACAGCAGCAGTTCTCAAAACCCCGATTTTTCATAAGCCTTGGTCCTGCCAGCCACAATATTTTTCAGGAACGCAAACCCCAGAGCTGGCAAGAAAGCACCATATTTATTTCACAGCTCTTTATGTTCTTTAAAGCTGTTATGCTGTTACACTAGCTGCTGGACTGCTGGCTGGAAGTCAGTATTCGGAAGGTCCTGCGACCGACCATCTTGAAACAGGTTTTTCTTGGTTTCCCTGTGCCTAAAAGCAAATGCTGAGATGGCTCCCAAGACCCCAAGTTGCCACTACATGCTTCTCATGTAGCCCTCCCGACTTAAATTTAGTAGTAACCAATTTCATATTTTGTATGCATGTAAAATATCCACTGCCACCGGGTGACAACCCAATTGCAGTTCATAAATATTATTATTACATACAAAGATTCTTAATGAAAAACTGCACATTACCTTAAGTTCGATGTTTTTCTTGAAAGGATCTACTTTGTCGTCAGTACTCATGTGTCCCATTCTTTCTTCCAAGAAATATATCCGGAGTTTAAGATTGAAATTTTCCTTTTTTAGTTGGGACAGCTGGTCTTCGTATTCCTTCATGGTGCGACCTCTGATTGGAGACGTCTTCCCTGGAGACCGCAGGCCCAGTGTAACTATTGGGAGAGAAACAGCACATTGCTGCATTAACATTGGTCATACTATAGCAATAAAAATATTTAATTTATAACAGTTCTAAGCAATGAACCACATGAAAATCAGAACAACCTAACTAATGTAAATATTTTACAGTAATGTAACAGGTGATGACAGAATTGGATGAGAATGTTTCCCACGTACAGCAGTCTTCGCTTGCTATCCTGTGGAAGGCTGCAATCCCAACCGTCCCGATTGTACATTACCCAAATTCGTTATGCATTACCATGTAACAATGCTATTCTTTCCACAAGCCTTGCAGTTCCAAAACAAAATATTAATAATAAGCATAAAACAAAGACATACGTAGTTTGTCAAGGTACTGTATACATGGGACACAAAGATCATTTTCCCATGCAGGATAAACAAAATACTCACTGTTGAATAAAGAGAGACCAACTTGATGTCACTTGCTTTATTATTTCATTATTTAATGCTCAACATGTTTCAGATGTTAATACATCCATCCTCAGGAGCTTGCGACTTATTTGTCGAGTTATTTCATGGGTTGTATTGCTCTGGTTCGATGTGTGGTGGTGTTACTTTGTGGTTTGGCTGTGGTGGTACGGATACCATACCACCACAGCCAAACCACAATGTAACACCAACACACATCGAACCAGAGCAATACAACCCATGAAATAATTCAACAAATAAGTCACAAGCTCCTGAGGATGGATGTATTAACATCCGAAACATGGTGAGCATTAAATAAGGAAATAATAAAGCATGTGACATCAAGTTGGTCACTCTTTATTCAACTATCAAGAAGATGCATGGTTCAATAAACGTAAGATTAAAAAAATATGTAGGTTTATAACGTATGGACAAATTATCTGTTTGTGGTAAAGCACTGCGCGACTGTTATACATCTAACTTCCTGGCTAGTTGTGACTTCAAAAGAACGGAGTGATGTAACTCACAAATGTGGGTTGTGTACCTTGCAACAGTTCACATTTGGACTAAAATATCAGAATCACCTCTCTTCAAGAATTCTCAAGTTTACACAGATATTACAACATGAGACACATATGCCACACTTAGAATTCAAGGCACGATTTTAGTTATTACAGCTACTACTAATTTCGCACTTCTGCACACTGGATTATTTGCTTCCTCACTGGTCTTTATTACCTACACATGAATAATCTACAAGGTAAACTACAGGAAATATATACACAAACAATTTTAGGATTATGCGCTACAACATAATCAACCACCAATCACGATCGGAAGCTATGCACATTTTACACTTACGTGACACATTAATACGCAATTTACTTTCTTCACTCAATGTTATATATAATAAAACGCATGTTTCTTACCTACAAAGCTGATTACATTCATATTTTTCTTAAGCCACTGGCCACAACCCACTTACTGGGTATAAAGGCAACAACTGTCACATTAAATTTCTATACTGAATTCAATTTGAAACAAAAAATCTCAGGAAACATGATACATTATGCAACAGATAACGAAAGGGAGAAACAGAAAGTTATATCGACACAAATTGCTGAATTACTTGCATGGAAAACAAATGCATACATCACATTTCAAGCACTTACTGCTCCGGTTCATGACTGCTGGTGGCCTTCTGTTCTGGCAGTTCGTCTCTACAGCTCACAATGTACATGTCAACAGATCACTATCATGTTGGGAACATAATGACGGTAGCCGAAGTCTTGACTTGTATTTTACGACACGCCCAGATCCACCCGAAGACAGTTGAACCAGAAAATGAGATTCTGTTGAGTATCCTGCACACTAAAGTGATACCAAACTGTGACTTCAGGCGCTGTTCCATTTTCCCTAATAACTGTGCGCCTAACAAATAGTCGGAAACGTGAAGGCGCTACGACATGGCAGCGATGTACAAAAACCAAATGCGAACCCCCCTCCCCGTTCACACCAGTGTGTTATTCTAAGTGAAACAGACACGGCATAAGAAAAATGGCTGACAGTATCGTGTATTATAAAGTTTGGTTTATTTGTTTTTGATCGTGACCTATTTAAGGCGCTTGCATAACTGATACGCAGTGTCGAAAGACGGATGACTAGTCTATAACTGTGAAGGATGAGAAAGGAAGCGACCGTCGCGTACTCCGTGGTACTACCCTGGGATTAACCTCGAGGGACTAAGGAAAACCACGCAAATTGTCTCCGGTAGCTATGAACCCCGGAAATGCGGAATACGACGCAGGAGTTCTACCAACGGCGACGTTTCGTCTAAGGCTTGGTGCACCAAATACAATACATTAAGTCACAAAAAGAACGTGAAGCTGTCCCTGTACATGACATGAAGGCATAATGGGGTAGTGGAGGTATAGCTCAACTCGGCACTACATGAAAGTGGGTAATCAGCCTCACGCCCCGGTCGCTTTATCCCAGGGGAAAGAGTCCGTGGTACCCACTGAATAGGAGGCTGGCAAAACATCTCCTTTTGTCAGACGGCAGAAATTCATCGGAACTCATGATTTACGAGTCTACTTGAAGATTTAAACAACGGGCCTACATGACTGGTAGACACTAAATGCCGCACTAACCGGCTTATTGCTGCAGCAGCAGCAACTAGAGTTTGCAGCAATCGCAACGAAAATTCACAACAATGCGGCTAAGAGCTTGCGCCATGCCTGCCTTCCCATCTGTCCAGAACCGCTCAACGGATTTAAGTCATTGTAACAGTTGAGCCTGGAGGCCAAATCGCTACAAATATAACCAGAACTGTACACTCCCTGATTAGGTGTGCGTTATTGCAGGGAGAATTCTGACGAGATTAAGACGGCAAACAACGGGCGTCCGGTTCTTCCGACTGGGCAGATCGCCGACTTGTGCAACGCTTTACAATATCGGCCCTTTATAATCTATTTACGTTCCATAAGGTTCGACCAGACACTCGTATGGTGTGCCTAATACACGCATGTTAAGCTAACATTACCAACATCCATTACATAAACTCAGCAGCTGATATACAACAATCAAAAAACCTGATGAATATCGAACAAGTACTCTCACACAAATACACAGTCACCCTCTCATTCCATTAATGTAGTCAAAACAAGACAGGCAATGTACGTAGGTTATTCGGAAAGTAAGTACCGTCTGCGCATATCTCTCGTGCATCCTCGAGACTGTCACTTTGCGCATGTGCAGTGACTTCCTGTATCAACTGAGAAGACACAGACGCCATTTCGTGAAATTCGTGTTATGTTTATGTTTGTTCCTGTGCGTTAAACATGTTTAAGACAATTGAAGGGGCCGCCGACTGTGAAATACGCTTTGTAATTCGTTTTATGAACTCTAGGAATGTGCTACCAAGTGAGATTCATCATCAGATCTGTCAAGTGTATGGTGACAATGCGATGAGTGATGGCATGGTTAGGAAATGGGTTCGGATATTCCATGAAGGGTGAGAGAACGTGCACGATGAGGCGCGAAGTGGGCGTCCATCTTTGGTGAATGATGATTTGGTGCGTAAGGTCAACGAAAGAGGGCGTGACGACAGACGTTTCACAATGCCTGATCTGTCCCTGCACTTTCCTCAGATTTCAAGGACTCTACTTCATGACATTGTCAGTAGTCATTTGGGTCGCAGGCGGCCGCATTCTATGAGGAGGGTATACAAAAACTTGTGCCCCGCTACGATAAGTGCCTCAATAATGGCGGCGAATATGTGGGAAAATAGTTTGAAGAATGTCGAATCTGTTAACAATAAAATTTTATACGAAACCTTACTCGATTTTTTTTTTACAGCGAAACGGTACTTACTTTCCGAATAAGCCTCGTACGTATAACGTAACATTGAGGCGCGTTCGTGCAACCATTGTTGCAGGGGAACAGCAATAAGTATTATATTGTAAGTGTATGTTTGTAGCCTTAGGTATCCAGCATGCTATGCCCATGCGCCATATTCTCATCTGTGGCTTGCTCCGCTCTACATTTTTCCACATTATTTCACAAACGGCAAGATTTGGGGGGGGGGGGAAGAGTTATGGAACATAAAATGTGCGTTTTTATTTTCTGTACAGCTTTTGTGTGAAACATCTCATTCTAAAAAGAAATGAGCAAGATATGATCAAAAATGTATATTGGTCTTCGTGTAAAATACCCTTCATTCGTGGCCGATTTTAATGAAACTCGAATTTTCTCTACAATTTTTCGAAAAAAAAAATGCTCAATTATCAAATGGCGTGAAAATCCGTCCAGTGGGAGCCGAGTTGTTCCATGCGGAGAAACGGACGGGCGGCCAGACATGACGAAGCTAATAATCGCTCTTCGTTATTTTGCGAACGCGCCCCAAAATAACCCTAAAATCACCCGATATTAACTCTTTAAGGATTAACATTAACCTGACACATTCAAAGACCCAGTCCGTACCGCACAGTAATCACACCCCGATTCCGTTACAAAAACAACTCAGTTGATGAACACGGAAATAATACATAGTCCATACAAAACAAAGACGTAAAGTCACTTCGTGGGCATAACGTAGAATGAAGTGACCAGTGCGGTTTAAAAGTTCGCATAATGAACGACTGAAGAATTATGGTTCGATTCTCGTCGGGGGTAGGAGATCAGACTTCTCCAAAAGTTTCAGACCGGCTCCGGGACCCACGCAGTTTTCTGTTCAACGCGTACCGTGGGCTTTTCACCGGACGTAAAGCAGCAGGGTCGTCGAAATGACAACTCACCCCCCCCCCCCCCCCCCCCCCCCCTCCCCAACATAATAATATGTTTGGCCCCTCGCCTACCCCCCCCCTCTCTTTTTTTTTTGTGTGAATAAAAAAA
>Ga0123355_10017954_pt1 | contig 11202 bp, 8 predicted proteins | sample TergutEmb28metaG_3_FD_89872 | JGI IMG/M metagenome (GOLD analysis project Ga0123355, IMG submission 89872) | Embiratermes neotenicus P1 segment gut microbial communities from Petit-Saut dam, French Guiana - Emb289 P1 | ecosystem: Host-associated > Arthropoda: Insects > Digestive system > Gut ...
GGCAACAGTGGATATAGTGCAATGGTACTGTGTTGTGTGTGGAGTTTATTGTGGTTACAGCAACAGTAGATATAGTGCAATGGTACTGTGTTGTGTGGAGTTAATTGTGGTTACAGCAACAGTAGATATAGTGCAATGGTACTGTGTTGTGTGTGGAGTTTACTGTGGTTACAGCAACAGTAGATATAGTGCAAAGGTACTGTGTTGTGTGTGGAGTTTATTGTGGTTACAGCAACAGTAGATATAGTGCAATGGTACTGTGTTGTGTGTGGAGTTTATTTTGGTTACAGCAACGGTAGATATAGTGCAATGGTACTGTGTTCTGTGTGGAGTTTATTGGGGTTACAGCAACAGTAGATATAGTGCAATGGTACTGTGTTGTGTGTGGAGTTTATTTGCGTTAGAGCAACAGTAGATATAGTGCAATGGTACTGTCTTGTTTTTGGGGTTTATTGTGGTTACAGCAACAGAAGACATAGTGCAATGTTACTGTGTTGTGTGTGGATTTTATTGTGGTTAGAGAAACAGTAGATATAGTGAAATGGTACTGTGTTGTGTGTGGAGATTTTTGTGGTTAGAACAACAGTAGTTATAGGGTAATGTTACTGCGTTTTGTGGGGAGTTTATTGGTGGTAAAGCAAGAGGAGTTATAATGCAATGTTACTGTGTTGTGTGCGAGGAGTTTATTGTGGTTACAACAACAGTGGATATAGGGAAATGGTACTTTGTTGTTTGTGGAGTTTATTGTGGTTACAGCAACAGTAGATATAGTGCAAATAAACTGTGTTTTGTGTGAATTTTATTGTGGTTACAGCAACAGTAGTTATAGTGCAATGGTGCTGTGTTGTGTGTGGAGATTATTTAGGTTAGAGCAACAGTAGATGTAGAGAAATATTACTTTGTTTTGTTTGTGGAGATTATTGTGATTAGAGCAACAGTAGATATAGTGCAATGGTACTGTGTTGTGTGTGGAATTTATTGCGGTTAGAGCAACAGAAGTTTAGGTCAAAGTTACGGGTTGTGTGTGGTGTTTATTGTGGTTAGAGCAACAGTAGATATAGTGCAATAGTACTGTGTTGTTTTTGCAGTTAATTGTGGTTACAGCAACTGTAGATATAGGGCAATGATTATGTGTTGTTTTGTGTAGTTTATTGTGGTTTCAGCAACAGTAGATATAGTGCAATGTTACTGTGTTGATTGTGGATATTATTGCAGTAATAGCAACATTAGTTATAGTGTAATGATACTGTGTTGTGTGTGTAGCTTATTGTGGTTATAACAAGAGAAAATATAGTGCCAACGTACTGTTTAGGGTGTGGAGTTTTTTTGGTTACAGCAAAATTAGTAATAGTGAAATGGGACTGTGTTATGCGCGCATTTCATTGCGGTTGCTGCAAGATTATGTATAATGCAAAGTTACTGTGTTGTGTGTGGACATTATTTTGGTTTCAGCAACACTAGGTATAGTGTAATGGTACTGTGATTTGTGTGCGGTTTATTGTTGTTACAGCAACAGTAGAAATAGGGCAATGTTACTGTGTTTTGTGGGGAGTTTATTGGTGGTAAAGCAATAGGTGGTATAGTGCAATAGTACTTTGTTGCGTGCCTGGAGGTTATTGTGTTTACAGCAACAGTAGATATAGTGCAATGGTAGATATGGGGCGATGGTACTGTCTTGTGTGTGGAGAATTTGTGGTTAGAGCAACAGGAGATATAGTGCAATGCTACTGTGTTGTGTGGAGATCATAGTGGTTTTAGCAAAAGTAGAAATAGGGTAATGTTACTTTATTGTGTGGGGAGTTTATTGGTGGTAGAACAGGAGACGATATAGTGCAATGTTACTTTGTTGTGTGTGAGAAGTTTATTGTGGTTAGAGCAACAGTAGGTTTAGTGAAAATTTACTGTGTTGTTTGTGGAGGTTATTGTGGTTACATAAACAGAAGTTATAGTGCAATGTTGCAGTTTTGGGTGTGGAGTTTATTGTGTTTACAGCAAGAATGGTTATAGGGCAATAGTACTGTGTTTTAATTGGAGTGTATTGTTATTACATCAACAGTACTTATAGTGCCATATTACTGTGATTTGTATGGATGTATTTTGGTTACAGCAACAGTAGATATAGTGCAATGGTACTGTGATGTGTTTGAATTAATTGTGGTTACATCACCAGTAGATATAGTGCAATGGTAATTAATTGTGTTTACAGCAACAGGAGAAATAGTGCAATGGTACTGTGTTGTGAGATTGGAGTTTATTGTTTTAATGCAAAAATTAAATATAGCGCAATGCTAATGTGTTGTGTGGAGACTTTTGTGGTTACAGCAAAAGTACATATATTGCAATGGTAGTGTGTTGTGTGTGGAGTTCATTGGGGTTAGAGCAACAGTAGATATAGTGCAATGGTACTGTATTGAGTGTGGAGTTTATTGTGGTTAAAGCAACATTCGATATAGTGCAATGGTACTGTGTTTTTTGTGGAGATTAATGTGGTCACAGCAAAAAGTAGATATAGGGCAATAGTACTGTGTTGTGTGTGCAGTTTTCTGTAGTCACAACAAGAGTAGATATAGTGAATCTTTACTGTGTTTTGTGTGGAGTTTATTGGGGTTATAGAACAGTAGATATAGTGCAATGATACTCTGTTGTGTTTGGAGTTTATTTTGGTTACTGAAAGAATATAAATAGGGAAATGTTTCTTTGTTTTGTGTCGAGATGATTTTGGTTACACCAACAGTAGTTACAGGCCATGTTTCCGTGTTCTGTGTGGAGTTTATTGAGGTTAAACAGCATTAGTTCTAGGGCATAGTTGTTGTGTTTTGTGTGGAGTTTATTGTGTTTGCAGCAACAGTAAAAATAGGGCAACATTTCGGTGTTTTTGTAGCGTTTATTGTGGTTATAATACACAGTAGTTAAAGTTCAATTGTACTATGTTGTGTGTGGAGTTGTTTTGGTTACAGCAATATTAGTTATAGTGAAATGGGACTGTGTTTAGTGTGGAATTTATTGTGGTAACAGCAACAGTATAAATAGTGTAATGGTACTGTGTAGTGTGGGGAGTTTATTGGTGGTAAAGCAACAGTAGATTAGTGAAATGGGACTCTGTTAATCGCGGTTTTTTGTGGTTACATCAAATGTAGAAATAGTGCAATGGTACAGTTTTGTGTGTAGTTTATTGTGGTTACAGAGACAGTAGAATTAGTGCAATGCTACTGTTTGTTGTTTGGAGTTTATTGTGGTTACAACAAAAGTAGATATAGTGCAATGATACTGTGTTGTGTGTGGAGTCTATTGTGGTTACAGCAACAGTAGATATAGTGCAATGTTACTGTGTTGTGTATGGAGTTTATTGTGGTTACAACAACAGTAAATAAAGTGCAGTGGTACTGTGTTTTGTGTAGAGTTGTTTGTGGTTAAACCAACAGTAGATATAGGGCAACGTTACTGTGTTGTGTTTGGAGTTTATTGTCTTTACAGCAACAGTAGATACAGTGCAATTATTCTGTGTTTTGTGTGGAGTTTATTGTGGTTACAAAACAGAAATTTTAGTGCCAAATACTGTGATGTATGTGGAGGTTATTTTGTTTACAGCAAGAGTTGATATTGTGCAATATTTCTGTGTTTTTTGTTTATATTATTGTGGTTACGGCAACAGTAGGTGTAGTGCAATTTTACTGTGTTGTTTGTGTAGTTTTTGTGGTACAACTGCAGTAGTTATAGGGCAATGTTACTATGTAGTGTGTTGAGTATATTGTTGTAAGTGCAACATTAGATATAGTACAATGATACTGTGTTGTGCGTCGAAATGTTTGTGTTTACAACAAGAATCTTTATAGTGCAAAAATATTGTGTTGTGTTTAGAGATTATTGTCGTTAGAACAACATTAGTTTTAGTGCAATGTTACTGCGTTTGTGTGGAGTTTTTTTGTGGTTATATCAAGAGTGGATATAGCCAAAGATACTGTGTTTGTGTAGAGATAATTTTGGTTAGAATAACAGCAGTTATAGTGCAATTATACTGTGTTTTTGTGGGTTTCTTTATGGTTACATGTACGGTAGATATAGTGCAATAGTAGTGGGTTGTGTGTGGAGTTTTTTTGGTTACATCATCGGTAGCTCTAGTGCAATTTTACTGAGTTTATTTGGAGTATTTTTTGGTTAGGTCAACAATAGATATAGTGCAATGTTACTGTGTTGTGTGTGGAGATTATTGTGGTTAAAAACAGCAGATATATTGCAATTGTACTGTGCTGTGTGTTGTTTTTTTTTTGGTTACATCAACAGAAGATATATTGCAAAATTTCTGTTTTCTGTTTGGAGATTTTTGGGTTTACAGCAACAGAAGATATATTGCAATATTACTATGTTTGTGTGGAAATTATTGTGTTTAGAACAACAGAAGATATAATGCAATGTTACTGTGTTGTGTGTGGTGTTTTTATGGTTACATCAACAGTTGTTACAGTGCAAAAGTACTCTTTTTTGTGTGGAGATTTTTTTGGTTACAGCAACAGTATTTATTGCAATGTTACTCTGTTTTGTGTGGAGATTATTGTAGTTAGAACAATATCAGATATAGTGCAATTGTTCTGTATTGTGTGTGGAGGTTTTTGTGGTATTATCAACAGTAGATATAGTGCAAAGTTACTGTTTTTGTGTGGAGAATTTTGTGATTACAGCAACAGTAGTTATATTGCAATATTACTGTGTATTGTGTGGAGATTATTGTCGTTAAATCAACAGAAGATATAGGGCTAATATTACTGAGTTTTTTTGGAGTTTTCTGTGGTTACAGCAACAATTGATATAGTGCAATGTTAATGTGTACATTTTGAATTGTATTGTGGCTACAACAACAGTAAATATAGAGCAATGTTACTGTGTTGTTTTTTGAGATTATTGTGGTTAAATCAACAATAAATTTAGGGAAATATTACTGTGTTTTGTGTGGAGTTTATTGTGGTTACGGCAACAGCAGCTATAGTAAAATGATACTGTGTTTTGTGTGGAGTATTCTGTAGTTATAGCAAGAGTAGTTATAGTGCAATTGTACTGTGTTGTTTGTGGTGTTTACTGTGATTAAATCAAAAATAATTATAGGAAATGTTACTGTGTTTTTTTGTGGAGATTATTGTGTTTACAGCAACCGTAGATATAGTGCAATTTTACTTTGTCGTGTGTGGAAACGTTTCTGTTTATATCTACATTAAATATATTGCAAAGTAACCTTGATTTGTACGGATATTAATATGGTTACAACAAGAGTAGAAATAGTACAACGTTTCTGTTTTGTAATTGGAGTTTTTTGTGGTTACAGAAACCGTAGTTATAGTGCGAATTTACTCTGTTTTTTGGAGATTATTTTGGTTTCAGCAACTGTAGATTTAGTGCAATAATACTCTGTTGTGTTTGGAGTTTATTGTGGTTACAGCAACAGTAGATATTTTGCAATGGTACTATGTTGTGTGTGGAGTTTATTGTGGTTACAGCAACAATAGTTATGGGGCAATGGTACTGTGTTGTGTGTGGAGTTTATTGTGGTTACAGCAAGAGTAGATATAGGGCAATGGTACTGTGTTGTGTGTGAAGAATTTTTGAGTTTACATTAACAGTAGATATAGTGCAAAATTACAGTATTTTGTGTGGAGTTTATTGTGGTTAGAGCAACATTAAATAAATTGCAATGATACTCTTATGTGTTTGGAATTTATTGTGGTTACAGGAATGGTAGTTATAGTTCGATGTTACAATGTTTATCTTGGAGTTTATTGTGGTTACAGCAACAGAAGATAAAGTGCAATGTTACCGTGTAATTTGTTAAGAATATTTTGCTTAAAGCCACAGTAGATATAGTTAAAAATTACTGTGTTATGGTTGTAGATATATGTGGCCACAGGAACAGTGGACATAGTGCAATGTTACTTTGATGTGTTTGGAGATTATTGTGGATACAGCAACATTAGATCTAGTGCTATGTTACTGTGTTTTGTGGAGATTTTTGTGGTTACAACATAAGTAGGATTAGTGCTAGTGGAGTTTATTGTGGATGCAGCAACAGTTGATATAATGCTAAATTACTCTGTTTTGTGGGTAGGTTTTTATGGTTACAGCAACAGTAAATAGTGTGCAAAATTACTTTTTGTGTGTGGAGATTTTTTATGTTAGTTCATTAGTAGATTTTTTGCAATGGAATGCGTTGTGTGGTTGGAGTTTATTGTGGTTATGCCAACAGTATATGTAGTGAAATGATTCTGTGTTGTGTGTGGAGTTTATTGTGTTTACAGCAACATTAGATATGGTGCAATGTTACTGTGTTGTGTTTGGAGATTTTTGTGGTTGGGGCAAATGTAGTTATTTTGCAATATTACTGTTTTTATGGAGTTTGTTTTGGTTACAGCAACAGTAGATATAGTGCAAAGTTTCTGTGTTTTGTGTGGCGTTTATTGTGGTTACATCTTTAGAAGTTATATTGCAATGGAATGTGTGGTGTGTGGAGATTATTGTGGCAATAGCACCAGCAGAAGTAGTGGAATGTTTCTGTGTTGTGTTTGGAGAATATTGTGGTTACTGCAACAGACCATATAGTGCAATATTCCTGTGTTTTGAGAGGAGTTTATTGTGTTTATAGCAACAGTAGATATAATGCAATGTTACTCTGTTATGTGTGGAGTTTAATGTGGTTTCAACTTTAGTAGGTGTACTGAAATGAAAATATGTTGTGTTTGAGATTTATTGTGGTTATAGCAACAGTAGATATAATGAAATGTTTCTGTGTTTTGTGTGTAGTTTCTAGTGGTTAAGGCAACAGTAGTTATATTGCAATGATACTGTGTTTTGTGGAGAGATTTGTGGTTACACCAAAAGTAGTTATATTGCAATTATACTGTGTTGAGTTTGGATTTCTTTGTGGTTATAGCAGCAGTAAATAAAGTGCATTAATACTATGTTGATTTTGGAGAATATTGTGTTTCTAGCAACAAGAATTATAGGTTAATGTTACTGTGTTTATTTGTGGGGATTTAGGTTGTTAAAGCAACAGTAGTCATAGTGCAATTTTAGTGTGCTGTGTGTGGAGTTTATTGTGGTTAGTGCATAATTGGATATATGGTTAAAGTACTGTGTTGTGTGTGTAGTTTATTGTGGTTACAGGAAAGTAGATATAGGGGAATGTTACTGTGATGTGTGTGGTGTTATTGTGGTTACTGCAACATTAGTTAGAGGATAAATGTACTCTGCTCGGTGTGCAGTTTTTGTGATTACAACAGGAGTTATAGAGCTGTAGTTCTGGTTTTTTGTAGAATTAATAGTGGTTAGAGCAACAGTAGATTTATGGAAATTGTACTGTGCTTGTGTTTATTTTATTGAGTTTACAGCTAGAGAATGTATAGTGAAATGGTGCTTTGTTTTTGTAGAAAATATTGTGGTTTGAGCAACAGCACATATGGGGTAATATTACGGATTTATTGTAGTTTATTCTTGTTAGAGCAACAGTAGATATAATTCAAGTAGACACAATCAATTTTGTGTGGAATTTGATGTGGTTAAATCAGCAATAGAATTAGTGCAATTGTAAATTTTTTGTGTGTGTGTGGTTTAATATTTTTTCATCAACTGTTGGTATATTGCAATGGTACTGTTTTGTGTGTGGAATTTATTGTGGTTAAAGCAACAGTAGATATAGTGCAATGGTACTGTGTTGTACGCAGTTTTTTTGTGGTTATAACAACAATATTTAGTGTGCAATGTTATTGTGTTGTGTGTGAGGCTTATTGTGGTTACTGCAACAGTAGATATATTGCAATGGTACTGTGTTGTTTGGAGTCTTTTGTGGTTACATCAACAGTTGAATTAGTGCATAGGTACTATGTTTTGTGTGTAGTTTATTTTGGGTATACCAATTGTATTTATAGTGCAAAAGTACAGTGTTTTGTGTGGAGTTTATTGTGGTTAAATTTACAGTATATATAAAGTAATGTTTCAGAGAATTGTGTGTATTTTATTGTGGTAATAGCAAGAGTTGTTATAGTGCAATGCTACTGTATTGTGTGTGGAGTATATTGTGGTTACAGTAAAATTATATATTTCAATGGTACTGTGTTGTGTGTGGAGTTTTTTGCGGTTAGAGCAACAGTACAACTGTTGTAATGCTATTGTTTTCCTGTGTGGAGTTTATTGTGTTTAGAGCATCAGGAGATAAATGACAATTTTTCTGTTTTAGGTGTTGTGTTTATTGTTTTTACAGCAGCATTAGTTATATTGCAATGTTACTGTGTTGGGAGTGGAGTTTTTTGTGGTTACAGCTGCAGTAGATATGGTGCATTGGAACTTTGTTTTGTGTGGAGCTTATTGTGGTAAAAGCAACAGTAGATATAGTGAAACAGTAATGTGATTTGTTTCGATTTAATTTTGACTAAAGCAACAGTAGATATAGTTCAGTGTTACTGGGTTTTGTGTTGCGAATTTTGCGTTTAATTCAACAGGAGATAAAGTGCAATGTTATTGTGTTGTTTGTATTGTGTATTGTGGTTACAGCATCATTAGATGTAGTGCAATGTTACCGTGTTTTGTGTGGAGTTTATTGTGCTTACAGCAACAGTAGATATTATGCAATGTACTGTGTTTTGTTTTGAGATTTTTTTAGTTAGAGCAACAGTAGTTTCAAGTCAGTGGACCTGTGAATTTTTGTAGTTTCTTGTGGTTACAACATCAGTAGGTATAGTGCAATGGTACTGTGTTATGTGTGGAGTTTTTTGTTGTTAGAACAACAGTAAATATTGTGCAATATTGCTGTGTTGTGTGTGGAGATTTTTGTGGTTAACGCAACAGTAATTATACCGCAATTGTACTGTGTTGTTGTGGTAAATTAATGTGGTTTCAGCAACAGTATTTATAGGAAAATGGTACGGTGATATGTGTACTTTATTGTGGTTACAGCAACAGTAGAAATAGTGCAATGGTATTATGTTGTTTGTGGAGATTATTGTGGTTACAGCTTCAGTAATTATATTGCAATTGAACTGTGTTTTGGAGGAAGTTATTGTGGTTACAGCAACAGTAGTTTTAGGGCAATATTACTGTGTTGTGTGTAAAGTTTTTGTAGTTATAGCAACAGTTGATATAGTGCAATTGTACCGTGTTTTTATGTGGAGTATCTTGTGGTTACTGTAACAATATTTATAGAGAACTTGTACTGTTTTTTGTATGGAGATATTTATTTTGCTGAAACGGTAGTTTTAGTGCAATATTACTGTGCTGTGTGTGGTGATTATTTTGGTAACAGCAAAAGTAGAAATATGGGGAAATGATACTGAGTTTTGTTCGGAGTATATTTTGGTTAAATTTACAGTAGATATAGTACAATATTTTTCTGTTTTGTTTGGAGTTTATTGTCGTTAGGTCAACAGTAGCTATAGGGTAAGTTAATTGTTTTGTGTGTGGAATATTTTGAGGTTATAACAACCGTAGATGTACTGCAATGTTTCTGTAATGCGTGTGCAGATTATTGTTATTAAAGCAACAGAAGATATAATGCGATGTTAGTGTGTAAGTGGCGAAAATTTTTGTGGTTACAGCAAATATATTTATTGGGCAATGATACTGTGTTTTTGGTGCGGTATATTGTGGTTACATCACCAGTAGATATAGTGAAAATATACTCTGTGACTTGTTAATTTTATTGTGATTATAGCAACAGTAGATATAGTGAAATAATACCGTGTTTAGTGTGGAGCTTTTTGTGGTTACAGCCACAGTATTTTTAGTGCAATAGTTCTGTATTTTGCGCGGCTTTTATTGTGTTTAATGCAGCAGTTGTTATAGAGCAATTTTGTGTGTTTTGTATGAAGACTTTTGTGTTTTCAACAACGGTAGTCGTATTGAAATGTTTCTGTGTTGTGTGGTGTTTATTGTGGTTACAGCAACAGTAGATATAAGGAAACGATTCTGTGAATTTTGTAGAGAATTTTGTGGTAACAGAAACAGTAGATATATTTCAATAGTAATGCATATTTTGGAGTTTATTGTGGTAACAACAACAGAAGATCTAATTCAAAGATTCTCTGTTTTGTTTGTATTTAATTGTGGTTAGAGGAAAAGTAGATATTGTGTTATTGTTCTGCGTTGGGTGTGGAGGATTTTGTGGTTAGAGCAACAGTAGTTATTGTGATATTTTACTACGTTGCGTGTGGAGTTTATTGTGGTTAAAACAACAGTAAATATCGAGCAGTGTTACTGTGATTTTTGGAGTTTATTGCGGTTAGAACAACAATAGTTATTGTGCCAATTTACTCTGTTGTTTGTGGTGTTATTTTGGACGCAGTAACAGTTGATATAGTTCAATGGTACCGTTTTTTTATAGATTGTATTGTGGTTACAGCTAAAGAAGTTATAGTGCAATGGTACTGTGTCCTGTGTGGTGTTAATTGAAGTTACAGCTACAATAGATCTTGTTTAATATTACTGTTATGTGTGGTGATTATTGTAGTTATATCAACAGTAGATATTGTGCAAATTACTGTGGTTTTTGTTTAGATTATTGTGGTTAAATCAAAATTAGTTACAGTTAAATGTAACTGTGTTGTGCGTGGAGATTATTGTGGTTAATTCAACAGTAATCATAACGTATTATTACTGCGTTGTTTGTGTTATATATTGCGGTTACAGCAAAAGTAGATATAGTGCAATATTTCTGTGTTTTGTGTGGAGTTAGTTGTGGTTAAACAACAGTGGTTTTAGTGTAATTTTATTCCGTTTTGTGTGGAATTTATTATGTTTACAGCAACAGTAGATATAGTACAATGACACTTTTTGTGTATGATGTCTCTTGTGGTTACAGCAACCGTAGGTATAGTGAAATTCTAATATGTTGAGTGTGGAGCTTATTGTGCTTACAGCAACAGTAGATATAGTGCATAGTTTCTGTGTTGTGTGTGGAGTGTATTGTTTTTACAGCAACAGTAGATATAGTGCAAAGTTTCTGTGTTTTGTGTGGAGTACATTGTGGCTACAGCAACAGTAGATATATTGGAATGTTGCTGTTCTGTGTGTGGAATTTTTTGTGTTTACAGCAGCAGTAAATGTAGTGCAATGTTACTGTGTTAGCGCAATTTTTTTTGTGGTTACACCAAAAATACTATAGTGCAATTCGTCTGTGTTTTGTATGGAATAAATTGTGAATACAGCAACAGTAGTTATAGGGCACAGTTA
>Ga0123355_10017955_pt1 | contig 11201 bp, 6 predicted proteins | sample TergutEmb28metaG_3_FD_89872 | JGI IMG/M metagenome (GOLD analysis project Ga0123355, IMG submission 89872) | Embiratermes neotenicus P1 segment gut microbial communities from Petit-Saut dam, French Guiana - Emb289 P1 | ecosystem: Host-associated > Arthropoda: Insects > Digestive system > Gut ...
ACACACACACACACACACACACACACACACACACACACACACACACACACACACACACGCACACACACACTCACACACACACACAAACACACACACACACACTCACACAAACTCACACACACTCACTCACACACACACACACACTCACAATATGTAATATTTATTGCTTTACCACTACAACAATTGTTACAAGAACGCAACTCAATGATACGTTGCATTAAAACACCTCATTATCCAACAAATGCACAAATATATAATTCGTAGATACAATTAGAATTAGTGCTTGGCTAAAATTACAGTAACGGTTCTATCATGTCCTTAGCCAAGCACTGTTTAAATCCCCTCGATGATGGATCCCTTGTGATCCGCAACATGTTGGAGCAATTTTAAATATACTTAAATATTTTATAATAATTCTAATTGTATCTACGAATTATATATTTGTGCATCTGTTGGATAATATAGTGTCTTAATCGTCATTGATGCACGGTACAAACATGAATAAATGTTGTATGTCCATTGACTGTCTTGTTAATTCTCAATTCAATTAACTCCAAAATTGTGACTTAGATATGGCTCTATATGGCCTAATAATACTCAGTAGAATTCTCTGTATTCTCAACACATGTGGTATAAATTTAAAAAAATTATAAAATTATATAGTCAAACACAACTCTCAGTTTATTAGAAGTCTTAATTGTATTTCTAGCCACATGTTTCGGCTCGTATACAGAGCCATCTTCAGGCTAGTCTTCAGAGTGGTTTGTATGTACAGTTGTTGGTGCTTGTAAAGTTACGGGATCTCGTATTACAAATAGTATTTAAAATATTTGTGGTAATTCTATATAAAATATATTATTAAGATAAAATTCAGCTGTGATATTTTACATTTTGAGTATTAAGTATAATAATAAAATTGCTTCGTGTGTTGGCTGGAAGATCTGCTTTTGGTATCTGGTGGTGATGTTTTTTAGGGTGAGTTGTTCTTTGTATGGTCAATGTAGATTCGTCGTGGTGGCAATGGCTTTTAAACGGTAGTCGTTTAAGTTTCCTAGGCTTTGTTGTGATTTGTACAAGGAGATAAAGATGGTTACATTTTCTAAATATATATATATATAGTATATCTCTTTTCTTGCTTTTTATTGTGTTAAATACAGCAGCAATATCAATGGCCATATTTATTTGTAAACTTTTAGCTTATTGGCCGAGAGGCTACTGATGCTGCCTAAAACACTATAAAATAAGTTCCAGGAAAGCTTTCGGAATTCGGTCTAATTATGTTCAGTACTGTACCTCTGAGGGGACCGCGGTAGCACAGTGGTTAAGTTGCTGTGCTACAAATCGGAAGGTCACTGTTTCGATCCCAGGTGGTGTCATTGGAATTTTCATTGACATAATATCCTTCCGAACGCAATATGGCCCTGGGGTCAACTCAGCCTCTAACAGAAATGAGTACCAGGAGTATTTTCTGGAGGTAAAGGCGGCCGGTGCGTAAGGCTGACAACCTACCACCATCCTGTACCGTTGTCATGAAATCTGGGAACCTTAACTTCCTGAAGCCCCCTGGGCCCCTCCGAGCCTGTAACGAGACTGCTTTGCTTCTAACTTTTCTGCACCTCTGAATTAGTGACGGAAAATTTAATCTTCTAAAGAATGGTACTTCCATTGCATAAAAGTAAGACGGTTACATGAAATCTGTTCCATCAGATACGAAGTGACATCACAACTGTACCTAATACGAGTATCTCTTTGAAATGGGTATTTCTTGTGCTGCCTAGTCGGAAGTCCGTAAGCCATATTATCGACCAGGAACTCGATTACTCTTACTTACTTACTCCATGGTGTAGAGTCCTTCTTGAGAAGCTAATTGGTTTGCAGCTAGTCAAGAAATTCCCTGTATTTCACGGGACTCGAAAGTTCATTACCGCACTCACAAGCGTCCGCCACATGTCTCTATACAGGGCCAGCCCAATCCAGTCCATATACCCACATCCCATCTCCTGGAGATCCATCCTAATATTTTCCACCCATCTACTCCTAGGTCTCCCCTGTGGTCTCCTTTCTTCCGGTTTCCTCACCAAGAGCCTATACACCCCCTTCTTCTCACCCATATGCGCCACATGCCCAGCCCATCTCATTCTTCTACTAGATTACTCTAATAATTCATAATATTTTATATCGCATTGAAAAAGCGTGAGGCATTTACTTAAAATAATCCACGTACTCCTGTTGTAAAATTGAATAAAATTTTCAAAATTACCCAAACATTTTGTATCTATATAAAGCATTGAAAGGGAGTCGTTAAATACACCAAGAACTAATCAATCAAACAGCGCTACATGTACATCCAAATGCTTTACTTATTTTAGGAAGGAGAGTGGAAATGTATGTACGTGACCAAACGTGGACACGTCTGTGTCAGCAATGACTAATGTGTTTGGGATACATCATTAAAAGTTTCAAAATGTCAGAGGCTTGTTAACGTCATCCAGTTCCTTTTTTTTCAATTCAGCATATAAATTCATTCATCAGCCGAAGGCCGAAATAAAATACGCCTTGTGTACTTCTCTTTACACATTGAAAATCGCTGAATATATGAAGTTATATCTCTTTTTTATTAATTTGTAGGTAATGTAATTTTTTTCCTTTCGTTTCAAAGCATGTTATTTTCTTTGAACCTAGTACCAAGAAATACGTTACACGTGCTCGGTATACGAGTAATTACGCCTTTGTAGAAAGACCTTTGCCATCTATCTATATTGCCAATACAAGTCGAACTCCACGCGTGTAAGTTTCCATAAATTACTTCAATTTTTCTTTGACTTTTTTTGTTCCATTCTACAAACCACGCAAGGAATAAAATATACTAAGGGTACTGGTAGTGACAAAGGGTTTTGCGACACAATGTACATAAGAACTTCCTCAGACGACAAGGGGCAATATTATTGGTAACAAGCAGAAACCATGGTAATTTCTTCGTAATGTACAGAAATAATATTTCTAACAAAAAGAGAAGTCTTAAAATAAATGTTTTCCCCAACGTTAAGGATGTAGGTTTTCAAATTCTGATGACATGTAATGTTTTAATTAGCGAGGGTTACTGACTTTACCTTCCGCATTTTATCAAAATCAGGTGAGACTTTTTGTCAATTGGAAGAATACAACAGAAAAACATGTGGAAAATAAAGATCCATAACCAAGAAGCGGAAATGGGAAAGAAAAATTTTATAGGCCTACTTATAGTACATAAATCATTCAACATTGTTTACTGCAAACATGGAAAATTCTTCAGGAATTTATTAACACTTTATATACAGCGTAATTAAAAAAGATGAACTCAATTTTGTACGTCTGTATTTCCTGCATTATACATGGCAGGTGAATGAACTACATAACACTTGAAAGAGGAGATCCTAGTTTTCCAGCACAACTGCTATAGAACTCGCCTAGTGTAAAACCGTGCAGCAACGTCAGTTGAGAGCAACATAGCTATTATGCAGCACAAGATTTTTTGGTTTCGTAAATTAATTAAAATAGAGTCGACGACTGCTGTGCAGTTTGCGTTTCGTCTCCGTTTCAACATTCAGTCTCCAACGAGGAAGAGCATTTGTCGTTATAATCACCAATTTGAGCAAATAGACTGTCTGTGTAAAGACAAAAGATCCGACCGACCACGTGTATCAGACGAAAACATGAGACGAATCCAGGAGAGTTTTGAGCGTAGCCTAAGCAAGTCAACCCGTAGAGCGAGCAGAGAACTTTGGAATACCGCAACCAACTGTCTGGCTTTTGTTGAGGCGCCGTTTACTCTTCAATTGAGTCCATCTTTTTTAATCACTCTGTATGTATGTTTAAGGAGCACAATTCTCATTAAAAAAGTACGTTAACTTATCACTTGTCCATTTACACTTTAAACCCCGAGTTAAAACATATCTGTCATTTGCTGGAATTATAAGGAGCTCACCCTATTCTCATCGTTAGCAGGATAATGGTTAAATACACATGACTTGACAATATGAGATGGCATGATGTATACCTTGCAATTAAGATATTATATCAACTGAAGAAGACACCTGTACAGATCTAATATACAGGTCCTATATTCAGTGTTATTCCATGTTTCGCCTGTTCACACCAGCCATCATCAGTTAGGTACACTACCAGGGCACAAAAAGTAAATAAAAGAGAGTCCATATGTCTGCCTGATGATGGTTGATGTAAACAGCCGAAACATGCAGTAGCACTGAGTAAATAACCAATATATTATGTTATATATACATACATATTGTTTAATGTAATCTTTATTGTTGCACCATGAATTTTGTAGAATCACTTTAATTGTCACACCAACTAATGCACTTACAAAAAATTTCACATTAAAACACTTAAAACCGATCCAACATGTTTCGATCCTAAGATCATCCTCAGGGAGCTATGTTGTTCCTTGCTAAAGTTATTTTTAAAACACTCATTAATGAATTCCTTTATGTTAATAAAGTGCTGTGGCAGCATGTCGTGTTGTGTAAGGGTACGTGGTTGGGAATGCGCCTGACTATAGGTGTGCGTAGGTACAATTGTAGTCAGGCGCATTTCCACGTTAGCAGGATAAAGGTTAGCACAGTTTAACCAAGACTGAGGTGATGCGTATGAGGAAACTATACAATTTTTTTTGACCTTGTTACCACACAATTTATTTAGAACTGAAAAATTCAAGATAAACCTCCGTAATTTTGACAAACCAATATCCTAGCTTGATTGATAGAAATATTCGTACCAAATTAAGTTTATTAACCGTTTGGCGCAGGAATTATTTTTTTTAAATTTTAGCACATCCTGTATATAACATGTGAATAGAACAGAAACCAAATACGTTAGAATTATGAAACAAAGAGTATTTTGAAGAGAAAAAACGGAGAGTATATACAGTGTTTAAAATATTCTGTACCTGTATTTGTTGAATAAATAAATAAAATGAAACGTTTAGAGGTTAGCGGTGCGGTACGACCACTATAGGTGTCGTTAGGCGTCATAGGGTTACAATATATGGACAGGTTAAGAATATGTGGATAAACATGCGAATTCTGAATAATTTCAACTGGCAGATTCAGCTTCTTAAAAAAATTGTTATTGCCTTATTTTGGTAAGGAAATAGGAAATGTTTAAATCATACCTGTATTTCGTGGGATTTTTCAAAATAATTTACAAGAATTTAGGTATTGTTACCTACCTTTTGTGTTTTGTCACTTGTAAGTTTTATTGTAAGTTATGTTGTGTCATAAGAAACTAGATTTGTAAAAGAGACGATAACGTATGAAATGTAAAAAGTGATTTTATGTTTACTGTTAACATTACCGCGCAGTTATTTTGTGCACTAACAGCGGAAAAAACACCCCAATTTATTGGTTAACACTTGCGTTTCGAATTTGTTTAGCCTAGAGATAGATTACTGCATCGGGTTCCGCCTACCATGGCATTGTATATTTATTATTTTCTTTCCTTTACTTCTTGCAGCCTAAGCCATTCTTCATATCCTGCCTAGTTCCCTTACATTTATCATGAACCCTGCATGTCATGTGACATATGACTTTGAAGAATCTTCGATAAATAATATTGGAAACAAAATAGAACCAATTTGAATACTAGGAGCTGTAGAACACAATGTACTGCTAGCGGAGCAAAGAAACTTTGTTATATGAGGGAATCATATATGCAAAAATTCTTTCGTCTTGCCGTATAAACAAAGATAGATATATCTTATTGAAATATCAATTTATTTCACGTGTTAGAATGTAAGTGTAACCGCTGGTATAAAATTAAACACGTGTATAATCTTATACATAAACACAGGTCCTGATACGAATGTAACCCCTATGTTTATTGGAACGTGCATCATCTTGATAGTTAAATAAAGAGAGACCAACTTGATGTCACTTGTTTTATTATTTCATTATTTAATGCTCAACATGTTTCGGATGTTAATACGTCAATCCTCAGGAGTTTGCAACTTATTTGTTGAGTTATTTCATGGGTTGTATTGCTCTGGTTCGATGTATGTTGGTGTAACGTTGTGGTTTGGCTGTGGTGGTGTGGTATCCGTATACAGGCTGAGGCACTAGTGCCTCAGCCTGCATAAGGATTAACATCCGAAACATGTTTTGCATTAAATAATGAAATAATAAAGCAAGTGACATCAAGTTGGTCTCTCTTTATTCAAGAATGTAACCCTCTTCCTGGAAAGCTACAATAAATTTTCCTACCCTCATCCTCTTCTTGTTTAATAATCTACAAATTTTAAATTTTTCATATTTGCAATTTAATCAAAATACGCACAGTATTTACTAATTTAGCACCCACATTAAGTGGTGCTAATGTCGCTCCTTCTATGGAGTTCGAACAAAACCCTTTTAGTGATTAAGAATTATTGGAAATTAGAAAGGAAAACTTTATAGTGTCTTCCTTTGCTATTAAATCCAACGGAAATTTAGCCAAGATTTGTAGATTAGTTCAGATTTAAGGTGGCAAAAACTGACATATAGATACAGAGTTGCATGGTCATCTCCAAAGCCGAGGTTCCTTTTTTAAGAAGGGAGTTGATTTTTATAAACGTTAACTGCTTACCTCATAGAAAACGCATTACATATCTATAGTAAATCCGAGATAAATTGGCTAATGACGTTCATAAAAGATAATAGGCTTAGAACGAATTAATATTATTCATACGAAATTTTTTGTGTTACTTAATTTTAAACTCCTTGGCGTACATGTTCATGAAAACACTGATAATTTTTAAAAATACAGACAACAAACAAGAACTTACTTTCTTAAGAACTACTGGCTTGCATAATCTCAACGAGTGCCTATTACATATATAATCTAAAACGAACTGATATTAACAATCTTATATTCTCGAAATATCGACACTAAATTTATACTTTTGGAACTGGAAGTTAGAAACTTTTAATATAATCCATAGTCATTGCAATGGACCTGAGTCACCCTGGGATATTGAATACACACAACAACAGACATTCCCCTAAAATATGTTACGATAATAACCTGCAGTCCCATTTCACGTTGTCCAATGTGATTTAAATACGATTCCCTGGAGATTTCCCTTAAAATAAATTATGACACGTTCCTCTTTCACCCAACACAGCTCACAACTCATGATAATCCTACTGCGTAGTTTAGCGATTCCGGTTGTAATATATGTAGGTAACACGGGGAATTTGAATAAATAATAAATAGTTAAATCCATCCAAAAAGAATAAAATAATTTTGAGTTATTTTAATAAATTAAAAATAAACAAATACCTAATTTGTTTTGAATAAAATAAATTATTATTGTTATTATTATTATTTATTCGAAATGTAATGTATAAAAATATAAAATAGTTGCTTTCATCCTCCTGCTTTGTTTAACAAAATAAACCCGATGTTGATATTACACAAACAAGGGGCAGACAACATGATATTCCAATAAAGCGTATGTCTATGAATATAGAAAATGTTTTGTCTTTGGTTTCTGATAAAATCTGAATGCTTGAAGCCTGAAGTAAAAGTAAATCAGTCCCGTTACAGGCCCGGATGAGCCCAGAGTGTTCCAGGAAGTTAAGGTTCCCAAATTTCGTGACAACGCCACAGGATGGTGGTAGATTGTCAGCCTTACGTACCGGCCGCCTTTACCCCCAGGAAATACTCATTTCTGTTAGAGGCTGAGTCTACCCCAGGGGCATAGTGCGATCGGAAGGATTTTATGTCAAAGAAAAATTTTCTGACACCAGCTGGAATCGAACCAGCGACCTTCCGATTTGTAGCACAGCACCTTAGAAGCCTGAAGTACCTCTCGCATTTATTAGTGAACAAAACTATAATTACGCCATGGGCCAAATTTACTGAACGGAAGATTTTTGACACATGGTGACACGGTAAACACGTACGGAGCGAACCGGGATGACGTAGTAAGTATAGATATCAGGTTACATGTTTGGAAGCTGATGAATCTGGATTAGATGCCTTTAAGATATTTATTTGTTCTTCGACAGGTGTTAACAGAGTCAGTGTTACACTCAACACCCTCTGAAGTGGGTAATGTCATCTTCCTTCCTGAAGGCAATACGTCCATGAAATGACGGTCGCTCACATGCACCTAGTGCCAAGGTTGAGAAAGAAAAAAGCAATACATCCAACACACAATATACATTCACGGCATTCAGAGGGACAATTTTCCTTTCATCGGCAAACGTGAGAGTAAAGAAATATAGGCGGACGTAGGTCGAAGAGAGCTGTTTGTTCAAAATTAGGCTTTAATTTTTTTATAAATATTTGAATTTGTTGGCCAGGTACAGCAATTATACTGGACGTTCTCTGTTCTTTATATATTAGCCTTACTTAAGATTTAATGTTGCCACGGTCGTGGTTTCAATCTTGACGGCAGTGCCTTCCGTGTCGAACAAAATTACTGAACTTTTATCTGCCATTAATGAACAAAAGTTCCTTGAAGAAGGGAAAAATTTCCAGAACGAAACCATTGGTTATATATACCTACACGCTCACAACTGACATCAAATAAATCAATGGCTCTTACAGACTTTTAAGAAATCTTCTTAGGTATATTTGTTGTATAAATTTTTAGTTTAAGGAACAAAATCAAAGACGAATTGTCTCCAAATTTTTCGGCATTTGCTTGGAGATTATGGAAGTTAAAAAGGCAGGTCCTTGGAAATAATTTATAATTGACGTTCTTACAACACACAACGGGTTGTTGGAAGACTTTTCTACTTCTATGTAAATAAGAGTGTCAGGTTTCTCCGAAACCACATTACAAAGAGTTTTATATGCCAAATGTATTAAACACTGAATTATAAATTTTTCCATTTATCAGATAATGTCGAGCTTCTAATACGAATCATAAATGAATCCATCTGTTACGAACAACGTAAAATATTTAGCTACACTCGCATTCATTTTAAAGAGGATTCAGATGATTTCAATTTGAAGTAATTGACTTACCTAGAGTGGCTAACAGCCGGACGAGAGGCTGTCGAGGGATTATAGTTCAAATAGGAATCTTTCTCGTCCACACCTCGTTCAGAGCAAATCTGGGCCTCCATCAAAGTTCCTATAGAAATCTTCATGCTTGCATCGTACATAAATGATAATTAAACACTTTATTGTCCAACTAATATACAATATATAATACATAGGTGTAATTAAAATTATAAAATATTTTAAAGTGCCTCAACATATTTCGGATCACAAAGAATTCATCATCAGGGAGACTTGTACGGTGCTTGGCTAAAAATTACAATAATGATTCTGTCGTGTCCGTTGACATGGACAAGGCCAGTTTTACGGTAGCATATTGTGACCCGTTGTGCGTGAGTGTAGTTCAGTGCCTTCATATACAATGAACTACACACACGCACAACGGGTCACAATATGCTGCCATAACACCGACCTAGTCCACGTCAACGGACACGATAGAATAATTCTTGTAATTTTTAGCTAAGCACTGTACAAGGCTCCCTGGTGATGGATCCTCTGTGATCCGAAACATGTTGGAGCACTTTGAATTATTTTATAATTTTAATTGTATCTATATATTATATAATATGCATTAGTTGGATAATAAAGTGTTTAATTCTTATATAAATTTTCGTCTGGAAAAGCGGACATACCTAATTTAATAGCTGAGATTTCACCACATACCAAGTCTTTGTCAGTACGGCATGGTTTACAATGCACAGTGGTTGTTTATGTAAATTGCTAAGCAGTTTTCTTTACATTATATAAATTTAATTCTCACATACAGCAGCGGATATAAATATTTTAACTTAAATCTTGTTGACCCACTTTACGCAATCGACGTTTCCAATTACGCCCAAGGCATAACTTCACATTTTTCATTATTCGGCTTGTTGACATTCCCCTCCTCCAACCCATCCCCTTTCCTTGCTTGTAGCCTATAGCAGTTCAGGTAGGACCTATAGAATGTTACTGCACTGAGAAAAATACTTTGGATAATGTTAAACGAATAGTTTCGAAGTATAGACCTAACGCAATTTTTAGGCTGCTTAACGCGCCGAAATATTTTCCTGTATTATTTAGCTGAAGGAATTTTACTCTTTGTGGGATGTGACTTCATGGGGCGTAATAAACAAACTTAAACTTATAGAAAAATACAGGTAATCTTTAGACTACTTGAAGAAATTCATTTTTAACAAGAAAAAGGGAAGTTATTCTTAATTGTCGGGATCTACGTTATCCTTCAGAGAACACGGCGCCATAACTAATAAGATACTAATCCCTACAGCCATCACCGCGAGAAGCTCAAATTGTACATATTAGTTTGTTTCATCATGTTTAAAGAAAAATGTTTATACTAAGCCCTGGTCAACTGAGATGTACAAGGTGATTCAAATATGACCGGGACTGAGTAATTAGTTACCTTCTGTTGGCTCATCACTCTAGCAACTCCAGACAGGACTGAACAGGTTCTAATCCGAGCAGGAGGGAGGGTGGAGGTTGTGGCTTCACTCTCTCAAGGTCGCACAGCTGTTGCGCAGTGCGGCTTGTTTACACACAAATCAGTCCCGGTCATATTTGAACCACCTTATAGTTAGTAGAGCGAAAGAGGTAGAAAACGAAAAATTTGCCTTAGTCGAATTCTGGGGAAATTAGTTTTATTACTGAATCATGTTAACATTTATCTATCCTGGGTGAAAGTCAAGAGTGTTTAATGAGGGGCTGCACGCACCAGTGCCTCTTGGTCTCATCTCTCAGATTTTAAAATTGTTGTCGATATATCTCGATGGTTATGGGGGAGGCCTCACCGTGTTACAAGTAGAATTCCTCATTTCAATACTCTTGATCAAAGACAGGCACAATTGGTGTCCGAAGTACGTTAAGCCAGAAAATGTTTCTTAAAAACATTAGGGGTGCCCACGACGCCTGGACGCCATCCCACACCAGAGCCTACGTCGTGGTCAATTTATTGCCTTGTCCTTATGAATGTGAAGGATTTTCAGGGGAATAGGAAAATTAACTTTTTTTTTAGCTCGTGGTTCCGTGCATCTTAATTCAATGTGAATAAAAATCCAACAGATGCAACAGTATGCAGATATTTATTCACTGCAAAACTACTCTACATGTTTCAGGTGTCACAGCACCCATCATCAGGAGTATTAAAAACTGTACCC
>Ga0123355_10017956_pt1 | contig 11201 bp, 7 predicted proteins | sample TergutEmb28metaG_3_FD_89872 | JGI IMG/M metagenome (GOLD analysis project Ga0123355, IMG submission 89872) | Embiratermes neotenicus P1 segment gut microbial communities from Petit-Saut dam, French Guiana - Emb289 P1 | ecosystem: Host-associated > Arthropoda: Insects > Digestive system > Gut ...
AACTGTACAGCTTCCTACCTCGGTAGGAGCGGGTTCTTGTAAACCAATTTGGGCAAACGTTTGTAATTGTATTTCTCCATCTGATGCAACGTAAAACATTGAATCAAATAAATGTGAATCATCTCCTGCGATAAACTGCTGAATAATTAATGTTTCGCTATAACCAGCAGACTCAGCATCTGAGATGATTTTTTGTAGTTCTTCAAGGGTCTCTGGTTTGTAAACTTTTGCTCGATTTTCAAATTCATATTCGTACCACTTGACCGTATCAGCTGGCTTAACAACTAAAGGAAATTCCAATTCTTTCACTTTGTCGATATCTAGCTTATCAGTATTACATTGGTAAGAATAAGTTTTTGGAATATTGATAATATCTGAATTTTCGTACAGCCTGTAAAAGTTTTCTTTTAAGATTAGGTTATTAAGCTGTTCTTCATTGACGTAATTAAATACGTACCACTGACTTAAAAATTCAGCATTTTCCACAACCATTCTCACATATGTTTCATTGGTTGCTACTAGGACTATTTTTTTAGCTTGCGATTGCCCATACTCGGCTAGTTGAGCCTTAAAAACTTCATTATCCCAAAGATTGGGGCAGATAACAACATTACAAATGGTGCTATATGTTGTGAACTTCATTGGAACTTTTCCTAATAGGTTAACTTTTATACCATAGGCTTCGTGAAAATTGCGTGCCATATAATATGCATTAATGTCAGTACCGATTAAAAGTACATCAAAATCTAGGTTACTCATTTAATTTCCACCTCTATAAATCCTCGGTATCTCTTTAATAATTTGCGTCATTACGACGTAGGCATTATTGCCGGTTGCTCCTGCGACTTTTCTTATATTAGCTACATCAAGTAGGGTCGCAACATCTCCCGCACGAACATTTGAATCAACTTCTACTGTCATCATACACATATTCATAATACCCACAACGCGATATGATTTCCCATTTATTGTTACTCTTGCATTGCGGTAGCCTGTGTGAAGTCCATCTGCGTAGCCGATTGGAAGCACTGCGATGTACGTGTCACGATCTGCTTTAAATGTTCCGCCATATCCGACAGTTTCACCTGCATATAGTTTGTTAACTTCGAGGATTTCAGCTTTGAGTGAAAAGCCAAATGAAACATCTAGATTACTAGATTCGTAAGAAGGGGAGATGTTCAGTTTATCTTTAATGCGCCTATCTCTTATTTTTCTTAGTCTACCTTTTAAGCCAGTGTAGGGTCTAAAAATCTGGTTGATTCCAAACATGAGTGCACCCATTCTAACTCCATTAACAAATGGCAGCTTCTTTTTTGTTTCAAGGGTCGCGCTTCTTCCGATATGAATAATCGGGATTTCTCGCAAATTGACGCCTGCTGTTAACTCTGAAAATTTTGCTATTTGCTTGTCGTATAAGTCATCAAGCACACCAGTCGTCGCCAAGTGGGTAAATATCCCTTCGAGAACAACACCTGGTTTCCCAAATATCCCATGGTACATATCTTCAAATTTTTCTTTACTGTCTACACCTAGTCGATTAAGGCCGGTATCTAGTTTGATGTGAATTTTTAGACTGCTAGAATTGAAGCCCATTAATTCGAGCCAATAGTCATAACTGCTTACTGTAATCGTGAAATTATTTTCCTCACAAATCCTAAGTTCGTCTATTTGCACGGGCTCCATGATTAAAATAGGTATCAAATTATGATACTCTCGAACTTCAAAAGCTTCATCAAGTGATGAAACAGCTATATAGTTGATACCATTTTGAACCAATGTTGGAACAATCCCAAATCCATGACCATAAGCATTTCCTTTTACAACACCGATATAATAGTCATAGTTGTTATATTTATTCAAAATATTCGAAATGTTATTTCCAATGATATCTAAATCAATTTCTACATGTACTTTGCGATACATACTAGCTCCACACTTTCATTTTAGCATTCCCCGTTTTTAAAGCTTACTACTAATTTCTGTTGGAAATCGTTGTAGATTTGTGGTGATTTTTTCATCCTACTAGGAGGCGAAGACCGTGGCGTACCGATATAGGTACGTGAGGTTGAGCCGACAACGTAGGGTGGAAAAAACGCCGCAAAGATGCGATGATTTCTAATAGAAATTAGTAGTAACATTGTTAGTATACTAATTTTTGACAAAAAAATCTATACTTTCGCATAGATTTCTTTATCAAAATACTATATTTTCAAGAGAAATCTACACGCTGCACTGTGTTCCAATATTAATGCGCATGCTCTTGCCTAAATTGACCCGGTGTGATTCCTTCAATTTTCCTAAAAGAGCGAATAAAGTTTTGGGAATTGGTATATTGTAGTTTTTCGGAAATTTCCTTTATCGTAATGTTCGTTTCTAACAACCATAATCTTGCCATTTCATGACGCTGGCGAGAAAGATACTCGCTAAAAGGAAGGTTGAAACTTTTTTTGAAAATCACACTTAAATAATTTGGGTGATAATGGAGACGATTAGCAATATTTTCAAGTGTTAAATCAGTATCATATTCATTTTGAATAATATCAAGGATTTCTTCTGAGATGCATTGATACTCATTCTTTTTTCGATCACTGATAGTTTGAGCAATGACATGGATGATTTTTTCTTTAATAAAAATTTCAATTTCTTCCGGTTTTCTAAACTCAGAAATCGTGGTGTAAAAATCATGCTGAATCTGAGTTGAGAAATGATCAATCCTTAAAAAATTCATTAAATTGAATAATTCATTCATCAATCTAAGAATGCTTAATTGGAATGGGACAAGTGTTTTATTTTTCGAATAAATTTCTGAGAATATTCGATTAAGAATCTCATAAGCCGTTTCGACTTCACCATTTTTTAAATGTTCTAAAAAGCCAGCTGTTAGCTTTGTAGGATAATAAAAGTTTTGCTCATCTTGATTTTCTTCAAGGAGTGAATCATAAAAAATGAGCTGGCCCTGTCCTTTTTTTAAGCGATGCTTCAAAGCTTCTCGGCTCTCTTTAAAAGCTTGTCTGGTTTTTGAAATTTCCAAAAAAGGAGAACTAATCCCAATACTAATAACGACACCAAGTTGCTCTTTAGCCATTTTTTGAATGTTGTCAAATAAATTTGTGGTGCTTTCTTTAAGCTGACTTGTTTCTTCTTGATGCAACAAGATGGTTGCTTGCGTTTTTGAGTCAATAATGGTTGGACATAAGCAAGATTCTGAAGGGATAGATTCTGTAATCAAATCATTGATAGCAAATAAAAGCGATTCGATATTTTCACGATTATGATAGTTCGCTAGTGTGGAGTCAACCTGAATCGTACAGACACTTAGTTCTTTCCAGTTATAAGGGAGAGAAAATTGTCTTATTTTTTCATGCGCCTCTTCTTCGCTTAAGATTCCATAGAATAAATTAATCATAAAAAGGTTTTTCAACTGTTCAGTCTGAGCCGATACTGTTTCTTGAAGACTGTTTCTTGAAACAATGATTTCTCTTACCGATTCATTGATCACTTTAAAATCACCTTTGGAATTATCTGACACTAAGTTCGAGAGGGTCGCAACTGGTGCAGAAAAATGATTAGCAACTACATAACCAATAATCAAAAGGAAAATGAGAAAGATAAGACTGAAAACGATCGTTGGTGTCATTGTTGCTGACAACATATCTTGATAAATATTCCAATCAAGGGTAAAGAAATAATGAAAACCATAAGTGAAGGATCTAATATAAGCAATGGATCCTTCCCCACTTCCTAAGTTGAGGCTTAAACTCCCCGATCGATTGCTAAGGTAGTAAGCAAGTTCTGATCCCAGAGGAAAATCCGTCATATTGGAATTTTGAAAGATAAGTTCTTGATTGCTATTTGCGACAACTAGAAATCGACTTTGGTCTGTATCCCTACTAACTAAATGGTTAATTGCTGTTATTGGTATTCTTATTAATAAGGCACCCTCAGGTTCACTAGCATCAACGGGTATCGGATAAACAAAGGCCAAGTACTCGGATTGCATCCCAATCAATTGATGCCAATTTCGCGGTATTTCAGAAAAATTTGTTCGGAAGGTTGATACTTCCTCATAAGTCAGTCGATGAAATGCATTATTTGCCAGATTCCAATCGCCCTTAAAACTGATCAAATCAATTTGGGTGAAAGGTGGTCCTACAGTCGCAATAAGATCCATCCTTGAAACAATTTCTTGAAAGCTGGTGGGATCGTGTGGATTTTGCGGTTTCGAAACAACTTCCTCAATTCTTGAATCTGTTATGGTAGAGAAGGCAACACTCTCGAGAGATTGAAGTGTTTGTTCGACGGTATTAGCTATCTGATGTAAGCTTTCTTGTGTTTGACTGATCAATGTCTCTTCTAAAAGGTTACGAGTGTGGGTATAAGTAAAGAAAGAAAATAAAAAAACACCAGAAGTTCCTAATAGAAAAAACAGAATAAATATGCGATAAAAAATATTAGGTTTACTTTTCATTTTTAGTCCCTCCTGGCATTAAATGTAAAAAAGAGTTGCACTTATTTTACCATTTTTTTGGTATGAAGTGTAGCTCTATTTTATACTAATCTCACCCTTTGACTGATCCCATAAGAGAGCCTTTTACGAAGTGTTTTTGAACAAAAGGATAAACCAAAAGCATTGGGATAGTGGCGATAACAATAACTGCCATCTGGAGTGTCTGCGCTGGTGGTACTACATCTACAGATGAAATATCTCCTTGCATCCCACTAGAAACAATAACTAATTGGCGCAAAACAACTTGAAGTGGCCACCTAGTTGTGTCATGTAGGTAAAGGATCGCATTAGTAATAGAATTCCAGTAATTAACAGCATAGAAAAGAGAAATCGTAGCAAATGATGCCATTGAAAGTGGAACAATGATTTTAATGAAAATCATAAAGTCGTTACAGCCATCGATTTTCGCTGATTCTTCCAAACTATCTGGTAAACCTTGGAAGAAGTTTTTCATAATAATCAAATTGAAAGCACTGACGGCACTTGGTAATATTAAAGACCAATAGGAATTAATAAGTCCTAGATTACTCACGACAAGAAATGTAGGGATCATACCACCGCTAAATAACATGGTGAAAAGAACAAGGAAATTAACTAACTTACGTCCTACCAAATATCTTCGCGATAAGCCATAGGCCATAAATGATGTTAAGATGATGCTGACAAACGTCCCTACTACAGTAACTCCTATAGAAACTGCCATGGATCTAAATATTGTTGGTGTTGAGAGAACAAAACGATAGGCGTCTAAGGAAAAAGTCCTTGGAATTAGAATGAAGTTACGTGCCATAAATTCATCAACAGTAACAAATGAACTAGAGATAATATTGATAAAGGGGAATAGGCAGGCAGCTGCTAATAAAAGTAATCCGAAACCATTTAGAGCATTAAAAATTCGGTTACCCAAAGATTTTGAATTATACATGATGATACGTCCTTTCACAATTGGATTTTTTAACGTGAAGATGGCGTCATCCAAAAGTTACATTTACTATAGCTTAGAAAGTAGATTACGTCTATAATCATTTAAATAGATTTAAGAAAAAATTGTCAAAAATAGGGGAATAATCAATTCATTGTTAAGTGTCATTAGATATTTATAAAAAATTAAAAACCCTTAATACTAAGCGTTATTAATCAATATGAGGAAATGATTATATACGGAATTAATCTTTACATTGTATAATAATTGTATATTTGATAATAATGTCATATTAGAAAGTGAGGTGAATGCTTGCCAATGAAGGGTTTGGTAAGCAATCAATGGAAGCAGTCAATGAAATTTCGGGCACTATCTTTGAAGTAGAGAAAGCCCTTATCAAGAAACAAAAAAGGAAGGGAATGTGGAGAAATCGCTATCTCTATTTAATGCTTCTTCCAGGTATTGTCTTTTTCATTATTTTCCGTTATGTTCCCATGGGTGGTATTGTTATAGCTTTCCAAAATTACCAGCCATTCTTAGGAATAGGAGGCAGTGATTGGGTAGGTTTCAGTCATTTCCAACGGTTATTCTTAGAAGGTAATTTCCTTATGCTCTTGCGAAATACACTTGCGTTATTTGGACTTGGATTATTGGCTTTCCCATTGCCGATTATATTAGCATTATCCTTGAATGCAGTTAAAAATAAATTTTTTAAAAGTGTGATACAAACGGTTGTTTATATCCCTCACTTCATGTCATGGGTCATTGTTGTTTCTATCTTTTTTGTTCTCTTAGCTGTTGATGGTGGTTTGATCAATGAAATGATTTACTCTATGGGTGGGGAACGAATTCACTTCATGACGGATCCTTCTTGGGCTAGAATGGTGTATATCATCCAAGATACTTGGAAAAGTATCGGTTGGTCATCTATTATTTATCTTGCTGCTATTTCAAGCGTGGATACAACATTATATGAGGCCGCAGCGATGGATGGTGCTAGCAGGTGGCGACAGACTTGGCACGTAACATTACCAGCTATTCGTCCGACGATTATTACTTTATTGATTTTACGTGTTGGAAGTACTTTGGATATTGGCTTTGAACACGTATTTTTAATAACGAATGCTATGAATCGCGCTGTACTGGACATTTTTGATACCTTTGTCTTTAGGGCTGGAATTCAAAACGGACAGCTTAGTTTTGCAACAGCTGTAGGAGTGTTCAGAGGGGTTGTCGGATTGATTCTTGTTATTGGTGCGAATACACTAGCTAAAAAGTTTGGCGAGGATGGAATTTATTAATACTAATCTCTGTTGGAAATCGTTGTAGCTGCATGCTATAAGACTATATCGCAATAAATTGCGAAGTCTTAAATGCCATTCGCTACATAAAAACCGTTGCAGATTTGTGGTGCTTTTTTCTACCTACTTTAGTAGGTTTCTACTAGGAGTCGAAGACCGTGGCGTACCAGAAAGGTACGTGAGGGCGAGACGACAACGTAGGAAATCTCACTATAGTGAGAAAATCTCATTAACATGAGATTGGGAAAAAGCGCCGCAAAGATGCGATGATTTCTAATAGAGATTAGTATAAGGGAGGAGTTGATCAATGAAAGTTACATTATCTGAACGTTGGTACCAGTTTTGTTTGTTTGTATTAAGACTTTTTTATGTGAATCTTCTGTGGATTTTGTTCACATTGCTTGGGTTCGTCCTCTTTGGTATCGGACCAGCAACGGTTTCAATGTTGGCTGTCCAAAGGCAGTTAATCCGTGGAAATGAAGAAGTCAAAATTTTTCTTGTTTTTATGGAGAATTTTAAAAACCATTTTAAAGAGGCTTCCTTTTTAGGAATCGCCTATATCTTCGTTGGCATAGTCCTTGCTACCAACATAATTGGAATTCAAAACTTCTTTGCACGAGTCTTCTTTATGCTTGTTTCCTTTTTCTACCTCATTTCCCTTGCCTATATTGGACCAATTTTTGTTCACTTTGATATTAAAGGCTTTCGATCTAAAATTAAAGCTTCACTGATTCTTGGATTTTCATATCTTCAATATACACTTGTTATGTTTCTAGCTTTAGCAGTAGCCTACGTTGGAATATTACTTCATTACGGTTTATTAACGTTCTTCGGTGCTTCTATAGGTGGATATATAGTGATGCGTTTCGCCAACACGGTATTTATTCGAGCAGAGAATCATGCACAAAAAACCGAGAAAATAACTAGAACTAATGCTAATGAGGGGATTTTTAATCAGAAAGAAAAGACAGTATGAAATACGTGTGCATTCTAATCAGATGTAAGTCACACTCCCTGGTTTCACCATTGTAATCAATCACTCTTGAAACTGTAATCAAGGGTGATGATTACTAAAAAATATAACTATGTACGAATAATGGAGGAATAAAAAATGAAAAATTCAATTAAAAAGTTTAGTTTCATGTTTGTAATTGTTGCGTTAATGTTGTTTTTAGGCGCTTGTGATAATGATAATGGAACAGATGATACAGACACTGATGTTGCCGTTATAGGAAATGTTGATGTAGACACTGATGATGGAGATAACGACAGCATTGATTGGGATCCTAATTCTCATTTAGAAATTACTTGGATGACGATCCTGCATACTGCAAACCCACCAACTGATACAGTCTACAGCCTGATTGAAGAGGCAACTAATACTAGCATTGACTGGATTTGGATTCCTGATGCGAATCGTAATGAACGAATTACTACTGCATTAGCATCTCAAGAGTTAGCGCAAATTGTTACATTTACAGACTTACAAAATACATCTGTTCGTAATGCAATGGAAGCAGGTATGTTCTGGGAACTAACTCCTTTTATTGATCAATTCCCTAACTTAAGTCAAATTTCTGAGGCGCGTCGTATTTCCGCTTCTATAGAGGGGAGTTTATATGGAATTCCTTTAGAACGTTGGGCTACGCGCCGTGGATTTACAATGCGTCAGGATTGGTTGGATAATTTAGGACTTGATGTTCCAACTAATATGGATGAACTTTTTGAAGTTGCTCGTGCATTTACTCAAGATGACCCAGATGGAAACGGCTTAGATGATACTTTTGGATTTATCGGACGTACTGAGTGGATTAATATGAGCTTCGCCAATACATTAGCATTTATGGGCGGTCCAAACCGTTGGCGTGTTGAGGCTGATGGAAGCTTTACTCATGCTTACGAAACAGATGAGTGGATTGAAAATATGCAGTGGTGGCGCCGAATCGTTGAAGAAGGATTCATCAACCCAGATTTTCTCGTTACAGCAACAGCAGATCAGAATCAACTATTTGCTCAAGGGCGTGGTGGAATGTATCCAAACTTGACTAACATTGGTATGCTTCGCGATTTAGCAGAAGGTCTTCATGATGACGATTTCGCTTTAGTTCCAGTAAATAGAATTTGTAATGGAGATGGTATTCATCGTGTAATCGGTGAAGGAGCTAACGGCGTTGGTGGTGTCTTCTCTTTCCCTAAATCTGAAGTCCCAACTGAGGCTGAGTTAATGCGTATTCTGCACTTTGTCGATCAATTATTTGAAGAAGAAATCCATATGTTGTTTATAGGTGGTATCGAAGGTGTGCATTATTATTTTGATGAGAATGGTGCATTTGAAATCGTCGATACTGAGGCATGGCAACAAGATGTTCAACCATTAGGACAAAATATAGCATCTGTAACTCGAATTGCACATCCGAATGCGAATCCAGAAATGGCAATGCGTGACGCTCAATTTATTGAAAATGAAAATCTTGTAGTATTTAACCCAGCTTTTGGACTTAACTCTCCTACTTTCAATGAAAGAGCAGCAGATTTAGATCAGATGATGAACGATGCAACTACGCAATATGTTATGGGTACATTGGATATGGATGGTTTTCTAGCAGTACTAGAAAGTTGGCGTGATAGTGGTGGTAGACAAATGGCGGAAGAACTTGCTGAGTCTTATGCAAGAATGAATAGTCAGTAAACTAATGGCCTGTTGCAATTTTGTAACAGGCCGTATTTATAAAAAATCTTATACTAATTTAAAGAGGTGTACAAATGAGCAACATTCGAAATCCCATTTTAACAGGCTTCAATCCTGATCCATGCATAATTAGAGTTGGGGATGATTACTATATCATCACTTCTACTTTCGAATGGATTCCAGGAATCCCAGTTTATCATTCTAAAGACTTGAAAAATTGGCAACTGCTAACTCATATTTTACCAAATGCTGACTTCAGGGGCAATCCAGATTCATGTGGCATCTGGGCACCAGCTATCAGCTATGATGACGGTCTTTTTTATGTGGTTTATACCGATGTGACCCGAAGTCAATATCCTTTTAAAGATGGCTATAATTACTTAGTTACTTCTGAAAGTATTACTGGACCTTGGTCTGAGCCAATCTACCTAAACCGTAGTAGCTTCGATCCATCTATTTTTCACGATGATGATGGGCGCAAATGGTATTTAGATGTGGATTGGGATTTCCGCACCTGCGGACGAAATAAATCCAACGGGATTAAAATGCAAGAATATTGTCCAAATCAGAAGAAATTGATTGGTCCTGTTCATTGGATTTTTAAAGGAACAAATTTGAAAAAAACTGAAGCTTCTCATATTTATAAACACAATGGCTATTACTACCTTATAACTGCTGAAGGTGGAACAGGAGTTGGTCATTCCGTGACGATTGCACGTTCCAAATCAGTGATCGGACCATATGAAGTGGATCCATTGAACCCAATGCTTACAGCTAGCCATGATAAAAATATCTATCTACAAAGATCAGGTCATGCTAGCTTAGTATCAACGGGAAATGACGAATGGTACATTGCACATCTTTGCAGCCGACCTATTGAAGGAAAGTATTCGATTTTAGGAAGAGAAACTGCATTGCAAAAAGTTTACTGGACTGCAGATGGATGGCTACGCTTAGAATGTGGTGGCAATGAACCTCAAACTCTTATCAAAGCACCGAACTTGCCTGAATACCCATTCCTAGAGGAATGTGATGTAATGGAAGAGTTTGATGGAGAAAAGTTAGGGAAAGCTTGGTATAGTCTTCGTAGAGCGCAAGACTCTTCTTGGTGCTCCTTAAACGAAAGAGCAGGCTATTTACGTCTTACAGCTGGAGAGTCAATTCACTCTCTATCAAACCAAAGCTTAATTGCTCGACGTCAGAAACATTTCCAGTGCGAACTTGAAACCAAAATTGATTTTAGTCCAGAATCTTATCTACATATGGCTGGTTTAATTTTATACTATAATACAGCAAAATATATCTATCTCTACATTTCCCACGATGAGAAAAAAGGAAAAGTCCTAAATATAATGCAATCTCGTTTAGGAGAGTGGGAACTGTCAGATCTCTGGATTCCTCTTACTGAAAGCGAGTATAAACTAAAAGCTACCATTGAACAGGCATCAGTTCAATTCTATTATAGTCAAGATGGAAACTGGCTTCCTGTAGGCGGTTCTCTTGATATGAGCCATCTTTCAGACGAAGGCGGTGGGTTCACAGGAAACTTTGTTGGCATTTGTGCTCAGGATTTGCTAGGAAATGGCATATCAGCAGACTTTGACTATTTTTATTACAAAGGAGGACAAGTGTAATGTGGTCGCAAAAAATGGCTGATTCAGTAATGAAAAGAACACCAACCTTATCAGAAACACCTGTTTATCGCGATAAATGGTCTTATGATTATGGTGTTGTTTTAAAAGGTTTTGAACTAGTTTGGCAGAAAACAGGTCATCAGAAATA
>Ga0123355_10017957_pt1 | contig 11201 bp, 9 predicted proteins | sample TergutEmb28metaG_3_FD_89872 | JGI IMG/M metagenome (GOLD analysis project Ga0123355, IMG submission 89872) | Embiratermes neotenicus P1 segment gut microbial communities from Petit-Saut dam, French Guiana - Emb289 P1 | ecosystem: Host-associated > Arthropoda: Insects > Digestive system > Gut ...
GTGTGTGTGAATGAGAAATTTTTTTTTTTTTTTTTTGGGAGTTGTTTTTAGATTGTTTTATAATATTTTTGGTTTTTTTCTGGAAACGTTTTTAAATTTATTTGTCCCTTTTTTTTTTTTTTTTTTTTTTTTTCGTGACTGCGTCTGGTCACGTTTTGAATGTCAATCGTTCCACTGTTTTTTCCTACTACGAAAGTGTGTTAAACAGTTGACTGGGTTGCGCACAACGTCACGGTAAACTAGACGAACAGGTTTTGTACATTTAACGCGAGAATCGTTTTGTTTTATTAGAGAGTCAATTATGTCTTTTATTTTTATTCATTTCCTTCTTCCAGGTACAGTTTTAAAAACTTAGAGAAGGATTTGTAAAGCATTCGGTTATATCAGTCTGAGAAACTAAGTGACGATCTGCCGCAATGGCAGAAGGGACGTACTGTGGACATTGTTACCTTGATACAGTTCGGAAAAAATTAAAGTGTAAAATATCTGTTTGTGTTTAGTCCTGCCACAAAGTTCGACAATCATCCATGAGCGTTACGAATCGTGTAGTCGGCACGGAAAGCGGAGGAGAAGTATTGTGTCTTTTACAGCAGGAAAATGACAAATAAATTAGGACATTGATAAAGAAGAATGCCCGTTAAAGGGTGAAGTACAAGTGAAGGAATTAGCGGTGAAGTTTGGCCTGCGTGAAATGTCTTTGTGACATGTGTTTGAGCTTCACGTGTAATGCAGCAGGGACTTTGACAGAATCTGATGGAGGTGGTATATTGTGACAAAGTGAAGACAATAACAGTACAGCGATAGGTGCATATATGTTGCTTCCCGTTGAATTCCACGCGTACCCCATCACGGCGGGACATTTCCACCATTTCCGTATTCCCTCCTTCAAATGTTTTGTGCCGTTATGGCATCGGCGATGAACAGATTGGAACAAGAAAAGTTATACCGGAAGTCTAGGGAAGTTATCATCCAAGCTTCGTCATCCAGGGAGAGCCTGTCCGACGTTATCTCCAACAAACCGGGAACGGGCGACGACATCGTGCTGAGCGTCCTCAAGTCGCCGATAATCTCGACCTGCCCCAGCTATACGGATCACCACCGGACCAATCACCAGCAGCAGACAGGCACTTCTTCTGAAGATGACGCTGTGTTCGAGGATCAGGATCTGGAGGAGAGGCGCGGACTACGAAACGTCGCGAACGGCAGTCCTGAAGTTACAAGCAGATTTAATTTCTTTGGTGAACAACTTCGTCGCTTTAGAAATCCGAGAGGGCCTCGGTTTGGCGAGGCTCATCATAAACGTGTTCCGACGCCTATCAAAAAGCGGCGTCATCGGTACAATCACGACGCGGCGTCACGTTATAGGACTAAGAGCGATGACCTTGAAGACGAAGACATTGGTGACGACTTGGATGTTGATGACGATGGTGATGACGATGATGATGACGAAGTTGTGGAAGGGGTTGAAAATGTGTCAGGGACAGGGGTTAAGAGGGGGGCGGGACATGCGGGGAGAGGGCCCCCTGGTGTTCCGGATCCATACTACCCAATTTATTTGCCTATTGATCAAGCGTTCAAGGCCAAGTATGTGTTCCATCATAAAAAGGGCAAGACCTTCCAGGAGCGAGTCTACGTCTTCTTGGAACATCCGGGCGGATGGCTGTGTTTCGTCTACCACTTCACAGTGTAAGTACAGAATTGTATGTGTGCTCTGAAGTCCTGGCTTCAGACACAGACACTATCACAATGCGTTTCCTGATTGATACATTAACTGAGAAGAATGAGTAAGTAACACAAAAGTGTGAAACTCAACTTGACGAAGACGCAGTCTATCTATGCATAGGCATACCAAGGCTTTCTTGAGCTTCAGAATTCGTACGTTTAAAGATCCGCGTGTAAATGTAATTTAATTTACGCTCATAACAAAATTTCGTCCTTTCCTATGCCGATTTTTACCAAACTCGGAACAGTGAACGGCGTCCTACACCGATTTTCATAAGGACCGGGGAAGAAACATGACACACAGAAGGATACATTTTTCTTACACACCCCCCACCCCCCACTCAATTCAAACATGCCCCTCACTGCGCCGATTTTCCCGAAACTCGCAGACGCTTATTGTCAGTTGATATTTGTTGGCGCTTCCGTCACCGAGTTTTGTACAGTTCGGACCGTGACGGTCAAAATACAGGTACTGTAGTATGTAATGTAAGTAACCGACTGACAGCCAGTAACTGGTGTAAAACTGGAAACTTTTTATTGATGGTTAGGCTTAATTCATGCCTTTCATTGCGTAGAGTTTCGCCAAACTATAAAGTGTTCGTCGGCATTACGTGGAAATCTGTGCCAAGTTTTACCGAGATGGGTCAAGAATTTTGGAAAGTACGGGCAGAAATTTATTTTTGCCCTTAAGTACAACATGACCGTTGTTGGGACAATGGACGGAGTCCAAATTAAGACTAAAACCTGTGTTTGAAGACGGACATTTATCCAAATTATGTACAAAATTCTGTTCCTGCCTCACAGAGAACACAATGTAGCTTGCTTTGTAAAGAACAGTCACGTTAAATATGTTAATGCTGTATAGGGAAATAATCGTTGTTTGTTCTCAGATCCACACAAAACACATAAATACACTGTATGGGCAGAACGTAGAATTGTTGAATGGAAAACCTGGTGGTACAAATAGTGACCACTGGGCCTTAAAGTGCAAATTATGTTAAATATCCAGTCCCTACCGCGCAGTAAACATTCTCCCTCTCGGTTGTAAAACCCGTCAGTTAATGCTTTATAGTGAAATAATCGCTGTTTGTTCTGAGATCCACACAAAACACATAAATACACGGCATGGGCAGAATGTAGAATTGCTGAATGTTATAGCATGTGGTGGAAGTAGTTACCACTGCGTTTTACAAATTTAAGTCTTTGTTTTTCCTCTTATGATCTGTGCTGGTTTGTTTTCGTAAACCTGTTTTATATCCTTCCATTACTTATTTCGTTTATTTTAGTATAGGATCAGTGTTTGGGGGTTGTGAATATGGTAGTCTGTTTTGCATAAAAGTTTCTTACGTAGCTGAGGCACTGGAAGCTTATCAAGAGGGACTATGCTTCAGGCGTTAGCAGCTGTTGTATTTACTGTCCGATTACTTCTGTCTGTCGGATGCAGTTTTATGAGTATATTTGCCATTCTCCGAGAACAGTTCCTGTAAATGTGCGAATATGCAGCAGGCTTTCCCTCCTAGTGTTGCATAATATAAGCCTTTTATTCAAACTGCTTTTTGAATAAATTGCGACAAGCTGTTCGTTATATAAATTTTTATTCTTGGTGAGCTAATCTGTTGTTTTGTATGGGTGTGAAACTTGGTCGCTCACATTGAGGGTGTTTGAGAATTTGGTGCTGAGGAGAATATTTGGCCCTAAGAGGGACGAGGCAATAGGGGAGCGGAGAAAACTACATAATGAGGAGCTTAATGATCTGTACTGATAAAATCCAGAAAAATGAGATGGACGGGACATGTAGCACGTGTGGGGGAGAGGAGAGGTGTATATAAGGTTTTAGTGGGGAAACCTGAGGGAAAGAGACTACTTGGAAGACGCAGGTGTAGATGGGAGGGTAACATTAAGATGAATCTACGGGAAGTGGGATGGTGGGCATGGACTGGATTAATCTGGCTAAGGATAGAGACAGGTAGCGGGCACTTGTGAATGCGGTAATGAACGTTCGGTTTCCATTAAATGCCGTGAATTTCTTGACTAGCTGAGAAACGGTCAGGTTCTTAAGTTGGACTCTGTTCCGTGGAGTAAGTAAGTAACTTTAAGTAAGTAAGTAAGTAAGTACGTAGGTAAGTAAGTAAGTAAGTAAGGTGAGCCAGTAGTTTGCTGTTTTCGGCTTATGTAAGGCGATCAAATGAAGTAGAATGAGAAATGAGGGACACACGTGCTATAAGAAGGGGGAAAAGACAATTTATAAGACGTAGAAATAGATGGTTAAAGGTAAAGTTGTCCCTGCCCGCGTCATGAAGGCGTATAGGGGGAGCAGAAATACAGATCCACTCATTCTTAACATCGGCGCTAGACGCGCTAGAGGTGAGTGGTCAAATTCACTCCGCGGCCATTTTGCGCCCGCGAAAAGAACGCCGGTACCCATTTAACAGGAAGATGGGTGAGCCCCAGATCCGGCGTCTGTGGTGTGAGAGAGTCGGTTGGTAGGCAATTTTACAGCTGTTGTTACGTCAAGACACCCTGTGAGTCTGTTGTTAGGCTCTTGAGTGGAAGTTAACAAACAACGAAGCCTTCGGTTCTAAGCAGAACATTTCATTACCGACCTAGCGACCGACTTCTCTAGAAGCTTACTGGGTTAAGCAGTTATTTAGAAATGTGACTGACTTCAGCAGTAATGTTCGGAGGACGTCCCACTGGCTTATCGCCCTTGATACTTTCAAGAACATCAGGCGTTTCCGTGCTTTATTTTGTATTCATTTAACGTTTCAAAACACGGTGGTTTAGGGTCCTGCACCATGAAACCACACAATCTGCATTTTGCCACTTACTGTACATCCATGTGGTCCATATGAGTCTGTGCAGCGTACTACCAGAACTTACCCAAACAGGATTACCCGACTGGTCGTGGTAAAGAAAAGTGCAGCGTTACGTGATTTTAAACAAAAGAAATTTTAGATATAATTTAGAGGAGTGTAGTACTTCAGACTGTTAAAGAGGTAGTAATTACCAACCGTCGGACAGCTGCCTGTTGAAATATTTATTGCTTTCGTAGACAACCTTAAAAATTACAATTCCGGCAGCTGTAGTTATGAAATGTAATATGGCAATAAAAAGTTCGTTTATATTTTTAATGGTGGTGGTCGCAACTCTCTTGAGTTACTGCTGTAGCCTGTTTCTCTTCCTTTTTGTTTTCGTTTACGTCTCTCCTATACTCTCCTTTCTCTTTGTAGCAAAAAAAGCCGTGTTGAAATTTTATTACGTTTATTTGTATGTATGTCACAGTCAAAGAGGGCGATGTTTTTACTCTCGCGGAATGTGCAGGTATTTCATACGCCACTTGAACGTTTTAATTAAAATGGATATTAAAATACATCATGGACTTGTATTTCTGTAATGTACATGTAAAGTAGCTAATTCCGCCGTTGTTTTTATTAACTGATTTGTTTAAATTGACTTTAATTTCGTCCCAAAAAAACTAGAGTTTGATAACGTAAAGCGGGGGGGTTTTTTTTTTGAGGCTTCGTACTCCAGCCTGGAATATGTGCCTATTTGTGGCACACGTTTGTTATTTTACATTTGAGCTGCCCTGATATGTTTCGTCATTTTTTATATGTAGTTATGCTGACAGCCTTTCTTCTCATTATTTGGCGATTTCACAATACAGTTACGAAAAGCAGATGTTAAAATTTTGTCCTGTCTGTCTACCCGTCTCTAAGCAATTGGTCTTCCACTGGGAGAATTTGCGTGAACGTCATTATTCGTAAGCTTTACTAAACAATGTCTACCTATTGAAGTTTAATTAAAATCTGACACATTGTTACGTATTGAGTTTTACAACGTTTCACTGAATTCGTTTTTGGATTCGGAAAATTTCGGGTGAGGGTTTTGGAGATAAAACGTACGTTTATGTCAAAGTTTTACAAAGATCATTCTGCTTACAATGTAACTATAAATTCAAGGAACCCAAAATATAATAATATGTTATATATTGTATATATTAAATATAATAGATGTATAGCAGAGACCAGGTAGACAAGAATTTGTCTGACATATTTCCAAATAGTAATGGTTTGAAACATGGAGATGCTTTATCGCCATTTCTTTTCAACTTTGCTTTAGAGTACGCCATTAGGAAGGTTCAGATAAACCAGGACGGACTGAAATTAAATGATACACATTAGCTTCTGGTTTGTGCTGATGACATTAAGATATTGGGAGGAAGAGTACATTCTTTAAAAAAAAAAAAAACGGACGCTTTATTAGCTGCTAGTAAGGCGATTGGACTAGAAGTAAATGCTGATGAAAGTACATGGTCATGTCTCGAGATCAGAATGCAGGACCATGTCACAATATAAAGAGTGATAGTAGTTCCTTTGAAAGGGTTAAAGAGTTAAAATACTTGGGAACAAACTTTACAGGTCAAAATTCTTTTCAGGAAGAAATTAAGAGCAGATTGAAGTCAGGGAATGCTTCTTTTCATTCGGTGCAGAATCGTTTTTCTTCCAGTTTGCTATCCAAAAATATAAAGATTAAGATATACAGAACTATAATTTTGCCTGTTGTTTTGTATGGGTGTGAAACTTGGTCGCTCGCATTGAGGAAGGAACGTAGGATGCAGGTGTTAGAGAATAGGGTGCAGAGGAGAATATTTGGGTCTAAGAGGAACGAGGCAAGAGAGGAGTAGAGCAAACTACATAACGAGGAGCCTAATGATCTGTACTCCCCCCCATATATTGTTCGGGTGATAAAATCGAGAACAATGAGATGGGCGGGTTGGAGAGGAGATGCGTATACAGGATTTTGATGGGGAAACCTGAGGGAAAGAGACCACTAGTAAGATCCAGGCGTAGATGGGAGAATAATATTATGAGGGATATTCAGGAAGTGGGATGTGGGGGTATGGACTGGATCGAGCAGGCTAAGGATGGGGACACGTGGTGGAAGCTGTGAATGCGATAATGAGCCTTCGGGTTCCATACAATGCGGGGAATTTCTTGACTAGGTTCAAACCCGTTAGCTTCTCAAGAAGGACTCTGCTCCATGGAATAAGTAATAATAATAATAATAATAATAATAATAATAATAATATACTGTTATAATCTTCATAATGTTACGTCACGTTCTTATTCAGGTATTGAATTTTTATTCATGCGTATTACATGACGCATAACTACGAAAAATATGATCTTGCAATCATCATACTGTGCAATATACATATTCACTATATCCAGCAAATGAACTTCTGTATATAGCTAATGATACATGTACATACCATATAAAGAATATTGTTTGTAATTCAGAAATTAAAAACAGCATTTTGACGGGGCGAAACTTTGAGGTTATGTACTAGCAATTTATTTAACATTGAAAAAAATCGACTGAGACACATAAAAAGAAGCCCTTCAGCAAAATGCAGCAGCAGACGCTAACAACAGCAGCAACTTCCTTAACTTCCGCTATTAACATGTGTATGCAGTTGCGAATAGCAAGCGATGTGACCTCAGGGGATTTGTTTTGTTTCTGCTATTTTAAGAATACCTGTTTTGTGTCGTTTTTACAGGGATATCCGTTCCTATGGCACAACCCAGTTTGTCACTGCCCTTTTATCGCATGAAGTGTAGCGGCTGAGTGGCAACGCCGCACGCGGGTTGCGAGGCGGCCGAAAGCGACAAACGATACTGGCCAGATAAAATAATGATGCAGTGTAGTGAGCACTGAAGTTGTTTGAATGCAAATTAACATGTGGGGTTCCTGTTACTTTATCAGTGCCAGTACTGTATTTATCAATCAGGCATGGCGGAAGTGGTGTTTGGATTGTGACTTTCCGTTTACGAGTAATTTGACACGATGCTGTGATGTCCTGCACAGTTTTATTACGTATGCGTTGTGCGAAAATTCTTTTCAGTTCTCCGTACACGGTTATCCTAACTGAGGTTCTTGTGGTCTTCCTCAGTTACTCGAGGCAGATGTTCAGATTGTATCTTACATTAGGCCACGGCAATTCACTTTGTTTTCTTTGTAGTTAATTTCTCACTAACAATCGTGTCTCCATGCTACGCAAACTTAACCCTTATTTGTTAATACTTACTCCATGGAACAGAGTCCTTCTTGAGAAACCAACCGCTACTCAACTTGTCAAGAAATTCCCCGCATTTATGGAACCCGAATGTTCATTACCGCAATCACAAGTACTCGCCACCTCTCCCTTTCCTGAGCCAGCCCGAACCAGTGCATGCCCCCACATCTCATTTCCTGAAGTTCCATATTAATATTATCCTCCCATCTAGGCCTGGGCCTTCCAAGTGGTCTCTTGCCCTGAGGTTTCCCCACCAGTACCCAGTAAACGCCTGTCCTCTCCCCAATACGCTCTACATACTCTGCCCATCTCATTCAGTTATTTGTCAATTAATTCAGTAAATAAAAAACACTTGTGGACCATATAATGACAGTAAGTTATGTCTCGGCCAGTTAGTCGCCGGCCTCTCACCTTTAGGACCAATGCTTGATCACAGGCCAGGCCAGTCCATGTGAAATTTATGGTGGACAAAGTGGCAATGGAACAGGATTTCCTCCTGAGTACGTCGGTTTCGCCCTGTCAGTATCGTTCCACCATTGCACAATATTCCAGCGACGTTGTATAATGTTAACAATTGACATTGTCTTCGATAAAAACACTTAACGTTGAAAGTGTGACAATGACGCTGTGGCACAGTGTAAGAACTCCCAGCAGGTGGTTTAGAGTGCGGGACGGTTAATGTGCCGTCGTCTAGCGTAACGACCCTGACAGCATACTGATATCGACTGGCAGTACTGCATGTGGGTCAATAGCGACATTACTCGGCAATTGATTGCGTAAAAGAGGGCTGAGCTCCGGTCAGCAAATTGTTCCTTTTGTAGCCTCGAGTTCACACACACACACACACACACACACACACACACACACACACACATATATATATATGGATCATACCTCACAGAGAACATTCTGTAGCCATTACAAACACGAAGTGGTTGATGCTGTTGAAGGAAATAATCAGCGTTTCTTGTGGGAATTGAGTACACTGTGTGGGCAAGGTACAATAGCTTACCGTCACAGCAGATGGTAGGTAGAATTACCACGGTCCATTACCGCGCTATTGTAATTTCATATAATTTCAGCTTATTATTACTGCCCCATTCTCCAGCGTGCATTATCCATTACTTACACTTTTTTTCGTTTAGGAAGTGCGATGTTTAGAGGCTCAAAGCAGACACTTGCTCCATGGATCCAAGTTTTTGACTTTCGAATATTCTATCCTCTCATTTATTGCATCAAATGATTCAGTGCCTTGCACACAGCAGCCCGCCACTGGGTCCTTTCTTGTCGGTTGGACTCGACCCGTATTATGTTCCATTAGGTTACATTTAGCTGTTCCCATTGGCCACGTGGAATAAGGCGTGGGCCGGCGGCCGCTCGTCTGCTGAGATTGCGGGTTCGAATCCCGCCGGGGGCATGGATGTTTGTCTGTTTTGAGTGTTGTGTGTTGTCAAGTAGAGGTCTCTGCATCGGGTTGATCACTCGTCCAGAGGAGTCCTACCGACTGTGGTGCGTCGTTGTGTGTGATCTAGAATCCTCGTGAATGAAGAAGTCCTGCCCCACTGCGAGCTGTTGCGCCAAGGGTGGGGGGGGGGGGGCCCATTTGAACATTTTACGCCCATCTACAACTGCGCTGTTAATAACTTCATCGCTAACGAAGTGTCACTTTGCGTAAGAATGAGTATTATTTTGGTGTTTGCCGAAAGCAATACATTGTGAATTGCGGCAAGGGAATTTTCGAAATGAAAACTTTAGAGCGACTGTGGCTGAAGAAAGGAACGTGTTCTGAGTGCCTGAAGAAAAGCGGTTACGATAGTTTGAACACATTAAGAGAATGCCGGGAAATAGATGGCTAGTGAGAATCCTAGAATGGGAAAGAGAGGGAACGCGAAGGAAGGGAAACCATAAAAAAAAAGGATGGATGGAACCCAGCGAATTTTCTCTACCGGGGATTGTACCTCGGATTTTAAGACAGTCGCTTCCATTTGGATTCAGTTCGTTGTTCATTTTAATCCTACCATTGCGGCGCTATGTAATATGAGAGATTGAAGCCCTTTTCGAGTAGGCTGTAAATAAATCAATAAAAAATACATAAATAAATAAATATAAAAATACGGTGACCAGCATATGGGTCGAAATGTACGGAGTTTGTAGATGATCTTGATGCCTCCATCATTAGGGTATTTTGAAACGTCGGTATACAGGGTGAGCCTAAATTCTTTCCCTGGTTACAAACAAATGTTTACATGGACGTGTTGGAAATTTACATTGCATCTGAGTTAGAAGAGTTTCAGCCGTGGATAATTTTCCAACAAGAAGGTGCACCTCCACACTGGGGCTCACATGTTCGTCGGTTTTTGGATGCAGCTTATCCAAACAGGTGGATTGGAAGAGATGGTCCAACACCCTGGCTACCGCGATCGCCGGATATCACCCCCTTGACTTCTTTTTATGGGAGCATGTTAAGGACAAAATGTTTTTGACACCAGTTCCAGATATTACAAATTTGGAGGCAAGAATAACAGACGCCTTTGCTACAATAACTGAAGACATGTTGGAGAACACGTGGAGAGAAATTGATTACCGATTAGACGTTCTCCGTGCAACAAAAGGAGCACATGTTGAAGTGTACTAATGTTTTGAAAAAAAATGTCTTGTGTTACAGTTTGAAAAAAAATATATGTTTATATTCCACATACAGTAGTTTTCTTCCAATAAATCTTTGTAATCAGGGAAAGACTTTATGCTCATCCTGTATTTCTGCCAGACCTCACATTCTAGAGACAGTGATATTCATGGTCACTTGTCACATGGAAATTACAAGATGCAATGGAAGTATGCGTACAGAAATGTATATAATTTGTGGTGTATATATATAAATATATATAAACTGTATATATACACATAAAGGGTGTCCCAGGAGGAATGTGTCAGACTCCGGGAGGGTGTTCCTTATGTTAAAGTATACCGATATAACCCAAAACAACTATGTCCAAAGTTGAACGGTTACGGAGCTAATGGCCAGTGAGGTTTGAAATTTTGACAGCTGTTACACACTTATTGATTACCAAATACATATTAAAACTGGCAGGAATATGTGGTTTCTGTAATGTTAATATCTGTACTTAACAACAAACTAAATTGTGTGACATAAAACCATTAAATTGAACTACAAAAACACTCGCACTCATGTCATAGTTGTCCTTAGGGTTCCAAGCACTATACATGATACATGCCTGCCCAGCTGTGACGTAACCTGGCTGACCGCGCATTCCGGTATAAGCCTATTACACAAGTAAATTTGGCTCCGTATCATTAACGGGATGTCTTCCAACAAACCTGGTAACTCATTCCGCAGGAAGATTTCATACGCATTTCCCGTTAAATTGTTGTCAAAGACAAA
>Ga0123355_10017958_pt1 | contig 11200 bp, 10 predicted proteins | sample TergutEmb28metaG_3_FD_89872 | JGI IMG/M metagenome (GOLD analysis project Ga0123355, IMG submission 89872) | Embiratermes neotenicus P1 segment gut microbial communities from Petit-Saut dam, French Guiana - Emb289 P1 | ecosystem: Host-associated > Arthropoda: Insects > Digestive system > Gut ...
ATGTTTTCGCTTGGACTATCGCCATTGTACTGCTGAGTTATATCATGGAAAAAATATTTTTACTCTGCATGAAGGGATTGAAAAATGGCATTCGAACTTAGACACATCTATAAAAATTATGGCGACAAAAATATATTTACTAATTTTTGCCATATATTCCCCGAAGCAAGAACCACTGCCATTATGGGGCCGTCCGGCGCAGGGAAAACCACGCTGATTAATATCATATTGGGCATCACGTGGCCCGACCACGGCCAAGTTTGTGGCCTTGCAGACAAAAGAATCTCTGTGGTGTTTCAAGAAGACCGCCTGCTGGAACACAAAAGCGGTCTAAACAACATATTATTTGTATTGCGCGAGCCCGCTTTACATGTTGATAGAGCTTTGGAACTTCTTGGTTTGGTCGGACTTGCCGACGATGCCCACAAAAAGGCACGGGATTACAGCGGCGGAATGAGACGTCGGTTGGCTCTTTGCCGCGCCCTTATTACCGATTTTGACATACTCATTTTGGACGAACCTTTCAAGGGACTGGATGAGATCTTGAAGCCCAAGGTTATGGCTATGGTAAAAGAGCAGTCTCGTAAGTCTACTGTAATTTTAGTTACCCATGACAAGTCTGAAGCAGAATTTTTAGGCAGTCGCATTATTGATATATCGCCATTAAGGTAGTTCTATACGTCTTGTAGCAATTTTATTCAAAAATGCTCGGTCATGCTCCACAAACAGTATCGTAGGTTTATATCTCAAAATTAAATTTTCTATTTGTATCCGAGAAAGCACATCGATATAGTTTAGCGGCTCGTCCCATATCAGCAAATGCGCTGCCTCCAGCAGGCTTTTGGCAATCAACACCTTCTTTTTTTGCCCGGCAGAAAAATTTTCCATGGGTATGTCGAATTGATCGCGCTGAAAGTCCAGCTTGCGCAACATAGCCAGCATCAAGGACGCATCCAAATCGTTTTGCTGCACAAAGTCCCACAGCGTGCCTGCCAAATGCCCCGTGTTCTGCGAAACATAAGATATCGAAAGGCCGCTGCCCACATGAATTTTGCCAGTATGCACCAGTGCCTCACCGTTTATCAGCTTGATCAAACTGGATTTACCGCTGCCGTTTGAGCCGCACAGGGCAATACGCTCGCCAGCCAAAATTTCGAAGCTGACATTTTCGCAGGCCACTTTATCACCGTAGAAAATACTGACTTCATCAAGCTCCACCAACCGCCGGGCGTGATATTTTTGTGGGAAAATTTTAAGGTCATCGGCGGTTTCGATGTTTTTCAACAATTTTGACTTTTCTTCAATGCTTCGCTTCACACGGGTTTCGATGGCCTTGCTTTTTTTCATCATCAAAGCCGCTTGCGCTCCAACGTAGCCCCTGTCACCAACTCCGCTGCCTATTTTAGTGGCCTCAATTTTGTCCGCCCAATCGGCACGTTGTCTGGCGACCTTTTCCAGCCGGGTAATTTCCTTCTTCAGTTTTTTATTTTGCTCCATCTCAAAGTTGTCTTGATTCTCTTTGTTGTCAAGCCATGTGGAAAAATTGCCGCGGGTGACTTCGATGCTGGCCTTATTTATCGACAAAATATGCGAGACACAACCATCCAGAAAATGCCTGTCATGGGACACCAAGATAAAGCCCACCTTGCTGTCCAAATAGCGGCTGACCAAGTCTCTGCCGCGCATGTCCAGATGGTTTGTGGGCTCGTCAATTAACAGAAAGTTATTTTCGCGGGCGAACAACGCCGCCAGCATCACCTTGGTTTGTTCGCCGCCGGAAAGCGTGCCAAAAGGCCTGTGCAGTGCGTCTTGTGTCACTTCCAGCAGGTTTAGCTCACGCTCAAGCTGCCATGGCTCAAAATCCCCAAAGTCGTCCGCGATCTCCGAAGTGATTCGGCTTTTGTCCGCCTCAAACGGAAAATATGTAAAATTACATGGGGCGACAATACGCCCTCGATATTCAAAATTCCCGGCCAACAGGCGCAACAAGGTGGTTTTTCCCCTGCCATTGCGGCCGGAAAGACCAAGCTTCCAATTCGTGTCAATTGATAGATTCACGTTTTCAAAGACGTTTTCAAAACTGCCGTCATAGGCAAAAGTCATATTGGTAATGCTGATTTCAGCCATACGGTCAACTCCTTTCAAGGGGCAGCGGAAAAACGGCGGCCGCTCAGAGCCAAGCAAACCTGGGACGGCGCATAAAACAGCCAAATTGCGTCACCGGCAAATCCGACCACAGAGGGATTGGTTATGATGCCCATGCCGCCCAAATTCCAGATGGCAACAGAGATATCGCACAACACAAAAGCCGTCATGCCCAAAAATATCAGTAAATTGTTGGGTGCGGGATAGGTTTTTTTGCGTAGAGCAACAAGCATACGCCAATAAGACAACACAAATAGCTGTGCATACAATAGAGAGAAAGTCACCAGAATATCACCGTGTACCGCAAAAAAAGCAACGGGCAAAATCAGTGTCAACAGCAATACTTTGATCACTCGAGTGCCGCCAAATCTTACATTATAGCACGTTTGCACGGCACAAAAAAAGAGTATGCCAACGGGGTAAATATACACAACCAATAGGAAAAAATCAGCAAAAACGGTAAGCAGCATGGCTGTTAAAAGAAACCGGCTGTCCCGTTTGTTCAGGACATTTCGCCCGCCAGTCGCCGCAATACAAAAACATATGATGACAGCCGTAAATTTAATCAAGTCGTTAGTCATACAATAGTATTCACATCTCAGATATTTTTACACAACAAAAGCCCATACCGGCATGATATGGGCAGAAATGCTGTTCAATATCGGTTATGCTATAAATCCGATGACAAGCGACAATATCATAAAAAAGCCGCCAAGATATTTGGTCCATTTTTCCAGCTTGCCTTCCATGGTACGGGCTTTATTTTTGTCGAAATATGTTTTATCGCCGCTCATGCCACTGATGTTGCCCGAAAATCCGCCCTGCCGTTTCTTTTGCATCAAAATTACAATGATCAGACAAAGGCAGGCAAGACCAAGGGTAGCTGAAAGTATAATATATAGTGGATTCATCTAAATCCTCCTCAAAAAAATTTCGCCCTGTCATTCTATCACACATGCTCCAAATTTGCAAGCAAAAAATTCAAAATATCCTGATTGTCCACATCAACCCAGCGCGCACCCTTCAATTGATGACGAAACCACGTAATTTGTCGTTTAGCAAAACGCCGAGTGCCTTGTTTTATGGAGGTTATGGCCTCATCAAAGCTGCACTCACCATGCAGGTATTTAATAGTTTCTTTGTAGCCAAGACCCTGCATGGACGTTAGGTTGGGCAAATATCCCATTTCAAGCAGCCCGACCACCTCGTCCACAAGTCCGGCCTCCACCATTGCATCCACACGTTGATTTACTCTCTCGTATAGTGTCGCTCGATCAGCGGATAACACAAAAACATCTGCATCATAAGCGGCCTGCTTTTGTTTTTGGATTTGGTTATGCAAGGAAATAGGTTGACCATGACACTTAAAATACTCTAATGCTCGTATTACGCGCTTCACATTATTAACATCAACGGCAGTCGCCCCTTCACTGTCGACATTTTTCAGCATATTGTGCAAAAAAATTTCACCCTTTTCCGCAGCAATCGCAGCAAGCTCCGCCCTATAGGCAGGGTCACTGTCGGTGTCAGAATCCAAATCCGCGTCGTACAACAGCGCGTTGATGTAAAAGCCCGTGCCGCCACATACAATTGGCGTTTTCCCGCGCCGCGTGATGTCATCAATCAACTTTGCAGCGGCATTCTTAAAAATGGCCGCATTGTATGGGGCATCGGGCGCAAGTTCATCAATCAGGTAATGGAGAATGCCGCCCATTTCTTCGGGCATAAGCTTTGCAGTGCCAATGTCCATATACTTGTAAATCTGCATCGAATCGGCAGAGATTATTTCGCCGTCAAGGTTTTTAGCCAGTTGCACGGCTGTATTACTTTTGCTGCAGGCAGTCGGACCACAAATTACGACAATTTTCGTCACTACCACAACTCCTCCAAATTCCTCATTGCATCCTCAATTCGCCGCAATTTTTCCAAGGCATCCTCCATTGTTCCAACTTCCAAGCGCATTGTCTTCATTTCATCCAGCAACAGACGGAAATTCCGCTTCGCTTCGCTTTCGGCATTATAAGCAGCGATGATTTCTTTGTCGTCACGCAAGGGGTCGTCATCATCAAAAACGCCCCGCATTTCAAGTTTTTGCTGTATCCGAAACGCTCGCCGAACAACCACCTCAGGAAGACCTGCCAATTTAGCCACAAATATGCCATAGGATTTATCCGCACCTCCCGGGACAACTCTTCGCAAAAATTTTATGGTTTCTCCTTCAAAGTCCTCCTCTACTTCCATGCGATAGTTAGCCACGCCATGGATTTTACCTTCTGCTACGGTCAGTTCATGAAAATGCGTGGCAAAAAGTGTCTTGGCCGAAATGTTTTCCGCAATATGCTCCACAATAGCCAAAGCGATAGAAAAACCATCAGTTGTCCCTGTCCCCCTGCCAATTTCATCCAACACAATTAAACTTCTTTCAGTAGCATTGACAAGGATATTCGCTGTCTCGGACATCTCAACCATAAATGTGGACTGCCCGCGCGCCAAATCATCACTTGCGCCCACCCGCGTAAACACTCTGTCACAAATAGGCAAACTAGCTGAGGCAGCAGGTACAAAGCTGCCCATCTGAGCCATTATACTGATAAGAGCCACTTGGCGCAGATATGTAGACTTTCCGGCCATATTTGGGCCGGTAATGATGGCAATCTTGTTACCAAAATTGTCCAGATAAGTGTCATTAGCCACAAAGAGTTCCGGCGAAAACCGCTCTATCACCGGGTGGCGGCCGCCATCGATTTCAATTGTAGCCGCGTCGTGCATTTGCGGGCAGATATAATTGTATCTGTCTGCAATTTCTCCCATGGATTGTAAAACATCGATAGTAGCCAGCATGTGCGCAGACAATTGTATGCGCGGTATTTCCCGGGCAACTTCGACACAAAGGTTTTCAAAGGCTTCGGCTTCCAATTGTTGCACACGGTCTTCCACCGTTAAAATATCAATTTCCAGTTGCTTCAACTCGTCAGTTGCATATCTCTCGTTGTTTGACAGGGTCTGCCGCCGCTGATAATGAGCGGGCACTGCACCCCTTTGGCTATTGGCCACCTCGATATAATAACCAAACACCTTATTGTGACCGACCTTTAGCCCTTTTATGCCCGTAGACTGTCTTTCCGATTGTTCAAAATCCGCAAGCTGCTGCAAAAGCAGACTGCGTTGCGCCTTCGCCGCATCCAATTCAACATTGCGGCCTTCTTCAAACGCAGACTGTATGTTGTTGCATATGTCAGACAAGCCATCCAAACTATTCGCGAAATATGTATTCAAACTGGATTCAAGTCCGGTCAACAGTCCCTTGATGTCGGGAAATACCACAATGGAACGTTGCAAGTTCAAAAAATCCTTAGGTGAAACTTTTCGATATGTAATCTTGCCGCAAAGCCGCTCTATATCAGAGATTTTACCAAGAGCTGCCCTCGCTTCCGCCCGTAAAACGGAATTTTCTTTAAATTCGGCCACGGCATCATGACGTGTCACTATGTCCGCAAGGCTAAGCAACGGGCTTTCCAGCCATTTTCTCAACAACCGTTTGCCCATGGCCGTCACGGTCTGATTCATTACCCAAAACAAAGTGCCTTCTGTATCTTTCTCACGCAAAGTTTCAACCAATTCCAGATTTCTGAATGTGCTTTTGTCCAAAATCATAAAATCCGATTGGACATAAGGATTTATTTTTCCGATATGAGCCAATGAATTTTGCTGAGTTTCATACAGATAATGCACAAGAGCACCGGCAGCGCAAATGGCGCACTTGTCCGAAAATCCGAAATTCGCGCCAAAATGACTTACGAGCTTTTGGTGACTGTCTGCCTCGCTAAGTTCGAAATTGTCAATAATTTCCTTGGGAGCAATTTTATGAAGTTCGTCCTCAAGTTTTTCTCGTGAGTCAAGGCTTGTAACGAAAAAATCCCCCGTGGCCACATCTGCATAAGCCAATCCAAAGGCCGTTTCGTTCCCGGAGAAAATAACGGCCACATAATTGTTAGTGCTCTTGGTATCGTCAATGATCGTGCCGGGCGTGAAGACGCGCACTACTTTGCGTTCCATAAGTTCGCCTTTGCTGCCACCAGTTGTTATCTGTTCACACAAGGCCACTTTGTGTCCGGCCTCCACCAGCCGTTGAATATAGGCCTCGGCGGCATGATGCGGCAGGCCGCACATAGGTGCCCTGCCCTGTCCCGTCTCGCGTCCCGTAAGGTGCAGCCCCAGTTTGTCGGACGCTATGAGGGCATCATCGAAAAAAAGTTCATAAAAATCCCCAAGCCTGAAAAACAACAAGGCATCTTTGTGTTGTTCTTTGAGTTCCATATATTGGCGCATCAGCTTCGACATTTCTGCCATAGTATCACCTCACATTATTTCCCGCAACATCCGCCACAACTATCATTCTCAGTATCTTTCAAAACTGTTAGTTTCAACATCTGCATAATACCGTTGGCAAAATTTGTATAACAACTGTCGGCTTTGAGATATTCTTGCACAACAGGTTTGCTTTTTAAGTCAATTTCCATTTGCACTAACCAGGCAAGGGCTTCTTGATAGTTTTCAGCCTCCGTCAAGTTTTCTTGATATGCCAAAAACGCCGTATAATCCGCCTGCGCCGCTTCGTCCGCTTCAAAAGCCGCCTTCGCATCCGCCAGTCGCAAAGATTCTTCCGAGGCCAAAATCAGATTCCCCAATTCTACAACCTTCTCAAAGTATATGTTCATTCACAATCTCTCCGTTTAAATAAAATGTGCAAGCTTCGGTAATCTTCACGTTTACCATCTTGCCCAATAAGTCAGCGTCTCCCACAAAATGCACCAGCGAATTATCGTCGGCACGACCGTTCAAAATACCATGTCGCCCAACAGATTCAGGCACGACTTGCAGTATCTTTCCCTTATTTTGAGCGGCGACTTCACGTGTAGCAGCATTTACCTCCACAAGCAGCCGGTCAAAACGATTTTTCATCACTTCGGGTGGCACCTGATCCTCCATTGCTGCCGCTTGCGTCCCTTGCCGCTTGCTGTACAAAAACGTAAACGCTCCCGCAAAACGCACCTTGCGCACCACATCCAGCGTGTCCGTAAAGTCTTCCTCCGTCTCGCCCGGGAAGCCTACCATAATGTCAGTGGTCAGCGCAATGCCCGGCACGGCGGTCTTTATGCGGCCTATAAGGTCAAGGAATTCTTCTTTAGTGTATCCACGATTCATCGCTTTTAACACACGGCTGGAACCCGCCTGAAACGGCAGATGCAGATGCTTGCAGACTTTATCTAAATCTCTTATGGCAAAAATTACCTCATCACAGATGTCTTTAGGATGACTGGATGTAAAGCGTATGCGACGCAGACCATCAACTTTAGCGACTTTGTGTAGCAATCTCGCAAAATTCGTCTCCTCGTCTAACCCTTTGCCATAAGAATCCACATTCTGTCCCAAAAGCATCACTTCAGTAACCCCATCAGCCACCAGTGCCTTAATTTCGTCCAGAATATCCTGAGTCGTGCGGCTGCGCTCTCTGCCGCGTACATATGGCACAATGCAGAAAGTACAAAAATTGTCGCAACCATACATGATATTGATGGAGGCCTTGAATGGAAATTGCCGGACGCTGGGCAAGTCTTCCACAATTTCAACGGCGTCCTGCCAAATATCCGTAATGATGCTGCCGCTTTCGTAACTGCTGTGCAGCAACTGCGGGAAGCGATAGATATTATGAGTGCCAAAAATCACATCCACATAAGCATAACTTGCCATAATTTTGTCGACCACAATGTCCTGCTGCATCATGCAGCCGCACAACACCAATTTCATGCCGGGATTTTTTCGTTTTTGTTCCTTAAATCGCCCCAAATTGCCATACAACTTGTTTTCGGCATTCTCACGCACACAGCAAGTATTAAAAATCACCAAGTCGGCTTCAGCTTCGTTTTTGGTCATCCCATAACCCATCTTGGACAACATCCCCGCCAACTTTTCAGAATCCCGGCCATTCATTTGGCAACCGTGAGTAACAACCAATGCCTTTGGCGGCGTCGGCAATACGGCGTTGACGGTCGCCATTTTTTCAATATAATAATTTGTTAAATCCAGTTCCTGCATAAATTCCTCCGTATCATTTACAACACCGGATAATTTCCCGTAAAGCACGCATTACAAAAACCCGTATCCCGTACATCGGGGGCAATTTTCGGCAAGTCCTCCAAATCAAGATAAGCCAATGTGTCCGCTCCAATCACTTTGCAAGGCCCTTGGGCTGAATGGGATATCAACTGGTCGTGATCCGGCACATCGGTGCCATAATAACAAGGGTACAGAAAAGGCGGCGACGATATGCGGACATGCACCTCTGCGGCACCCGCTTCACGCAAAAGGTTTACAACGATACCCGTAGTTGTGCCGCGTACAATGGAATCGTCCACCATCACAACCCGCTTGCCTTCGATATACTTTTTCAGCGGGTTAAGTTTCAACCGCACAGCCTGCTCGCGGGACAACTGGTCGGGTCGGATGAAAGTACGTCCGGCATAGCGATTCTTGCCGAAACCTTCCACATATGGTATCCTAGATTCTTGCGCATAGCCCAAAGCACTGGGTGTACCGCTGTCCGGCACGCCAATTACGATATCCGCATCAACAGGATGCTTCTGAGCAACCAGTTTACCCGCTAAACGGCGCGATTCGTTTACCAACTGGCCGTGAATAGTAGAATCCGGCCTGGCGAAATATATATATTCAAAGAGGCACAACTTCGCGGGAACTTCGTCGCAATGCCCCGTAATTTCGTGCATCATTCCATTTTCAATCATAATAACTTCTCCCGGGCGCACCTCGCGAACAAATTCCGCGTCAACAGCATCCAAGGCACAACTTTCGGAAGCAAAAACAAATGTCCCGTCAGCCTTCGTGCCAAAGCACAGGGGCCGAAAACCATTGGGATCCCTGGCGACAATCAGTTTATTTGGGGACATGATTACCAAAGAATAAGCCCCCTTCAAAATTTCCATAGCACGATACACGGCCATCTCTACCGAACCAGCCGCCAACCGCTGCCGCGCAATAGTGTAGGCAATGATTTCGGCATCGGTTGTGGTTTGATAAATGGCGCCTCCCTGTTCATATTCTTTGCGCAAGGCCGCCGCGTTTACCAAACTTCCGTTGTGACATATCGCCAACTGCCCTTTGGCATAATTTAACACCAGAGGCTGTACGTTTTCTTTGGTTTTTTTGCTGCTCGATGTGGAATATCGCACATGACCCACGGCCATATTGCCTTCAAGGCTCGCAATTACGCCATCGCGAAAAACCTCTTCCACCAACCCAATGTCTCTGTGATAAAAAATCTCGCGCCTGCGACCCACAGCAATACCACAAGCCTCCTGGCCGCGGTGCTGCAAGGCCATAAGACCCATGTAGGTTTGCGCCGCCATCTGGCTGCCCTCGGCCTCGTGTTTATAAATCCCAAAAAGTCCGCATTCTTCATGAAGCTTGCCCATCGTGTCTTCGTTGAACATCATCATCCCCCCAAGCAGATTTCTATACTCAGTCTACCAGAAAGCGACCTATTTTGTCAAATCCCACTCATAGATGTTCACATGCCGCTGACCTTCCTGATATAAATCATGCCAAGTCGGAAGTTCTGCTTTGCATACAAATCGCGTGCCCAGTTTTTCGCATACCCGCCGCGATGCAGCATTGTTTTCTTCGTTGGTGATTAGCAGCTTGGTCATGCCATGAAATTTTGCAACTGGTTCAAGCAGGCGGCAGGCTTGCACAGCATAGCCATTGCCACGATGGGCTTCGTCAGTACCATATGCAATTTGGCCTCCATAATACAGGCTTTCAACATATCCGATACGTAGACTGACTTCGCCCACCCTCTCACCGTCCTTGAGAACATCAAAAAAATAAACAGGAACTCGTTTACGTTCGGGAATAGCAAGGACTTTTTTCGTGCAAACAAGACGCACAACCCCATCAGTCAATTCCGGCAAGTCCATAAAGTTTTCGAATACACACATTTACGCTACCCCCTCAATCACAACAAGCCGCCAAACTATAAGCATGGCGGCTTGCAGACAAATTATTCGCAAAAACTTATTCGATGATTGACGTAACAACACCCGAGCCAACTGTTCTGCCGCCTTCGCGGATAGCAAAACGGAGCTCTTGCTCAATGGCGATAGGGGTGATAAGCTCCACGGTAAACTCCAGGTTATCACCGGGCTTGCACATATCAACGCCGTCAGGCAGCGTGATAACGCCGGTAACGTCGGTGGTTCTGAAGTAGAATTGCGGGCGATAATTGTTGAAAAATGGACTGTGGCGGCCGCCGTCTTCTTTGGTAAGGACATATACTTGGCCCTTAAACTTGGTGTGTGCTTTGATGGAGCCGGGCTTCGCAAGCACTTGGCCGCGCTCAATATCCGTTCTGGCAACACCGCGCAGAAGAAGTCCAACGTTGTCGCCGGATTGGCAGAAGTCCAGAAGTTTTCTGAACATCTCAACGCCGGTGACAACTACTTGGCGTTTTTCATCGGTAAGGCCAACAATTTCAACACTGTCTTGAACTTTAAGTGTTCCGCGCTCTACCCTGCCGGTGGCAACGGTTCCGCGACCTGATATTGTGAACACGTCTTCGATGGCCATCATGAAAGGCTTATCGTCTTCGCGGATAGGCTCTGTGATGTATTCGTCAATAATTTCAAAAGCTTCAACAATTTTGTCGCCCCATTCGCCTTCGGGATTGTTAAGAGCCTGCAAGGCAGAACCTTTGATGATTGGAGTGTCATCACCCGGGAAGTCCTGCTTGTCAAGAGCTTCACGGATTTCCATTTCAACAAGCTCAATCAAATCCTCGTCGGCCACGTCGCATTTGTTCATGAAAACAACGATTTTCGGCACACCAACCTGACGGGCAAGCAAAATATGCTCGTTCGTTTGTGCCATAACACCGTCAGTTGCAGCAACCACAAGAATTGCACCGTCCATTTGCGCAGCACCTGTTATCATGTTTTTAACATAGTCGGCATGGCCTGGACAGTCAACGTGGGCATAGTGG
>Ga0123355_10017959_pt1 | contig 11200 bp, 4 predicted proteins | sample TergutEmb28metaG_3_FD_89872 | JGI IMG/M metagenome (GOLD analysis project Ga0123355, IMG submission 89872) | Embiratermes neotenicus P1 segment gut microbial communities from Petit-Saut dam, French Guiana - Emb289 P1 | ecosystem: Host-associated > Arthropoda: Insects > Digestive system > Gut ...
AAAAAAAAAATTCGAACACATCTTTATAATTTGTTCATAAAAAAAAAAATTTTTAAAAAAAAATTTGTAGAAAAAATAAAAAAAAATTTTATATGCAACAACCTTTTTTTTTTTTTTTTGAAAATTGTACCGTTTATGAGATAATGTTAAAAAAATTACTGTAGAGCCGGAGAAGCCACAGATGACAATACAGCGCATGCGCTTTGCATGGTGGGTACATAAGGCTACAGACACAAACTCAGAATACGTAACACTTATTGCTTTCCCACTGTAACAATGGTTGCACGAACGCGCCTCAATGTTACGTTACACGTACATTGCCTGTCTTGTTATGGAATGCAAACTGTCGGCGTAATAAACAATTATGTAGGAGCATAAAATTATACCGCGATGTTCCTGCTGTAGTAAATGAAGTCCTGCAGGAATATTTGCACACAAAAGTAGCCTGAACAAGAACTGCCAGTTACTAATAAAAGCGTTTGATTCCTTTATAATACGCACTGGCGCATTATTCGTCTTCCATGAATCGTAATACGGCACAAATAAATTAGATTCTTCTTCTTCTTCTCCTTCTTCTTCTTCTTTTCTTCTTCCTCTTCTTCTCTTCTTCTTCTCTTCTTCTTCTTCTTCTCTTCTTCTTCTTCTCTTCTTATTCTGCTCTTCTTCTTCTCTTCTTCTTCTTCTTCTTCTCTTCTTCTTCTTCTTCCCTTCTTCTTCTCTTCTTCTCCTCCTTCTTCTTTTCTTCTTCTTCTTCTTTTCTTCTTCTTCTTTTCTTCTTCTCTTCTTCTTCTCTTCTTTTTCTTTTCTTCTTTTCTTTTCTTCTTTTCTTCTTCTTCTTCTTTTCTTCTTTTTCTTTTCTTCTTCTTCTTTTCTTCTTCTTCTTCTTCTTCTTCCATTGGCACTACAGCCCACTGTGGGCTTTGGCCTGTCGAACAATGTCCTTCCATTTTTTCCTATCTGCCGCCAACTCTTTCCATCTTCTCACTCCCAGCACTTGAAGACCTCTTTCTACTTCCTCTTTCCATCTTTTCCTGGGTCTTCCCCTTCTTCTCCTCCCTTCCAGTTCTTGAGTGAAGATCTTTTTGGGCATCTTATCCTCCTCCATTCTCCTTAGGTGACCTAACCAGCTTATCCTTTGCCCTTTTATCCATTTTACTATATTTTCTCCTTTGCTCATCTCTTCTAGTTCTCGATTCGTCCAACTATTCCATTCCCTGTATAATAAATTAGATTCACAAAGCAATATTCTTAAGGAAACCAATCACTATTTAATCCTACACCGTTGACCACGTTCTGTCGATTCGCTTAGCGTATTAACGTAAACTAATCAGTCGACCGCCCACACGCCCAGCTGAATAACGACGATAAGCGACAATAAGTATCTGTCAAATAAAACACGGAGCATGTATGCCCCACAACTTCTTTGCTCTTACCGACCTGAAGTTGCATACCCTACATCACAAGTGTTTGTCACTGGGCATTACCCAAAGATATTTCAATTCAATTCCCTTAATTTAAATGCATTTTAATATTATTATCCTCCGTCTCCGAACATAAGGTTTGTCTAGAATTCTGAGAATAATTGTAGTCTATATACACTGCTTCTCTTGTGCGTGCTACACGTTTAGTTTTATTTAAAATACGGCGATATTACAACATGAGTTTGACTTCATGTAATAGTACACATCTCCCTACAGCCACAACAAAACACTTTCATCGGCACATAACCACTACTAACATTTCGCACACTGGCCGGGTTATTATTACCTCCTACGATGTCATTACCGCAGATATTCAGCATTAACCCTTTAAAGAGTAAGATGAACTTCAAACACATTTAAAGAGTCCGTTCGTACCGCACAGTAAACACGCTAACCCTCGGCAATAAAACCCAATATGGTAAACTGTATATAGGAGTCGCACTTAGGACCATACAGAAATACAGAATGTAAAAGTCCCTTTAATGTTAAACTTCGTGACACATAAAGTAACCACAAGGCTCTACTGCGTTAGACAAGGTCGTGGTGTAGTTACTGTCACGTACTACCCAGACCATAAATTGAGGAGGTTCAAAAGTTCTGAAGTCACAATTCACGCAAGCCGGTTTCAGCGATTTAAGAACATAATCTGAACGCAACTAACAGGCTTCATTACCACAAATTAAAATCTTCCCTGTGTGAAGCCCAGGCAACGACACAGAAAATAAAACGCACCTGTCTGGCCAGCATCAATATTTTGTACTAATGTACTACTAACACATCGTATTTTTAATGTCATGCATGACGAAGTAGCGGGGAATGGGACAGACCTCCGGGACAAAGCACTTTTTAAACCGCAGCACTAAACAGACAGAGGCGAGTGGTTAATTTCACGCACCGCCTACTTAACACCCAGGGAAGGAGCTCCCAATATGCACTGGATAGGACATATGGTGGATAACCCAGCGGCGGGGAGCGTGACCAAACAGAATGACAAGAGGGAGTCGAACCATGGTTGCCCAGTTTACAGCCAGTGAACAAACAACTACCATGGTCAATTTGTGCAACAGTCACTATGGTTACTGGGCTATAAGACACACGACCGAGGAATCGTAGTTAGATTCCCAGCAGAGATAAAATATTTATCTTTTCTCCAGAACATACAGCATAGCTCGGGAGCCCATCCAGCCTCCTATACTATGCATAAGGGGAGGAGGTTCTTTCTGAGGGGATAAACCGGCTGGGGCATGAAGTTGACAACTCAACTCCAGCTAGAGCAGACGTTAATAACGCGAGATGCTGTACCTCAGTTCCTCCATACGCCTTCAAGGCGTGCAAGAAATACAACTGCGCCTTTACAGCATATTGCAAGATTGAGAGGGTGTTGCAGGGGCCTAGAAGCAACTAGGTGGCAGGATCAGCCTGTCACGCTCGTGAACAAACTGTCACACTCCTCCACCCCATTATTTATTCATCTCAAAGTTATGTACATTAAGTACAGTAGAACTCCACTTATCCGGAAGCAGGTTATCCGGATCGCCAATTATACGGATCGGCTTGGCCCTTCGGGTAAACGTACTGTAACTGTACTATAACTTTTATAGCCTCACTTCCTAACCCATTTGTCAAATACATATAAGGAACTATGTGTTAGTGTTACATTTGTACGCAAATAAATATGTAGCCTAAAACAACCTTTGGAAGACATGTTTTTCCACTTTTAAACTGCCAACGCAGCCTACTTTCAGAGAAAAATCCAACTATCCTGACATTCCGCATATCCGGATGGCTCGCCGTCCCAATTAATCCGGATAAGTGGAGTTCTACACTACATTCCACTGCGATTTTACTGAGACAAGTGGCTGGCACTCCTGCTTCGTACTCGACAAATGCCAGATTCCAATGTAGGCCTCGAAACTGTACTCTCCGAGAATTTTCGTGTACTTCATCCAGCCCTCGCACAAAACATCAGAAGAGTACCTAAAATCGACTGCTTCCGCCTCTCACTATTCACCAATCACCAACAACATTCGATATCTGATAGTCTGCGCTACTGAAAACACTTTCACTGAATGCAATTCTTCACCATTTTAAACATTTACAGATGAAACGTTGTCTGTTCTCTATAAGGCATCAGCCCGTACCGCGCTGTAAACACTTTCCACCACGGTTATAAATACCAATCAGTTAATCTTTAGGCACCACGCATCCTATATATAGGACAGGCATATCGCATCTCCCCACAGCACGCTTTTTATGTATTTAGTCAACAAATATATTATTTAATTATTTTTTTTAGACTTTCACCATATTCGTTTATTCCTCCACAAAATGCCGTGTATTTCCTAATGTTACCCTTCTTGGTTCATAAAATATTTACATTGTACAAAACGGTGTGCTAAATTGTAAATGTCCAGCTCCAGGGCCAAAGGGTTAATGACGTATAAAGCAAAGGTCGCTGTCTGTTATGAGATCCGTATAAAACACTCAACGCAAAGCGAGCACCATGTAGAATGTTTGATTGCTAAACCTGGTGGTACGTAGAGAAAACGACAGGCATTAAAAGGTTAAGATCTTTCTTACGACTCTGTGCCGATTAACAAATATCTACTAACGATTCAGGAAAATCTAGTGTTTCCATCTTTAGGATAGTCACTGGACTTAAAGAGTAGCCTGATGCCTCCATCTTCAGGACATTTGTTGGGTCGCCCTGGAGATGCAAACACCAAGCTCCCCCAAAATGCGGGCAACTGTTTACAAATCGACATGGCGAAAGTCCAAGAAAAATGGCATGTAAATACAATTTCCTTCAACATAAAAAACCCCTTATCATTTCCTCGATATATAATAAATTTCCGTCTGTGTGTGTGTGTGTGTGTGTGTGTGTGTGTGTGTGTGTGTGTACAGATATGTTTATTTCAAGCCGATGAATAGGAAAATTAATTTATACGGTGTAGCTTCAATTTTTACACATTTTTATTCACTTCCTTTTCCCTTCAAATGGCTACTCTCACATTTCAACCCCCTCCCCCCCACCCCGGACTGCCCAACTGACTTTACCTTCCGCGCCGATTTATTCTTCCCACTCCCCACTCATTCTATCGCCAAAATCGTATGTGCCATGCCCTTCAAGTCAAATGATTTATTGTTCCCATTAATAGTTTAGTGCAGACTCTCAGCAGTCTACAATCCATTGTCTTGTCTTGCACCTAGGTATGTCGGAATAAGTACTCGCAAATCAACGAACCTGAAACAAAAGTCCTGTAATACAAAGTATCAATTACGTAAAATTTCCAGTAAAGGTAAAGCAGTCCCATTAAAGGCCTGGAGTGGCCCAGAGGGTTCCAGTAAGAAAGGTTCCTAAATTTCATGACAACGGCACAGGATGGTGGTAAGGTTGTCAGCCTTACGCACCGGCCGCCTTTACCCCCAATTAATGCTCCCGGTACTCACTTCTGTTAGAGGTTGAGTCGACCTCAGGGCCATAGTGCGATCGGAAGGATTTTATGTCAATGAAAAATTCCAATGACACCAGTTGGGATCGAACCAGCACCTTAACCACTGTGCTACCGCGGTAGAATTTCCAGTACAGGAGAGAAATCACTATGAACATCAGAGACAAAGAAGGTTAAGGTAAAGGCAGCACCTACACGGTGTAAATGTATTCAAATCAGGCCCGGAAACCGGCTGTTACGACTTCAGTCTTCCGTGATTTTCTTCAGTCTCTTAAGACTGTCTGTCCATGGACTGCTTTCTTTTGTACGAATGTAAGTATAAACTACGTTCAAACTACGCTTCAAATCACATCACGTTTTCGAAAAAAAAATTAGCAAACTGACATTAACGAGGACTGAGAAGAAAGGCAGACAATATATGGAGATTAAAACTGACGTAACAAAAAGCACGTTACGTAACAATTACCGACACCGAGTCCAATAACAATAATAATAATAATAGCAATAATGATGAAATGACACGAATCAAATAAACCCCGGACGACATGACAGCAAACATAAGACATGTAATCTGATACAACTAATATTGATTTCACACATGTAGTAAACCAGGATGGCTTGAAACTAAATGGTACACATAAGCTTCTGGCTCATGTCGATGATGTTAATATACTGGGAAGAAGCATACATACTCTAAAGGAAAATGCAGAAGCTTTAGTAGCTGCTAGTAGAGAGATTGGACTGGAAGTAAGTGCTGATAAAACTAAGCACATGGTCATGTCTCGAGATCAGAATGCAGGACGAATTCACAGTGTGACGATTGATAATAGTACCTTCGAGAGGGTGGAAGAGTTTAAATATTTGGGAACAACTTTAACAAATCAAAATTATATTGCGGAAGAAATTAAGAGCAGATTGAGGTCAGAAAGTGCTTGATATCATTTGGTGCAGAATATTTTGTCTTCCAGGTTGCTATTCAAAAATTTAAAGATGAAGATATATAGAACTATAATTTTGCCTGTTTTGTATGGTGTGAAACCTGGTCGCTGACATTGCGGGAGAAAAGGAAGCTGAATGTGTTTGAGAATATGGTGTTGTGGAGAATATTTGGACCTAGGAGGGACGAGGCAACGGGTGAATGGATGAGATTGCATAACGAGAAGCTAAATGATTTGTACTCCTCACCCAGTATTGTGCGGGTGATAAAATCGAGAAGAATGAGATGGGCTGGGCATGTGGCGCGTATGGGTGAGGAGAGGGGGTGTATAGGGTCTTGGTGAGGAAATGGGAGGGAAAGAGACACTGGGAAGACCTAGGCGTAGATGGGTGGATAATATTAGGAAGGATCTCCAGTAAGCAACCATCTGTCGCGGCGTATAACAATCCCCAGCGTCCGAGTGCCCGAGTGCCATCTTGTGGGGAACACTGAAGAATAATCCGTGGCTGTCCACTGAAACTTATTCATTCAAACAACCCGGCGACATTGAAGTTTCCAAGGAACAGAAAGTCTGATTTAACGACCATCCCAACCCCATAACCCTCTCCACGGTCTAGTTTTCCATCCGGTCCGTTCTGATGTACTTGAAACATAGATGGCGGCAATTAAATGACAGTTAAAAAAAAACGATTTCGTTGTAGAAGCGAATGTTGGAGCGGCAGACGCTGCTACTTGGCGGCGCAGGGGTGGTGGCGCGTGTCCGATACCGGGAAAGCCGACAAGACGGGAGTGCCTGAGTTGGCTTGAAACAAACTGATAAAGGAATATACACAACAATAATAATCAGTACAGGTAAACGGTAAAGATCCCCACCCCCAACAACCATGATAAACGAATTTACTACCCAGATCGCATAACAGAGATAGAGTATTGCCTACTGTCAGAAAAATGTAATGCGGTCCGAAAGAATCTATAAAAATTTCGTTATTATACAGGGTCATCGAAAAAGATGGACGGGATTTGAAACCGCTATAACTTAGAAAGTACCATACGCATTTACACGTTTGGCGTCTTAAAATGTTCAGAAAAGTTTAAAGTTTTGGACTTATCTTAGTACATTTCAGTATGTGTACCGTTTGTAGCTCTGCAGACGTCGAAACGAAATTCTATCTCCTGCCACGTTTTCTGAATCATGTCTCGTGTTACAGTTTCAATGGCTGATGTGATCCTTTCTTGCAGGTGCTGGATATTCCTTATCTTCTCATCATACACAATGTTCTTAATATACCCCCAAAGGAAACAATCAAGTGGAGAGAGATCTGGGCTTCGAGGTGGCCAGGGTATTGGTCCACCCCTTCCAATCCAGGAATCAGGGAATCTCTCGTTTAAAACATCAGTCACAAAGCAACTGAAATGGGGAGGAACTCGGTCTTGCATAAAAATAACCCTACTTACAGTTTCTTGTACGAAGGTTTCAGGTTTCAATCTGTGGAAACACGTAGTGTTATAGCGGTTTCAAATCCCGTCCATCTTTTTAGATGACCCTGTATAGAACTGTGCCCCTTCCTAACCCAAGGGGCACCCTCGCGCCGCGAGGCGTGCGAGGTCCTCTTGTACACTACTGGTAATAATTATAACAACAATATTTACAAAAGTATCCCACAGAACCTCACAAACGCCATGAAACACCTCTCATGACCAAACATCTAATTTCAGCTTAATACAACAGTAGCGAGAAACGTTGGCTTCATCGTCCGCAAATCCACAACAGACAGCAAATCAGCACAACGAAGAAATTGCTACTTCACTGGCAACTAACTCAACACATTTCATGGAACGAACTCCTTTTTCCTAATAGCAAGCACCGACGTATGTTAGACATTCCGCAAAATATTCTTGCCATCACGTACAGTAGCCAGAACTGTCAGCGATGTCAAATTCTTCCAGCAATTAACGCGATGTCATTCATATACTGATTCCCGCTCTCTTCTAATTACAAACACAGAGTAACAAGTTATACAGAGTTATTCGAAATGATTGTCAGGGTTTTAACAACTTGTCATACACAATACGCTTGAGATAGCAGTATATGTATTTTTTTATTTAATGGAACAACACTCCAAGTTTTTGTTACATACCTTACAGGTGCTCTATATGTTCACCCTTTGTGATTCTACAAACATCAACACGATAATCGAGTTCGTTCCTCATGTCAGCGCTGATGGTTTCAATGGTGGTTCTGATTCGTACCTTCAATTCCGGGATACTTGCGGGAAGAGGAGTAACATAAACCTGATCCTTGACGTAACCCCACAGAAAGAAATCACATGGGGTTGCATCTGGAGAACGAGGTGGCAAGTTGTTAAAACCCCGACAATCATTTCGAATAACCCTGTATTAAATTCTCAGTACAGCACCGGTCGTTTTCACCCCCAGGAAATACTCCTGGTACTCATGGGACCGCGGTAGCACAGTGGTTAAGGTGCTGTGCTACAAATCGGAAGGTCGCTGGTTCGATCCCAGCTGGTGTCAATGGAATTTGCCATTGACATAAAATCCTTCCGATCGCACTATGGCCCTGGGGTCGACTCAGTCTCTAACAGAAATGAGTACCAGGAGCATTTCCTGGGGAGTAATGGCGGCCGGTGTGTAAGGCTGACAACCTTCCACCATCCTGTGCCGTTGTCATGTAATCTGGGAACCTTAACTTCCTGGAACCCTCTGGGCCTGTCCAGGCCTGTAATGGGACTGATTTATCTTTACCTTTACATGAAATACTAATGCGTATAACGTAGTGTTCTAATGGTAAATGAGGTGGTACTACGCAAACACAGTAATCACCTAACCAAGTTTCAGTAATAAGGTTCTAACTGTTATACATGATCACAATGAGAAGGAAAGCGCACCACATTTCAGGCCAAGCACGAGACTCTTCTTCGTACATAACTGTGAAGGGTAAATCATAAATTCTTTAATAAATACATTCCTTAAAAATCTGAGCTACTGACGTTTGAATTCAAACTTTTTAATTATATTAAAGAATGCTTTAATTATAATTTATTACATCCGAATATTCTTCTAAAAACTGGAAATATTCGTCTATAAAAACACGGTCTGCACACTGACCATCAAAGACAACGTATGGGACCAATCCCTGTACAGGACCATAACGTTCCAGGAAGTTGAGGTTCCCAGAATTCCAATCGGCACATGAAGGTGGTGAGGTTTTCAGCCCTACGCAACGGCCGTCTTTACCCCCACCAGGAAATACTTCCGGTACTCATTTCTGTTACATGCTGATCCGACCCCAGGGTTATAGCGCGGCCGGAAGGATTATGTCAATGAAAATTCCAACGATACCATCAGGAATCGAACCCATGACCTTCCGGCTTGTAGCACAGTGCCTCCACCAACCGCGCCACCGCGTGAATCAAAGGCAACGCGTCTGTACAAATTTTAAAAATTTTGAACCTTGGCCAACATCAATTAGATATTTGGCATCTTACATACATAATGTTACGTAATTTTGCACTGTATATACACAACTGTGTTCAGTGTGCGTTGCTATGTGCGCTTACCTCTACAATCCATCGGACTCCTTGAAAATGGCCCCCCTGTGAAAGCCGAAACGTGTCGACTATTTGATATAATATAAACCATTTCCATAGTTGCAGTGTATTTATTGGTCTGATTTGGTACACTCTGAATTATGAATACACAGTAATACAAAGCAACTAGATTGTAAGCGATTCTTGTAAGACACTTGGTCTCTCCTGGGCCTATCACATGTCAGACGCGACATGACTGGTTCTTATTACCTGTTTTACTTGATTAAAATACGTCCGCAGTTCAATCAGCGTCAATTAACACCTAAGGAACAACCACATTTTTATCGTTTGGTTCAAGAAATAATGAGACTGGCAGAACGAGGTGTCTAGATTGCGGGATGGACAATCCAGGGTTCATATCCACACAGGGATACTGTTGGGGGAGGGGAGGCTCTTCCCCTGATGACAAAGCAGCGGAAACGTCAGGCTAACTACAAACTTCCACCTAGTGTCGAGGTGGAGCCACATCACCACTCCCTCCTCACGTCCCGCACGCCTTCATGGCGTGCATATGAACAACTTTACCCACAGGACGGCAACGCAGGCCTCCTGGCAAACTTTTCAGCCGACCGTTAAAAATCGCGGCGCCAATCAACGTATTAACAAGTGCCATTTAATTATTTGCTAAGCCATTGCTTCACGGAACGCGTCATCGAGCAGCATGTGGCGAGGAACTTTTTCCATTAATCACAATTCGGTACTCCAGGTGTGAGCAACGTTCTGTGGGTAATTAAACCAACTTCATGGTTGAAAAAGAAACAAGCCGAAATACCTACCCCCCACCACACCCCCTCAGGGCGATGCATGCAGACATGATCAACCATTTGTCTTGATTTTACGCACCATTCCAGCACGTATTTATTACCTGTGGAGCTGGTACGATTTCCAGCAGGATGTGGACTGATTAAGTACATACAGCAGGGCCTTTCTTCGTAGCTCCTACTTGCTCACATGGTCACGAACATCCTTACATTTTTTAAACGTAACCCTAAAATTCACTACAATGTCCAGAAAAGAAAAACGCATCAAAATTTATCTAAAATGTACCACTATTTTTAACCCGATCGGTCTAATATTGTCCTCCGATTTAAGCCTATTTCGCCCAACCATCAGACTGCACTACCGAAATTTCTTACGTCTTTCAGATTTCCCCATGAACCCAATATATTTCGTCCCTTTAATACATTTCACTTTATCTCTTCTAACAAAAGTAGGGAGAAAGAAAGCCTAAAAACGTATTATAAAGTTTCTAATTGCGTAATGTCGTCCATTCGCGTTTCCACAACAACCAGACGTCTTCGCTGTTAGCCCTTTCTCGAAACCCCTCAATGTATAGTTCTTAAGTCAATCATTTATTATTATTATTGTTATAACCATTGTTATAACCATTATCATCATCAATTGTTATAACCATTGTTATAACCATTATCATCATCATCTCCTTTATGCAGGGTATTATACTTATATTCCTGAGACAAACTATGTCCCTAGGGAACACAGTGTTGCAGCTATTCTGTTGTTACTATTCATGATGCTTATATCTTTAGTTTCAGTGTTGAATCTATTGTACTTTCACATTAGTTCTTTCCGAAGTATGTGTGCAGTGCCCAATATGGCTGTTTTCTGTAGTTCCTTGACTTCATGTTTTCCCGGTATGTTGCTCACGTATTTTCTAAATGACTTTGAAATAGTCCCAGTCGCCCCTATCACATTTGTTTTAAT
>Ga0123355_10017960_pt1 | contig 11200 bp, 9 predicted proteins | sample TergutEmb28metaG_3_FD_89872 | JGI IMG/M metagenome (GOLD analysis project Ga0123355, IMG submission 89872) | Embiratermes neotenicus P1 segment gut microbial communities from Petit-Saut dam, French Guiana - Emb289 P1 | ecosystem: Host-associated > Arthropoda: Insects > Digestive system > Gut ...
GCAATTCCTATGCAATAAATGATAAATGTAGACAATTGTCTCTATAGATTTTGCAATGTAAAGGAAATGAGATCTCAATTCCTCATGTAAACTGATATGTAAAATCTTTTAAAATCGTGTAATTTAAATTTCTCTACGTGTTTCAAAGTGTGCAGAATACGCGGATTTGAAGTGTTAACGACTAGAAGAAATGTACTTTTTTTTTTGGTTTTGGCGAAGGGGGGGAAGTAGTGGACTGGTAATCGATTGCGTTATCGAGTTTAATGCGCTTAGTACGCAGTAATACCACTAGAGGCGCTGCTCACCAACGTTCCAACTAACGCCAATCGATAGATGGCAGCACTAGTAGTCGCGTTGCCTCGGATTATCATTGACTTGCCTATCTTTTCTCTGATCCATGCTCATGTCCTCCTGTGACAATATCACTCACACTCTAATCCATGCCCAATTCCACAGATAAATTCGTCCATTTTTGGCATGGTGTGAAAGTGGCGCTGAACAGGTAACCCACAGATCAATGAGGTAACCCATGGTTACAGTTTTCGATCCATGCTGGGATGTGTCTAGATTTTCGGTGTAGAATTCCATGATCACGAAAGCAAACGTAGCATGTTCTTTCGAAACGTCGGTATAAACCCCATTATAAAAGCCGTGAAACAATCGTGTAATCCTTCTTCGCCGCGAAAGCACAAAACCCTTGTATTATTTGATTGTTCGCTATTAATATCGGGACAAGCTACGTTTTGGGACAAATCAGACCTATCTTGTAGGAGTGCTTGATTGTCAAGACGAAGCCATCATGGTCCTCTGAAACGTCTGCAGGTGTTTATCGGGCGACATGGCGAAGTATCTCAGAAGACTATTATCCTCAGCCCCGCCTTCGGTAGCTCGGATATCGTACATTCGATGTCGATCTTTGTATACAACAATAATATCGAGCCGTAATTTCCCTCAAGTGTGGGGCTTGTCATAGAGTTACGTGGAATGGTGTATTTTGGTTCCTAAAATATTCGTGTGTTTGAATGATTCGTGAAGGTGTTTTACAGAAGTACTGTAAAATGTATGGATTCGTGTGTGCTGAATTTTTGTTATCAGATTTGCATATTTATTACGCAATTGTGGTGACGTACAATAGGACAAGGAAACAAACCGCTGTTACGTTGTGCCTGTGTGTGGAGGAAATGGGTCGAAGTAATGTTTATGGGTGAGTACTATTAATCACTTCAATGCTCAATAGGGACTTCAGTGTTTATGCTCGGAAAAAGGGTACTTCCAGTTTCTTACATTTTCATGCTAGTGCCACCTAATCCTTGCAACATTATCGGATAGTGTTTCCCTCCAGTCCCATTACCCCGGAACACATCAATTTTTCGCAGTGTGGGAAAAAATCGTGGATTTTATCGTGAATATGGCAGTTAGTGTCCCAACGATATCGTATTGGTTCTCTGTTGGGTAACGCCAGTTACACTGCAGTTGTGGATATGACAGCGGTATTGTACAGTTTGTGTGACTGAGTAAAAACTTGAATGAAGACTAAATGCCCTCGTGTTGATGATCTTGAATTATGAATGAAGAAGGCAAAATAGAAAGATGGAAATAACTTGCTGCAGCACATAATGGTTATATGGCCCTGTAAGATTTTAGGTGTCACTCACTGCCTTTCTGGTTAGTGTTGAAAAGTGTTCACTGATTTATGGGACTCGTTACATGTGCCATAAGTGTCAGAATTGGGCCCAAATATGGATATTATACATTATGAAGAATAAGTGATTAACATGGTTGGATGGTAGCTTTTTTAAACAAGCATACTGTATACATAAATGAACCCCTGCATGAAATCGTACACACACATCCAGTGTAAAACAAGCTAGAAACTATTGTCTCTGTAAATGAAACTTACAGATATCATGGTTTAATGGATGGTGTTAATACTTTCTGTTGAAAATATCCCATATTGAACTCTTGGTTCAGAGACTAGCTCTCTTGATTGAGGTTTTACATGGTTTAGAGTTCCTCACAGCACTTGTGTATGTGCAGTTAAGTTCATACATACTAGACTTCAGTCACGGCAGAACTGAACTGTCAGCTTCCTTAGGCCGTTGCTGTGTATTAGGAAGTAAGCCTCTTGACAACACATTGCTTCTACTGGTACTGGAATGCTGGGCATTTAGATCTTTAGGGAGTTACTGTACTGAATGAACTGTTAAATCAGTTTTGAATACTAAAAATTGGTTCCAGTGATGTACATACTTAGAAATACATAAAAAGAATTGGACAGTATATGTGATTATTGTGTGTAGCACTTGTTGCCAATCTTTTCTGATTCATGAATTGGTGAAACAGCAGTGATTTTTCATTGACTGTCTTCTGTTTGTTTCCCATTGTGTATTACAATTAAGGTCCAAGTATTATTACTAGCACATGTAGTTGTTTTTATTTTCCATACAGTAACACCTTTATGTGGTATTGAAAATTGAAGAGATGTCAGTCATCCAAACAGAACATTTACATCTAAAATTCATGTGTGAGGTTATATGAAATAATGTCAAACATTTTTCAGAGTGTCCTCCCACAAAACTTCCATCAGCTAGATTATCAGACCTTTAACACTATAAAAGGGAGCTAGAAACAAATGGAATTATTTGATATCAACTGTTTTATTGCTTAAAAGAACTGAAAAAGCTGTAACATGTAAGTAGCAATAGAGTATAAATGTAAATTTTCCATTTGTGTTATCATAAAGAGCATTTTTATAAATTTCCTCTTTGTGATGATTATACAAATAGAGACATAAGAAGTAAGTAGCAGTAATGTTGCAACATACATGCATGTATTTACATGGATCCATCATTCACTCAAAGTACTCGCCAGCAAAGCCAGTGCTCTTCTTGGATTTCTCATGTATATCATTTGTCACAACTCTTATATATCATGTGTGCTCATATAACTTGATGCTGTATGCTTTCTTCTGGGTAATTCCCCGGCGTCTGAATTTTATATGCCGACATTTCAGAACACTCTATGAATACTTTGTACTTACCTGCCTATGAAGATGGAACAGAGTGTTCCGAAATGTCAGCATATAAAATTCAGACGCTGGGGAATTACCCAGAATAAAGCATACAACATTCAGAACACGGTGAAAGTTTGAAATCAAGAATACCTTAATGTTGCTTCAACTGCATTGATAATGACCTCAGCATGTACAATTAGTTTCCCAATTGTAGCTTCTTCACTGAAGCAACTATGAATTATAAGCAGGTAGAAAGGGACATTGAAAAGTGTGCCATTAACTCCTATATTCAGGCCTACAGCAGACTACACATCATGATGTTAACATTATTCTGTGTTATGCTGGAGGACAACCAAGTTCTGTACTTCTGGCTATTAACAGTGAAGGGCGGGTCACATCTGGTCATAGTGTGTGCCTTTAATGGTGGTGTGAGGTGACACACAGTGGTTATTGCATTCATCTGTAACATGGCATGTTTCACCCTTAGGTGTTGTTTGTGTGTGTGTGTGTGTGTGTGCATTCTTCATTTGTGAGCTGCATACTCATCATTTTGCTTCCTTAGTGCCAGGTCATATGAATTAATCTCATATTATGTTTGTCTCTGTGCGAGTGCTATAAATGAGTGGTGGCACATGTTAACAAAATAGGCATTGTTCACTTTGTTGATTCATCTTTTATGGTCAAGATTGGGATTGTGGGAATCAAAGTAACAAGTTTGTGGTTTAATCCAGGAATGTATGAGACATTTGAAGAAATGCAATTTTCACAGTATTAGCAGTGTAGGTCACGGGCACTTTAATTTTCCAGAAAACTAGGAGCCACCTCAAAATTCTAGGTGCCTAAATGTGCAGTGAAGCGATCTTCTTACTGAGGACCCACATATTAGGTGCCACTGTACATAAATTAGTTGCCACAATGACCTGGCACCCAGGATTTATGCACTTCTGGTGTAGAGAAGTAGAAAACTTTACATCATATGTGTCGTTGTAGCAGTAATACTTGCAAATTTGTTTCATGTGATTCACATATTGGCTTGGCTACTTGTTGTCTAAAGTTTACCCAGTCTCTCCATGGTAATACCTTGAAATATGCCATGACTATCTTTTAGATCATTAGATAACAAGTACGTAACATTCTTTGTCTTTGCATTTGAATGCACATTATCAAATAACAGGGGATTAAATAAAACAAATACAGAAACACTTTAAACCATAGCCAGATAATTCAGGAATGTACACGCACACTAAGTTTTGTGATCAGTTAACTTCCATTTGCATGCAAAAACACTCTTAGGAATTCACCCCTAGAAATCCATTTTATATATTTAGGCAGCAAGGAAATTACTGCAGTCTTGAGACATGCTGCATAAAATGTGTTATATTTTCCACAAAATGCTATTTATTTCATAATTTCATTGTCTTCTGTTAAAATACATTTTTCATAAAACAGGCAATGAAATTTAAATTCCCACCTCATGAGGGAAAAAGTGAAAACTGTGTAATGTGCAAGTTTCTGAAAGGGTGTATGGTCTTGGCCATGCACTAATCACATTCTCTTCACTATAAATTTGTTCCTGTTTGTAAAATGTGCATTCCCAGATGGGCAGATGGCAAGGCAGTATTTGCACAGGTGCTGTAGCATAGATGTCACCTTGTTATTTATGTGTATTTTTATTCCATATGTTCTGCTTGTTTCAGAATGGTAGCAAGTGAGATGAATTGTTAAATGAAACATTATTTGACACTGTTTTAAATTATATGCTTTCAACAATGGGTACAGTTGCGTTGGAGGAATATGAACTCATGAAGGATTCAAAATACAGAGTGTAAGTAATTGTCATACTAGTCTAGGATATAACCCCACCAAATATTCCTGACAGTCTTATTACTGTACCTGAATCATGCAGTAAAGTCTTTTCTTGGGTATGTAGTTTTATTTTTCATTGTACAGTAATCTCCTGGTATATAAGGAATTAATTTGTAAGTTTTTTCTTATATGACTTTCACAAAATAACACCAGTTTCTCAACCTGTGAGCCTGTTTTTGTTAGACAGGCTGTTTCTTCTCACCAACTCTGCTGTTCCAGCACCTCTTCTTGGATGCTACTGGTTCCAGAAGCTTTTCAAATGCAGAGAACAGTATGGTATCCCTCAGCAGTCTTGTAGAGGCACCACCATTGCATCATATCTCATTGTCCTTGTAGCTTTGTTGTAAAGTTTGCTGTGCTTAATCTTAATCATTTTGCATTAGTTCAAACTTAAGGAATTTTTGTGTATCGTGTTTATGATAAGGATGGTGCCTAATTGCTATGTATTTTCCATACACCATTATTGATGTAACCATTGTTAATGTATAGGTTGATATAGACGAATGTTATTTAAATGTCATGGTGGACCATTAGTGCTGTTTTTTCATACTTAAGTACCATTCTGTGTTGTATTAAGGTGAACATTGTATGTGTGGAGAGAATTAAAGTTTATAAAGTGTTTTCATGCAGTCATGAGTTATGGAATAATGTTTTGGGGGAATTCTTGTCACAATATAAAAATTTTTCAGATGCAAAAGAGAGTAATTAGAATTATTATGGGTTGTGGTAATAGAGACTGCTGTAGAATTTTACCAAAAAAACTAAAAATTTTGCCACTTATTTCACAATATATACTTCTCCTACTTATATTTGTAATTAGCAACAGAGATCGATTTTTGGTAAATTCAGAACTTCTTTATATAAATATTAGACATATTTCAAACCTTCTCTTACCTTTGGAAAATTTAGGTATTTATCAAAAGGGAGTTTACTATTCAGGTATTAAGATTTTTATTAGTCTTCCTTTTAACATTAAAAAATTTTCCAATAATCTGAGGACATTTAAAACTTCTTTAAAACATTTCTTTTATACGAACTCCTTTTATTCATTAGATTAATATTATAATGACAATAGTAATAAGTGGGTATTGGGGTTCCTAGATTTTGTAAATTCTGTTTAAGACTTCTATGAATTCTTTGATTATTCTGTTATTATGTTTATTCAGTATTCATTCAAGATTCATATTTTTTCACTGGTTTATTGAATTATTATTTAATGTCTATTAACTACTGGCACACTTTATTAAATTGTAAATTTTGTATATAAATTTTGGTCATATTATGCATGTGTGTCAATTTGACACTTAGGTATATTCATCTGTATCTCCCCATAGCTGTCTTTATCATTTATGTTCATCTGTGATCTTCTGTCGTTTCTTGTATAATTATATTTTATACTAATATCTTTTATTGTCTCTGTTTACTTTTATTTTATACTAATATTATTGATATGTCATATATTTTATGAAAATATTCTCTGTTGACATGTTCTATATCCAATGGTTTTGTAACCTTTTGGATTTACTGAACACAAAATAAATTTGATTCAGTTCAATTAATGTGTGAGGTAACAGTTAATAAAGCTCTGTATGAGCAGTATTTGAAGGATGAATTAAGCTCATAAACCAGGATATTTCTGTAACAGCTGAAATCTCAAGACAAAACAGCTTTATTCCTTGATACAGTGTTTCCTAGTTCAAATTCTCTTATGCTTATAGTACATAAAACTTCCAGTTCCTCTGCAGGTCAGTCATTTGCCTGTCACATTTTTGTCATAAGATGAGAGTGAATCAAATTTTAGTTTTGTTTCAAGAGGAGGTAGAATAATATTCCCTAAATGGGAGGAAATAATGAGTGAAGTGTATCAGAATTCCCACAACATTGGTAAATGGTGTGTGTAATGAAAATCTGTTTATTTTTGTATGTGAAGATGCAGCAGTGCCTAGTTTCTTTAGAATAAAAATATCACCAAATATTATTAGTGTTATAAAATTATGAGAGATGAGATAGTTGAAATGTAGCATGCATGGGGGATGTGAGTGCTGTATACACTATTGAAGTCACAAAATGTGAATGGAAAATACGACTTGCACAACTTATTTGTTAGTGGGAGGGTAGTATTGAAATGGAGTATGAGGGTATAAAGTGGATTCATCTTGTTTAAGGTAGAGGTCAGTGGTGTGCTGTTGTAAATGTAAAGGTAAGGTATATCCTGCCATGAAGGCACAGCTGGGGAGTAGAGGTATAGTTCTGCTCTTTCTTTAACCTTTATACTAGGTGGGGGTGGATGGTGCATGCCACATGCCAGCCACTTTAGCCCCAGGAATTACCCAGTACCCATCATGTAGGAGGCTGGCTGGGTGGCAGGACTGGTCTGGATGGGTCTGGAAAATCTCACCCTTACTGCAATCTGATCCCCAGACTGTACGCCCCATATTGAATTTCTGTACTGACCATGCTGTGGTGTGTCCTGGTGAACATGGTAATGAGCCTCTTGAGGTTCATGAAAGGCTGGAAATTTCTATAGTTTATGAATAAATGTTACCATTTCAAGAGGGACTCCACTGCGTGGCATTGTTTGAAAGCTGACAGCAAAAAGTTCTGTCAAATACCATATACCAAGAATGTTGCAAATATGGCAACTTAAGGGAAAACACAAACAGACTGCACTGCAGTGGGTATCAGGACACTGCCAAATTACAGGGAATGAACAAACCGACTTACTGGCCAAAAATGGCGCCAAAATACACAAACATATATCAGAGAAACACCCTATCACTCTATTAAACTACATTTAAAGCAGGCGTTCCGAAGTGCATACAGACACGAATTAGAGACAAGACTATCCCATGAACCGTGGACGCAAGAAATATCCAAGCTAACAGACTGGCCTAGAAGAAGGGCAGTTGCAGAGTTCCGACTGTGCGTTGGGCATGATTGCCTGGGTACACGTCTCCACCGCATTGGAATCCGCCCTGACCCCTACTGCACGCTATGCAACCTTCACGAACCCATGGATAGAAACCATCTAGGACATTGTACTGCATTATGTAATAAGACGGAATATGAGCGATACTGGGAGGCCAGGACAAAGATGATTGAAAATTGATTTTGTTATTTTACTATTATTTTTTTTTTTTCCTTTTTTTGTGACTGCTGTTTAGCGTTAGGACTTTATATTTACTTTGAATGGTTTTTTTTTCTTTTTTGTTTTTCTTTTTTCCCCACTTCTTTTTTAAAGTGTAATTTTTTTCCTCTGTGTATTATTTTTATCAGTCACATAGGTCAGTGATAAACACTCAATGTACCTGCCATTAGTAAAATAAAAAAAGAATGTTGCAAATAAAATATGAATAGCCATGACCTTACCTTACAGCATTCAGTGATAAATTGCATGTAAAGAACGTCAAAAATATGTCATGTTAGTTATGAACAGAGATGTTTAGACTGAATAATAAAAATCTGTGCATGATATGAATGCCAGTAATGAGGACAGGCGAGATTTAGGTTTTCATGGCAGTGATTGTGAAGACAGCTTGCTTTTAGGGATGTGATGCAGTGTAACTTGGTATACTGGTACCCAGCTACATAGTGTCACATCCCAGAAGAAGGCAAAGTCCACTCAGAATAAATATTTATTTCATGTTAATGGAGTCATTTGTATACACAGGTATGTTTCGGCAGTAGACAAAGCATTGAAGAACTTTGAATATACCAGTGAATGGGCTGATCTTATATCAGCTCTAGGAAAACTTAATAAGGTAAGTGTGATTGTAATTGGTAAATTAATCATGTTCAATTTGTGTTATAAATCTTATGTTCTTTAAATTTCCTGGAAATGAGATATTGATGAGAAATGTGAATTTTGTAAATTTTTAACAGATTGTTTATAAAACCAACAAATGCACATCAAATGTGCATTTGTTGGTTTCATAAATGTACGTTTTAACCAAAATGCACAGAATAAATGACATGAAAATTTTCAACAGGTGTTGTTAAGTCATATGAAATTTCCTGTTATTCCCCGCCGCATCAAAATAAGCAAGCGTTTAGCCCAATGTATGCACCCTGCTTTACCGTCTGGTGTCCATCTGAAGGCTTTGGAAACATATGACATAATTTTCAAATGTATGGGCACAAACAGACTGAGCCATGAGCTGTTCATTTACAGTGCTGGTAAGTGTAAAGTGCTGATTGATTTAGCAGATAATCGCCTGAATTAAGCCTCATATTCATTTATGTGTGTGTTTTCTGTATATATATATATATGTTTTGTACCATTGTATCTTTTAATGTTATTTGCCCTCTGAACTTGTTCCTAGGTCTTTTTCCTCTCTTGGGCCATGCTGCAATGAATGTACGGCCATCTCTTCTTACTGTCTATGAGACCCATTTTGTTCCACTTGGTGAAAGGTTGCGACCTGGACTCAGTGGGTTTCTTAGTGGTGTTTTGCCTGGTCTTGAAGAGGGCGCTGATCATTTTGACAGGTAAGTTAAATTAAGTTTTTGTTATGTAGTTTTGACCGTGCATGTGGATGTACTTCGTTCTGATTTGTGTTGTTTCGCTGCAACATTGTCAGTTAATAGTGGAATGAACTTTGTGTAGTATTATTTATATACAGTATTAGGGGGTGGTGATATTGACATGATAGGTCGAATGTTCGGTACTTTTCTGAATGTAGTCCAGATGTTACAGTTAACTACAACCAAGTGGTAGGATAATGTGGGACTGTATGTTAAAGAAATAGGATGTGAAAATGTGGATTGAATTGAACTGGCTCAAGATAGGATAGTGGCAGGCTTTTGTGAACATGGTAATATTCATCTCCCCTGAAGCTGGAGGCAGTGTGTTTCTCTCGGAGGTGAAACATTGATAATTATGTACCTATGTATACTTTATCAAATCCCCAAAGAGTAATTTTCATGGTAACATAAATTTTCATTCAATAAACATAGGTTATTCAATGCCCACCTGAATGAATGTGAGTGTTCCAAGGAAGGCCTTGCACTATGGAGTTTTATGTGCTATAGGTGTGGGTTTTAGTGTTGTAATGTGGAACATAAGGCCAGTTATTTTGGAAACTTAAGTTACAATGGTGATTCTGGAAGTTCTTTGTTTGTTTGTTTGTTTGTTTGTTTTTTGCTGTTTTATGTTCAAAGTTGTATGTTTCATCATTACTTCGTGGTTACCTTCAATGCTGACATAAGACAAACACTAAACTTCTTTTAGGTAGGCATACCATGGTAAAGTCATTGCTGGTTTACTGTCTGTCCTTCCTGAGTTTTGTAATCATTTTCTTTGATCAATGCAGAAATTATATCTCAGAATAGGCCATGAATACCTCTTCATAAATCTTTTCCAATTCACAATTCATGATCATTTTTGTATTTTATTCAGTTATTTATAACCTTTTGTAATTAAACCACCATCATTAAAAAGCCAAAGAGTCATACTAACTGTGCCGTGACTTCCAGGACCAACTCTCTGCTTGAGAAAGTGTGTAATGAGGTGGGACGAAGTCATTTTTATGGTTGCCTCTGGGAATGCCTAGCATCAAATAGTGGAATTCGCCTGCCTGCTATTTCTTTTGTGCTGTCTCACTTCAACAAGAAACTGTGTATGGAAGACCAGTTGTATATAATGGGTACCAACATTGATGTCATGGTAAGAGAGAAGTGTTGTGATTGCTAGTGAAGTAGTTCAAAACATTATAGGATGGTATTATGAAATTAATCCACTAATATGAAGATTTCAGTTCAGTAACAACTGCAGATATGATTGACTGGAGGTCATGTTTTATTGAATACTGTTTTCCTTATTAATCTGCATGAATTAGAGTACATGAAAATTTACTACATTTTACAATGTCGGGTATGACAATTACATTAAGTAAAGGCATAAAGTTATAATATCTTTTTTCCTATGTGTAATTATTTAATGATCATTTCTATAATTTAGTCTTATTGTCGTTATACATATGGTTTTGTAATTCTTTTAAACCTTGTTAGTTCTGCATGCTATAATTGGTAAATTTTAATTAAGAAGATATTACTTTTGTGCTGGGAATAATTTGGTTGTATTATCAATTGACCCATATTTTGAACCATCACAATATAGCACATTGAAGTTAATATTTGTTAACCAAGCTAATGGAGTGCATGGGGAAAACGGTACATTCTGTTTGTTGAATGCTATCTTCTGGGTAATTCCCCGGCGTCTGAATTTTATACGCCAACATTTCGGAACACTCAGTCTGTTCCATCTTCACAGGCAGGTAGGTATGAAGTATACTTCATACCTACCTGCCTGTGAAGATGGAA
>Ga0123355_10017961_pt1 | contig 11200 bp, 7 predicted proteins | sample TergutEmb28metaG_3_FD_89872 | JGI IMG/M metagenome (GOLD analysis project Ga0123355, IMG submission 89872) | Embiratermes neotenicus P1 segment gut microbial communities from Petit-Saut dam, French Guiana - Emb289 P1 | ecosystem: Host-associated > Arthropoda: Insects > Digestive system > Gut ...
ATTTAGGAATCTGTTACTGAGCCCAGCAATGCGGTCAAACGCAGGAATGGCTAACAGACAGGGGGACGTCGACTTGCGCTTCGCGCAAGTCTCCGCCCCCAGTTAACACTTTGGCTTGGCTTGACTTGGCAAAATGGAGGTGCACGTTAAATCGGATTGTTGTTTGTTGCTGCTGCTGCTGTCTTAGTAATTGTTTTGAATGTCTGATGATCGAACATGAAGACAAGTGCTGCAGTTACCAAGTTATGGCGCAGCTGAATTTAAATGTCACTTTTTGTATCGCCAGACGAGTTTCACTTTTCTCATATCAAAATGGCGAGTGTCTGCTATGTTTAGAAATAATAATAATTTAATAAAGACTTTATCAGTCGCGGTGAGTGAAGAAACGCCTGAAGACAGACGCCCGGCAACATTGCCTGAAGTTACGTTACCCTGCCGTATGACGGTCCATGTCAACAAGTAATATTAATATTCCACGCAGTCAGTGCCCGACCCCTCAACGCCGCTCCGGTTAGTGCTTGGCCCTTCACTCTGCTCTACTAACAATTACGTTTTCAAATGTCAGCAACAAGTTACCCACTGTAACCTGTTGTGCCTCAAAATTCAGATGTTAGTATAAATTTGTGGTGTGTGTCACATCAAGCGGAACTGGTCTGGTGCTGTGCTTGCAGACTGTTGCTAATACAAGGACTGAAACGGCCACTGGGAAGACCAGACGTATGTGGCAGCTGAAGGACCTGACTGACGGCTCAGGGTGTGGACTGGAGTCCTGGCGCGAGACACGGCAGAGTGGCGGGCTGTCCCGTAAACAGTTGTGCGACTGTCAGCTTCCCCTGTGCAGTGTCCGGTGACATGGATTTCGTCCCTCTTGCCACACCTGAATGCCCGTAATCCGACTTACCGGAAGTGGTTATTTCTCGGTCATTTGAAGCACTTCCGCGTGTTCTGTGCTGGTTTGTAGCTGGACAGACAGACAGACAGACAAGGCTTGTAAGGCTTGTCTGGACCTTAAGATCATTGACCTATTGAATTGTACGGGAAGACGATAGTGAAAGATGAGTGTTTGTTTGTATGTTTGTGTATGTATGTATGTGTGTATGTATGGTTCGCGTAACGTTGCAGACAGTAGCGGTACTGTATGCAGTAGGGTCTCGATGTTCGTGATTAATTGTTACCGTTAAAACAGTCTCGAATATCGGAACCCAATGTCAGTGTGAAACGCCTGTCTGGTTGCAGCAATAAATATACAAAATAACCACAGTTTATTGATTGCAAGAGATTCTGATTGCAAACGGCGCGGGAGCAAGCGACGGAGCTTGATTGAGCTGCGAGTGACCTTTGCAATGGCAGGACAGCGGGGAGAAGCCACGTGGTGTCATGTGCTTTCGATGCAACGAGTCACGAACGGGCGAGACAGTGGCATTAGCATTCATGATAACTACAGTTCAAGAGCATGAACAGTGCGGTTCACGCAGTTGCTAACCTTCTGAGTGGCACAAATGATGAGTGAGGATTAGGAAGGAGAGGGCCATTTTCTGTTTCGCTATACTATCTCTTTCGCCTGTAGGTACTGAGTAAACCCACGGCTTCGGTTCGGACCAGATGCCACGTCACCAGTACATTGTTAAGTAAAGAACGCCTCCACGGTATGTAGGCCTTAATTGCTATGGCGTCGTATTTCCAACCTGGGTAGCTCAGTCAGTATAGTGACTAGGCTACATGCTGTACGGTCCGGGGCCTGATTCCCGGTAGGGGCAAGAGACTTTCTCTTCTCTGAGACGTCCAGACCAGCTTTAGGGTCCACGCAGTGGGTACCGGGGCGTGAATTTGACCACTCGCCTTCATAATGAGTTGAGGTCAGATCTAGTGGAAGGGTACGCAATGCCCTACAATTACCCTGACCTCGGGATCACAATTCACCAGCGGTGGAGCTTTACCTCTACTCCCTCCATACATCATGACGTTCTTACACTGTATTTCGAATTGTCATCACTGACCACAGTAATTGACGTTCATTTATCCGGCACTTTGCTTAGCGGAAAGTTCGCTGGAACGCCGCCATTTCCAACTCTCTCTGTTCTCCCATTAAATTTCATTTTCACAATAGCAGTTAACACTTTTTGTGGCAGGCAGTGAACACTGTTCGGTGCTTCCAAATATAGCCTGTTTCAATTCTATTTTTGCCGTCGTGGCCCACACAAAAGCCGCTGTCAGCCAGACCCTGTGCCCAGTCCCGCTGCACTCACTCGATGGACACAAACTGTCTGTCACAGCCAAGCCAGCAGCTCGCTCACGTCACATTCGGTTCGCCTCGTGTCCGGAATCACAATCGATACTTCAGGACTTCACTAAGCCCACGGAGCCTCAAAATATCCTCAAGGCCGCACAAATTCCCATTCATGTCAGTCTAGGGCGACCTCTTATTATCCCGGGGCATGTAGCATGCATGACGGAAATGTATATTTTATTTGGAAAATGTAGGCGACGGTGCAGTGATGACGTGAAAAGTGTGACGTTATGGACTGGGTTTGTTGGCTCGGGATATTTCTCAGCGCAGACCAGCCTGAGGCATGTCCATCCACTACAGAACTCTGTAATCCGTCTTCCTACGATCCGCCTTACTAATTAACCCACTGTGGCAGCAGCGCTGCTGCTACCAAAGCCCACAACTCACGCGATAAACACCAGGTGACCACCTTTATAAATCACGCAGTTCCTCGTTGTGTATTGTGCTAAATACCACCTAAATCCTTCCTGCTTACGTACAGATATTTTCTTAGAAGTTACTGTTCCTACATTTTAATTCGCATCCGTCCGTCCCATATACGAGACCGAGGAGCTGGCACGTCCGTATGTGGCACAGTTGGGAACGTGATGATTGTTTAGCTAGGTCTGCAGCGTCTTGGAGATAGAAGTAGTTGATAAAATGTCTGGAAGTGAATAATGAGATGCACAAGAACGCCATTTTTTAGCCTGCCCTCAGTGGGCGCCATGACACTTTACCTAGGCATATAGGCTGTTCAGTTTGTGTTCTGGCTGGTACCAATTTTGTTGGTACTGTTTGTCTGTCTTATTGAGATTGTTTATTTATCTTACGAATATCATTGGTCAGATAAAGGCCCTGTATTCTGCCGCAGCAAAGTATCGAACCTGGTTTGCAGTAGCTGTGATTCAGCTGTCATTTCCGTCCCTGTGCCCCAGCCTCACACTGCACAACTCGTGCCTGCGTAGGAAGATGCATTAGTGTTTGTGGTCTGATATCTGACGCTGCTTACCTGCACCAAAACCGTTCATTGGTTAGAAGTCGGGAGGTCCCTGCGTATGGTCGATAGCCATCCGGTTCTGACAGGGTTACAACTAGTGGCTGCATTCGGAAGGCGTAGCGGTTTGTCTGTGGACGCTGCAGTGCGGTGAAAAATCGGTTATTTTTTCACTAACTAACCAACCAACTAACTAACTCCATGTAGCAGAGTCCTTCTTGAGCACCAAACCGTTTGTCAGATAGTCAAGAAACTTCCCCGCGTTGTATGGAATCCGAAACTTCATTACCGCCTTAAACAAAGCTGGCTACTTATCCCTGTCCTGAGCCACATCAATCCAGTTCACGCCCTCCCATCCAGTTTTTAAACATCCTTTTTAATATCCGTGCATCTACGTTTAGGTCGTGGAAGTGTAGACGAAATTTTCCCCGCGGATTTAAGGACTGTCTGTGACACGACGCCGCTGTAGCTGTGTGCTGCTGAGACCATGCACGGTAAGAAGAGAACTCGGAGTTGCGTCAGGGTCGTGCCTGGGACTGACCCAGTGCCTGAGCGCCGCAATTAGCCTGCGTATTCACTGCATGCCGGGTACAAACCACGCAGAACTACTCTCAAACAGCTAGTCACGGCCCGTCCGTCACAACGCCTTGTTCACGATATTTCTAGCTGTGGTTTCCTTCAAAACTCTTCACTTGAGCTCATTGTACACACGTTTTAGGCGCAGAGGGGTGCTGTGATTTCACAGTTGTTAAGAATCTAAACATAACGGGTGTTATCTCCAAAGTACGAGGCTGCAATGCCGACCGAGGCGTAGGCACGGCTGTACCGTGTACTGCTGCATAACAACTGCCATCTTGCGGAACTGGCGTCAACTGATCACTTACAAACCGCGTGCGTTGTGTAAGGTGGGTATGAAGTGAGAGATGTTAGGTTATCCCAGCGGTGCTGCTGCATGGCCAGGATGTCATTTTGCTCCGACTGCTTGACCCTGAACATAAAGGCACTACGATCCTTGGAAAGGTCGGTAACTACACGGTGTGACGTCATAGTAGACTGAATCGTCGAAGTACGATGAGTACCTAACGGAATTCTGAAAGAGTACTGCGGTCCCTGCTTCACAGAGTTATTATTATTATTATATCTATGGAGAACTCATTACGTAAGTACAGATTTGTGTCTTGTAACCCAAACGTTTGGCATAGTCGCCACGTTTGTATTTGCCGATACACAGTATATCACCATAATATGCAGTCGGTCTATGACCTTCCTCCGTGCACAGGCCAAAAGTTAGAAGTTTTCGTCCGGGTGCCATATTTCCATTGTATAAAACAGTACCGTGCTGTCGCAAAGTCTACTGCCATACTCCATACCAGTACTCTAAAGTAAGTGGCGCTAGTGTCGCTTCCTCATGACCAGTTCGCGCGTTCACCATGTTATTGATTGTAGTGTGGGCACTCGGCCGGTCAGTACGGCGGTTTGTGTATATTGTGCTGTTTCTGGATGTGGCGAAATTTTTAACAAAATGAGAAGTGTGTAGTGGCACCTCTTTTCCTGTTGCGCAGACTCTGTAGTTTTGCCAACTAATTCAGTCGATTTCCCGCAGTTACCTCCTGGATTCGAATTTCTTACCGTAACAATCCGTCTATAAAATCAACTACAATTTTCCCCCTTTCACGCCATGAAGGCCCATTTTAGCAGTAGCGGTACATCTCCACTAATTCTTAACATCGGGACTGCGTGAAGATTGGTTGGCTGGGCGCCCACATAGCTCCGCCTGTGTGAGCCTGAGAGCCGGTCTGCACGTTGTGAGTAGCAGATAGTTCATTCACTGCAAGAATCGATGTCCTGACCGTCCAGTTCGTAGCCCAATCACTGTAAGGATTACTGCTATCGAAATAATATGTGCTGTTCAAACTGTCCGTCGTTTGTGTACTGTTAGTGCTGTCACTGATGGCTGTGTGTTGATCACGGACCGTACTGGAGCTACCGACATGCGGTGTTACGTCACTCTGCAGCTGTTACAGCAGCAAGTAGCAGCAATGACGTAATTTCATTTCCTCGTTGTTGTTGTTGTTGTTGTTGTTACTATTATTATTATTGCCACGAACTGAAGCCAGTGAATTGCTTGTTTTAACCTCGAGGGTTGTAACTAGATCCATTTCTACGCGGCAGAATAGTTGAGGGGTCGGTACCCCTTGTACAAGCCCTAACCAGCTTCAGAGCTCCATCTGCGCGGGTTTTTGTTAATAATTGGTAAAGAAAAGACCGTTACAGACTGATGAGACTTCAGGCAACACCAGCTGCAAAATAATTCTGTTTTATGTCACAGTGTTTGATAAATATGTAGTTTTCTTCATTGGCACTTAAAAGAGTAACATACAACCTTAATTATAAAGACCCAGTCCGTACCGCGCAGTAAACACACTCCGTCTCGGTTATACAAACCAGTCAGTTAATGCTGTATAGGGAAATAATCGCTGTTTGTTCTGCGATCCACACAAAACACATAAATACACTGTGTGAGCAGAACGTAGAAAACCTGCCGGTACATAAAGTGACCACTGGGCTTTAGAAAGTTAAGCACTTGACGTATAGGGTGGGGGGTTGGGGAATGGACGTACAGCTGTGGACGTTCCTAACCTGAGCGCTACGTGAATTTGACTTGTCAGATTGCGCTAGGTTCGAAGACTAAGGTCTGGATGTAGCGGCAAGGAGAGAGGCAATTATCGGCCCTTGACGGTAATGGAATTTCGCTAGCCCGGCTTGCAGCCATAGTGTGGCGCTGTGCGCCACTTTCCGAACGGTCGGTCCTATGTCACTCGTGTTGACAGACTGCTGTCGGCTCAGATATGCCACTGCTGGTGTCAGTCGCACGCCTGATATCCCCTGCATTCGTCCATTCAAAATTTCGAATCCCGACAGCAAAATTAAAGCAGTGTTCTGTCCAGTGCTGTCGCGATATCCGAAAGAGCTCTGCTTTGTCTTTCGCCCGCTTGTCCTTCTGATAAAAGTAGTATCGATATGAAGATAAGTATGGAGCATTGGTACTGTGATACTGACAGGGGACAACCGAAGTACTGGGAGAGAAACCTGTGCTGGTGCCACTTTATCCGCCACAAATCCCACATAAACTGGTCCGGGATCGAAGCCGGGCCTTCGCGGTAAGGGGCTGGTCATGGCATAACGTGACTGATAACAGTGGGGGAAGGGGGTGGGCAAAATCGACCGTGACTCAGACTCAAACTCAGATGCCTCCATTCTGTGTCCCGTCAGACGCAGGTTTATCATTTCTTCTCGTATCTTGCATCACCCAAATAACCGTTTAGAAAATAACAAATTTTTTAATTGCTTCTCTTCAACTCCTTAGCCAACAAAACTATTCTTAGGTAGAAAAAATAGTGGAGGGACATTTTCCCCCTCCCTTCCCCCACAAGTTACGCCCATGGGGCTGGCGAGCCATGGCACGGCCAGTTGAAGCCGGAAGTAAAAGTACAATATATAGGTTTGCACCTCACAGAGAACGCAGTGCGTCTGCGTTATAAAGACAGCCAGTTGATGTTGTTTACGCAAATCGTGAGAGTGATACGGAACGCATAAACACCGTATGGTGTCTTTTAATGCTAAATGCTGGAGCACTTTTAGTTACTGTTGTGCTGTATGGGGTTTTAACGTGGTCATGTAGGATTCCCATAACTATTGGCCGTTACACACTGACCTTGGCGTGTCATCGTGTGGTCCGACCTTTCCGCAAAGTGAGTGGCATTCACATGTAATTACGGGGAATCGAACTACAGACCGCAACAATTGGTATGACCCTGTAAGTCACTTAGACTGAATCGCAATTGTTGCGCCAGGGATTTGCAATGTGCTGCAGTCCCTCATTGACTGACAAGTATTTGTTGTGAGGAAGTAACCGGACGGGTCAACAGCGGAACGTTGTGCCTTAGTTGGCTGGTGGCTTTCTGTCATTCACATTTGTATGCAGAAAGAGACTGAGAGCAGGCTAAATGCAGCAATGACTGCCACCATTCGGTCCGGAGTGTTTGCGCGTTTTATGTCAAGAAACATGCAAGCCAAAATATACAGAACTGGTGTTGCCTGTTGTTAGGTACGGGATTGAAACTTGATCTCTTATACTAAGGAAGAAGACAGACCCAAAGTGTTTGAAGATCGGGTGCTGAGGAAGATATGTGGGGCTTAGAGGGAGGAAGTAACAGAAGAAGGGTGAAAATTGGTTAGTGACAAGCTTCTCAAGATTTGTACTGCTCACCGGATTTTGTTAGGGGGAGGGGAGTGTGGGGCGAAGAGAAGTGCCTACGGGGTTTGGTAGGAGAAAGTGAGAGAAATAACCGCTGGGAAGACCTAGGCATAAGTGTGCGGATAATATTGAAATGGATTTTGAAGGCGTATGAGGGCTTGGACTCCATTATTCTGGCTCAGGATCGGGACAAATGGCGTGTTGTTGTGAACACGGAAATGAACCTTCAGGCTCCGTAAAATGTGGGGACTTTCTGGATTAGCTGAGGAACTGTCAGCTTCTAAAGGACTCTGCTTCATGTAGGTAATCAGCAGGTTAGGTCCAGCAAGCTAGCCGCAACTGTACGCCCTCATGTTGCTGCAGTGTACCTCCCTTCTCTAAACGTTCATCTCGCACCCATTCTTGAAGCCACGCTGCATCGCCTTCAACAGCCAATCATGTTTCAGGTATAAGGACTCGTTTTATTAATATTTCTACATGAAAAGTGGAAGTACAAATGGTGATGCCATCCACGCGTGCCTGATACTCGATAGGTCGTTCGCTACCTGCACATGTTCACTGTGTGGCACAAGAGAGGCTGCAGATCGTGGCGAGACGTGTGTTGAATTGCCAGAGTGTTTCCATGTCCAGTGCCACCCGATATCCGAAAGAGCATTGCTTTGTTCGGAAGTTCCCTGGCTTCGCCCGCTTGTCCTTCTGATAATAGTATTAAGACGAAGATGAGTATGGAGCATTGGTACAGTGATACTGACAGGGGAACACCGAAGTACTGTCCTGTTGTAAATGGTGTAAAGATTCGGTTCCTGCATCACTGGGAACACTGTCCAAATTGCAAAGACCAGTTGGTGAAAAGTTGTTGACTAGCATAATCGCAGTTTCTTGCAAAATCGGCCGCAAGTATAGAGTGTTAGACAAAGGGCAGAGTTTCTGAATATGAAGTTAGGTGCTGTGTATTGTTAGGACTGAGCAGCTGAGAGCGCTGAAGGTGAACTCGACAGTCAGCTAGCACAACTGTTTGGGATCCTGACAGACCATTACAGCCGTCTTTACGAATCCTGCGGGTTCATTGCCGTGAACACAAGAGTACACCACTGCACCCTGAGCCGGATGAGTCCAATTCCTTTACTGTTTTCCTGGCCTCTGTCAACCGTCTGGTGGGCACACAGAATGGGGGACCCCCGTCGTAGGCTGACCATGACTGCTGACGTCACCTCTGTGTAGTAACCGCGAATCAGCACCAAAATTCATAGCATTTTGCGAGAACTGGCTCGGTTTTCCACAGCAAAGAATGTACGTCGCTACAAAGTGCATTCGTCCCCTGTCACGGCCAGCTGGAAACAGGCTGTGTGATCGAGCGCATTGCCCTGACCCCAGTGTGACCCCTGATGCAGTAGCAATTGCTGCAGCCCGGTGCATTCTTCTGTTGGGAAAGGTCATTGGTCATCGTTAAGACCAATACTCCGCAGTTGATGTGCCTGATTGGGTACCTGGTTGTGCTATAGTCAGTGGCGTGCAGCCAACTGTACCTGCGACATTCCCTTTTATGGAATTTGCCTTAGTTTTGTGTTGTTATGTCGACAAACAAATGTGAGTGCTATCAAACGACATGAAATGTGATGAGGCACAGGATGTGTGCGGTTATCGCCTGCACCAAGGTTTTTCCCAGTAACACCAGGAATGCCCTTGCATGTGTGTCAGTACATATGTGCGACACACCCACACGTTACGCGCATGTATTGCAGGTTGTGGATCAGATTACGCAAGGGGAACTTAGTGGCTTCGCCTGGCTCTCAGCTGTCTGAATCCCTTCCCACGTCGCAGTTGAACTCTGTACTTCAGCCACGCAGAGATGTGTGGCCACGTGCTGAATTCAGCTGAAGGAATTCAGCAGGTGTGCCTTCAAGACCAGAAAGACGTACGTCGGCACACGAGCCACACGCTGCTCGGGCATGACGTCACGGCCAAGTCCCCTTGCAGAATGTAGGTCAGTTACGTTGCTGTGGAATGGACGCGCAGGCGCTGTGTGGCGCTGTCACTGTGCCAACATGCGGAGGAGCTGCATGATTGGCGGGGCATGTGGAACGCATGGGGGCGATTATAATTTGGAATACAATTTCAGTTGAGAAACATGAAGGGAAGATAAAATTTGAAAGACATAAGCGTGGATGGGAGGATAATATCAGAGTGCATCTTGCAGCAGTGTGGTGTGGGTTCATTGGACTGAACAGGACTTACTTGCTGGCTGTTGTGAAGATAGTAATGAACCTTCGGTTCAAAGAGTGTCGGTAGTTGAGCGACTTCCGGGTGTCACGACGGATGGCAACATTTCGGGTTGCGGGGACGCGCCGCTGTGGCGGAGAGCGCTGTGTGTGGTGCCGCCAGGAGACAACATGGTTAGATAGATAGGGAAGAGCCGGGTAACATTAGTGGCGACACTGAAGACGGTCGAAACGTGTTATATGTGCAGCACCGCACCGCACACGGTACAGTAAGGCAGTAACATGGACATTTCTTCACACTCTCTGCTGTTATTCCGCAACAGTGAATGCTAAATTGAACGTGGAATCTCAAACCCCGGGTCATGACTCAAACTTGGCTCGCGAACTCCCACAATAATGAGTTTTTGAGCAGTCTATAGTGAGCAATTCATCACTTCATTTTATCAACCAACGAATGCACATATAATTTCACATAAAACACTTTAAAACACTCCGACATGTTCCGATCTTGTCAGATCATCAGGGAGCCTTGTTCCTTGCTAAAGTTATAATACAGTATTCACAATTCAAGTCGTATTTGCAAACGAGGTGTTGTGGCAGCATATCATGTTGTGTGGGAATGTGTTGTGGAGCAGTGGCTAGGTGTGCGTCGTACGACGCACACCTAGCCACTGCTCCACAACAGAACATGGTATGCTGCCACAACACCTCGTTTGCAAATACGAATTGAATTGTGAATACTGTATTATAACTTTAGCAAGGAACAAGGCTCCCTGATTATGATCTGACAAGATCGAAACATGTCGGAGTTGTTTTAAATTGTTTTAGAAGTGTTTTATGTGAAATTATATGTGCATTCGTTGGTTGATAAATTGAAGTGATTCTACGAAAATGCACGGTGCTAGAATAAGATTTATGAGCAATTCATGTTTATTATTTTCTCGTGTCTAAAAACACGCAGCCCAAAATATACAGAACTGGTGTTGCCTGCTGTTTTGTGTGCCATTCAAACTTGATGTCTTACATTACGGAAGAAGACAGACCCAAAGTGTTTGAAGATCGGGTGCTGAGGAAGATATTTGGGGCGTAGAGGGAGGAAGTAACAGAAGAAGGGTGAAAATTGGTTAGTGACAAGCTTCTCAAGCTTTGTACTGCTCACCGGATATTGTTAGGGGGAGGGGGGTGTGGGGCAATTGTGGAGGTGAAAAGAAGTTTAATGTTTTCCATCCCGAAGTGTTATAACATATAAACACAACGTGTCAGCCAATAACACAGCACTTTATTTTATATACAATAAAAATAGTATATTGTCAGGGCGACATGTTTCGGCCTTTCTTAGGTCATCTTCAGGCCCTCTGGGAAAACAGATCCAAGAGTTATCTATATTTCAATGCATTGTGGGATCCCAAATGCTTACAGATTGTGTTATATGAATGTGAAATACATAAATATATACAAAATTA
>Ga0123355_10017962_pt1 | contig 11199 bp, 13 predicted proteins | sample TergutEmb28metaG_3_FD_89872 | JGI IMG/M metagenome (GOLD analysis project Ga0123355, IMG submission 89872) | Embiratermes neotenicus P1 segment gut microbial communities from Petit-Saut dam, French Guiana - Emb289 P1 | ecosystem: Host-associated > Arthropoda: Insects > Digestive system > Gut ...
CTTGCGAAATCAATTCGCGGTGAGTTTGTTGTTGCCATTACGGGCGAAGTTATTGCACGCACCCCAGAAAACGTAAATAAGAACATGCCCACAGGGGCAATTGAAATAGATGTACACGAAATGCGTGTTCTATCCGAAGCGGAAGTTCCGCCCTTCCAAGTGGCAGACGAAGGCGTAGCAATAGACACTCGCCTAAAATACCGCTATATAGACCTACGCCGTCCAGAGATGCAAAAAATCTTTGAAATGCGTCATAAGGCATCTCAGTCGATTCGCCAGTACTTGACCGAAAGCGGATTCACCGAAATAGAAACACCAATACTAATAAACAGTTCGCCCGAAGGCGCACGGGACTATCTCGTGCCGTCGCGAATACACACGGGTTCATTTTATGCGTTGCCGCAATCGCCGCAACAAATGAAGCAAATTTTGATGGTGTCTGGTTTTGATAAGTACTTTCAATTGGCGCGTTGCTTCCGCGACGAAGACCTACGCGCCGACCGTCAACCCGAGTTCACCCAAATAGACATAGAAATGTCATTCGCAGACGAAGAAGACGTAATGTTAATGGCAGAAGAAATGATGTCACGCCTATTCAAAGAGGTACTAAACACCGACCTCCCCGCCGCCTTCCCGCGTTTAACATGGCATGAAGCAATGGAGCGTTACGGTTCAGATAAACCCGATACACGTTTCGGCATGGAACTAAACGACATCTCCGACATGGTACGCGGCGTGGACTTCCAAGTGTTTTCTAACGCATTGGAAAGCGGCGGAAGTGTTCGCGGAGTAAACGCCGAAGGTTGTGCCGCAATGCCACGCAAGCAAATCGACGCATTCGTGGAACTTGCACGCACGCACAAAGCCAAAGGTCTAGCATGGATAACTTTACCCGAAGACGGCACAATAAAATCAACAATATCGAAATTTTTTACAGAAGACCAGTTACGCGAAATCGCCGCGAAATTCAACGCAAAAGCAGGTGACTTAATCTTCCTATGTGCCGACGCAAACAACATCGTATTTGAAGCCCTAGGCGCGGTACGTGTGGCGGCGGCAAAATGGAAAAACCTACCCCTAGACGGGTATAATTTCCTATGGGTGACGCAATTTCCATTGCTGGAATGGTCGCCCGAAGAAGAACGTTATTTTGCATCAACTCACCCATTCACCTCGCCTGTGGAAGAAGAATTGCCGCTATTGGAAACCAACCCAAGCGCGGTGACATCACGCTCATACGACCTAGTGCTTAACGGCGTTGAACTTGGAAGCGGAAGCGTTCGCATTCACCAACAAGAATTACAGAATCGTATGTTCGAGTTCTTGGGCTTCACCAAGGAAAGCGCGGCGGAAAGTTTCGGTTACTTCCTCGAAGCCCTAAAATACGGCGTACCGCCCCATTGTGGCATAGGCCTAGGGTTAGACCGCATAATCTGGATAATGACAGGTACAGATTCCCTACGCGATGTAGTGGCCTTCCCCAAAGTAAAAGATGCATCATGCCCCATGACCCACGCACCAAACGAAGCAACCGCATCCCATCTAGCAGAATTAGGAATTGAGATAAGGAATGACAATGACTAAAAAAGAACAGCTAGAAAGCATAAAACGCGAACACGCGTATGACAGGCAAGAAACCCGCGACAACGAGTGGTTCATTCGCGACGGTGAAGACCAACGCATACAAGTAATACGCGACAAAATGACGCGTATTCTTCATGATGCCGAAATCGAACCAATAAAGCGCAAAGAAATACTAGCGTCCCTAAAAGACGAAATCGACGACATCCTAGACAAACGCGACGACCGCGAACACGCATTCATAGAGGAAGAACTAAAACGCCACCAAGTCGAAGAAGAACTAAAACAGGAAATTGAGAAAGAGGAAGAAAAAGAAAAACAAGAACTAGCAAAATCCAACGGAGAAGCACAGTTACAAACCAACAGCCTAAATATTTTGTTCCGCGCCCGCTCGTCACTAAACGCAGGCGCGGAACAACTTCGCAAAAATATCGAAGAAAACCGCAAGGAACTTTCCGAGGAGGAGCAATTCTCCACAATTCTAATCAACAACAGCGAGCGCGATACAATCCCCAATTTCAAAAAATCCCGCCGCAAAAAAGCCGAACCCAAAGAGCCAGCTGTCCGCATAGACTCAATCGTTCTAAAACAACGCGAAATAGGCCTAATGTACCGCGAAAGCCAAGAACTACAAAATCAACAGCTAAACAAAAAGCCCACAAAACCCCAAGAACCAGAACCCGACCCACTAGACGAACCATTCTCCGACAACGAAGAAGACTATATTTTTGAAGAGGAATAGCGGGCGGGCGGCACAGCCGCTTTTCGCTGATAACATGCATTGGTAATTTACATGCGCGTCTCGAAGCCAGATACAATTTCCTAGGTATGAAGCAAAAAGCCGATAACACAAGGCAAATGTTATCGGCTTTTATTATTGGCACTTAGGGTGTGTTGCTACTATTTTCGCTTAGGTGGTCTTCTTTTTTTGGTTGGTAATTTAGTCGGACTATTACTCTGCATTAAACCAAAAGTTAATCAGCCTGCTGGTAGTTCCAAATCTACTTGACCTAATTCCTTCCACACAAAAGCCAAGTCGTTCATAATATCTTTGTCGGTGTAGTTTGTTAATTTCGCGGCTTGTTCAAGGTATTCCAATCCCCGCACTGAATCTCCTAGCTTATGAAGGGCAAGCCCCAACCCTTTCATAGCGTAGGTATCACTGGGGTCGAGTTCCAAGGCTTTTCTGTTAGCACTTTCGCATAGAGTGTAGTTTCCGCACATAAACTCGACAAAGCCTGCTATTGCCAAAGCTTTTTTGTTTTCAGGTTCAATTGATAAAACGCGCTTCATTAAAAACGCCGCCGTTTGGAAATCATTATTATCAACACTTTGTTTTGATTGTGCGATAAGCCACTGAATATCATTTTCAGACTGTAGGTAATTTCTCATTCTTTTTAGGCTTAAATTATAGATGCAGTAACGGTTTTCGGAATGAATATCGCCGTTCATGGTGAGGCGCGTATTTGGACAACCGCCAAGGCATTTGCTTCCGTATGTGCAAATGGCGCAATCGCCTTCAAGATGTTCTTTGGACATTTTTCTGCGCCACGCAAAATTTTCTGGGTTAGACCAGATATGGGATAAGGGCTGATTTCTTATGTTACCCTCAACAAAAGATTTTTCCCGAATGGACGTACAGCCCAAAATATCGCCGTTATGAAGTATGCCAAAGCTACGGATTCCAGCATTGCAGCCATTCCATATAGATGCTGAACCACCAGAAATTTGCCTAACCATCATTTCCTTTTTGGTATAGTAGCCGATACAATCGGCAGTGAATATCCTTATTGTCCCGTCGAATGAAGCTTCATAGCAAAAATCAATTATTCTTGGTACTTGCTCTGGGGTTATAACCCATTCGGGGCGTTTCTTGAAGTTTCCCATAGGCTGCCCCAATTGCAGTTGCCATGAAGCAACACCCATAGTTGAAAGCATATTATGCAATTCGGACAAGGAATTAATATTGTTATTGGAAACAGTTGTAACCGCGCCTATGGTTACGCCTGCGTTTTTCAAATGGGTAGCGGCTTCGCAAATGCGCATAAAAGAGCCGTTTTTTCGGATGCTGTCATGTGTTTTTTCCGTGCCGTCTATGCTGATTGCAACAGTTGAAACGCCGCTGTTTTTTAATTGTTGAGCCATTTTTGAATCTATCAGCCAGCCATTGGTGATGATGTTTACAGCTACAGAACGTGATGCGAATTTTTGCACAAGTTCAGGCAAATCTTCTCTTATAAGTGGCTCTCCCCCTGATAGGGTAATCCATTTAAGCCCCAAATCAGCTACTTGGTCAATTAGGGAAAGAGCTTCATCTGTTGTAAGTTCATCGGGCAACCGTTCCTCACAGGAAGAACCGCAATGCCCACAGCGCATATTACAGCCCATAGTGACTTCCCATATGGCAGTCAGCGGTTTATATTCTGTTGCTCGGCTCATATTGGAAAGCCGTAAGGAGGAAAGCCATAAGGAGGTTGTACCAACCACCACTCATCATCTTCCTCGTCCTCAACCTCGCTGTGATATATGTTTTCGCTGTATTTAACAAAGCTGGACAGCATAGACGCAAGTTCGGCCCTTGTCACGTTTCCCTGCGGGTCAAACGTGCCGTCTGGTCTACCGCTTATAATCATTGCCATAAAGAAACGCTGAATAGCTTCTCGTGCATAATTACGTATATCTGCATTATCGGCAAAGAATAAATTATTCCGTTGGGCAGGAAGTTCCAACTCCATAATATTAGCGTAATTGTTTAGAACAACCACTAAATGCGCCCTTGTTATATAATCGCTAGGGGCAAAGATACCGTCTCCCAAGCCATTCACTATGCCGTTGTTAGCAGCCCAAACCACTGCATCATGATACCATGCGTCCCCAGCAACGTCAGTGAAAGGATTGTTGAGTGTTCCTACAGACAGTTGCTCGCGTCCGTGGTTATAAAGAACTTGAACCGCCATTGCCCTAGTTACGGGCGTGTTAGGGTTGAATGTTGTGGCATTTGTGCCTGTCATAAGACCATGCTCATAAACGTAGCGCACCTGCTCATAAAACCAGTCCATAGGGCCTATATCAACAAATGGCAAGGACGTATTATCAAAATCCGTTGGCGATACCAAGATGTCCGAAGCCATCACAGATATTGTGCTAAATACCATAATTAAAGCAAGCAGCGTTGCTACAGTCTTGCGAAGAAAAGTTTGCTTTTTCATTCCCTTTATGCCCACCACATTTCGGCGGCTTTATCGTACATAAGAATTGGTTTTAGGAAGTTTATCGCCTTTTCAAGCCCTTCTTCGATAGACATTAAAGCATCTTCGTGTTCTATGCTTATTGCGCCGTCGTAGCCTATGGCGCGAAGCGTAGAGATTATTGATTTCCATTCTGATTCGCCGTGACCATAACCCACCGTGCGGAAAACCCAGCCACGATTTAGAATATCGTCGTATCTGGTAGTTTCTAGTGTGCCGTTTACAGCGGCGTTGAAGTTATCTACGCGGGTATCTTTTGCGTGGAAGTGATAAACCGCGCCCTTCATAGCCTTTAGGGCCTCTACGGGTTGGATTCCTTGCCAGAAAAGATGACTTGGGTCGAAGTTCGCGCCAATGGAATTTCCTACGGCTTCACGAAGTTGCAACAACGTGCGAGGATTATACACGCAAAATCCAGGGTGCATTTCCAGTGCGATTTTTGTAACACCGTGATTTTTGGCTAGGTCGGCAGTGTTTTTCCAATAAGGGATTAGAACATCGTCCCATTGGTATTTTAGAATTTCCAAGAAATCCGCTGGCCATGCGCATGTTACCCAGTTTGGATATTTCGCGCCTGCGTGGTCGCCTGGGCAACCGCTGAACGTCACTACTGTGTCAACGCCTAATTTTTCGGCTAGTTTACAGGTGTTTACAAAATCTTCGTGGTCTTTTACGGCTATTTCTTTGTTTGGGTGAACGGGATTGCCGTGGCAACTTAACGCGCTTATGGTCAAGTTGTTTTTTTCAAGCAAGCCTTTTAGCTCCTCAATTTTACTTGGGTCATTCAAAACCTCAACGGGATTCAAATGTGTATTTCCTGGGAAACCTCCCGTGCCAATTTCCACAGACTGAACCCCAAGCCCTGCCAAATAACCAAAAGCTTCTGCCAAAGAACGCCCGTACAACGGTACTGTTAAAACTCCAAGTTTCATGTGAATCCTCCTGTTAGGCGTTTCGATTTGAAATGGGCTGAGGACGAGTCAATTCTGCGAACGTACAGAATTGACGACAGACGAAGCCCAATTTCAAACGAAATCGCTCTATTTGTTTACAAAAATTTCTATGCTGTGTATGCAAAAAGTCATGTTTACGCCCTCTGTATTGGTTGTGATTCTTACGCTTTCAATCGTTGCTAATTCCTCTGGTGTGAAAGTGTGTTTCAACTCGAATAGCTGATTATCTATTACGCGGGTGGTGCTTCGCCATGCGTATTCGGGCAAAAGCTGAAAAGTCATTTCTGAATCTTTTGGTGCAACGCCGTCTATTCGTCCTGTTACTTTTACGGTGTAACTGTTATCCGCCAAAAGATTCATCAATGATATGCGAATATCCAGACCGTCCCAATCGTGCTTGCGGCAACTTATTCTTATGTTTTTCGGATTTTCAGGGGTTTCGTAAATTATATACAGCGGGTCGCCCGTTGCGAAAAGATATTCTGTGTAACCGCCGCCGTTAATTTCGGACAAAAGCGCGTCTTTTTGCATGTCGTAGACTATTTTTCTGTGGTCTACCCTATACGGAAGTCGTGTAATTAAAATGCCGTCTACATGAAAACTAATCGGCTCAAGCCCTTTTACATAGGTGCTGGAAATTAGACGAAGATGCCCTTCAATATCCTTGGAGTCTAAAACATATGACAATGCGTACATTCGATTAGGCTTTGGAAAATAACGCTGAATCAATTTCGCTGTGCCATCTGGCCGATAACTATGCAGTTCCAAGCACCACCCGCCAATTGGCGCGCTGCTATCAATTCGACCAGTTATTGTCACCCTATCGCCGTGAGTATATTTTCCAAACTGCGGCGTAAGAAGCATAAGCCCATCATCTTGAGCTTTTCGGTCGGATACAAGAAGCGTTTTTACATCTTCAATTTCTACAAGGAAAAGCGACGATGTTTCCTTACACGGAACTAAAAAGTCATTACCTAAGAAAACCCCCGTGTCCAAATTCTTTAGTGCATTCTGTAAATCGTAGAGAATCTTAATCTCACCCATAAGTTGAATCCCGCCTTCAACTCCACGATTTTTATTCATACTTTTCCGTATATAGCGGAAAAAGTATCTCTTAGATTATATCGTGAATTTGGGCTTTTGCAAGCGCGGTTTGAATGCTTTTGCCTAACAAAATTACCACAACAATTTTGATGATTTCGGGCAGAATAAACGGCGCGACAGCCGCCGCAAATGCCGCTTGAATTGTGCCTTGCGATACAAACGCAAACCAATGCATTCCCGCCGTTAAATTAATCGCAGTCCCAATCACAAGCCCCAATACAAGCAGAGGAATATTTTTGCGTGAAAAAATTCCAGCCATAAACGCCTGCACAGGAAACGACACAATAAACCCACCAGTAACGCCAGTAATTACCCCAATCCCCCCCCGAAACTGCGTAAACACAGGCACACCAACCGCACCAATCAAAACGTAAACAATAACAGCAATCGTACCCTTCCTAGCCCCCAAAATAACTCCAGCCAGCGCGACCGCCCATGTTTGCAAAGTAAACGGAATGCCCCCCAAAAACGGAATACTAATTTGCGCGCAAACAGCGATAACTGCCACAAAAAGCCCAATAAAGCATAAATCACGCGCAGATAATCCTCTTTTCTTCATTGCTGATTCCATACAAAAAACCCTCCTATGTATTTTTTAGCAGTATACATGGAGGGATTTTTATTGTCAACCTACTTGTGTGATGAAGTTTACAATGCTGCGTGAAACCCTTCAAGAAATGCTTCAATAATGGAATCAAAGAAAATTCTGAAAGAGAACAGCCCTAAAGCCATTGCAGTTAGCCCGATAATAGCAAGGTGCAACGGATACGCAATATAAAACGCCCATTTCATGCTGGGCCCGCGTTCGCCTGTATAGCCCTTAATCAGCAATGCGGCGACAATACAACCTATACCAAATGTCAAACTGCCAATCATCAGACCCATGCTACTATCATCAAAAAGCACGCCTGCGTCACCCAATTCGGGCATTATATCTACTAAAAACATCATCAAAAATACAAACGAAATCCCAATCAATCCGCCCACAAATGCATAAACTCCCCCAATTATACCTGGCAAAGTCCTTCTCGTTTCTTCTTTAGGAATGATGTAATAAAGGAGCATCATAACCACGCCAATAAAACCCCAGTCAAACATGGCGGTGAACAACACCAAAAGAACAAACAGAATCCAAAACACCACGCGAGATTTTATTTTGTCGTACATAACCAACGCAAGAAGCCCAACTATAATTGTGAACATGATGTTAAACATAGGCATTCTAAGCGTTAGAAAGTGAAACGGCATTGCAATTATTCCAAAAACCAAAATCCGCAAAATATACCGTGTCAAATTGGAAGTGTGCTTATACCCTTCCACCGCCAAAAATCCCATAATTGGGAAGGTTAATCCACCTGTAGTAAACATAGGCACGGCAAGCCACACGGGGATAATCTCGTGCAACCCCACAACTGCATGGTTCAAAACCATTCCGATAATTGCAATCACTTTCAAATGAAACGCATTTAATTTAGGCATTATTTTTCTCCTCTTTTTTTCAAACTTGGGCATGTTGCGTAGTGGGAACACGCCTTAATATGCGGCTGTGCCGCTCTCTGCGAGCAAGTTTTTTAAACTTGCTTCAAAACTATTATTTTGTGCTTGAGTTCTTTTTGGCGAACCCTTCAACCTCCCCCCTGCCATACGAATTTTTTTAGCAGTATGACGTTGCATTAAAAGGCTATCAATGTTGCTATCGGAATACACCATTCCGTCTTGGCTAATCGGAATTGCGGCGCGTGCAAGACACATTGCGGCAAGCCCGTAATCTTGCGTTACAACTATATCGCCCTTTTTCAGCATGTTCACCAAGGTGAAATCCACGCTGTCGCTGCCTTGAGAAACAGTTATTGTTTTCGCGCCCACCTTGTCGAAAATATGTGATGTATCGCAGATTATTACGCATTCGACCTTCGCTTGGTTTGCCAGCCTTATGGTGATGTCAACCACTGGGCAACCATCTGCATCTATGAATACTGTCATATCTTTTCGCCCGCGAGTTTATCCGTGAATAAAATTCCATCAAGGTGGTCGATTTCATGGCAATACGTTGCGGCAAGAAATCCTTCTCCTATTACGTTAATCGGGTTGCCATGACGGTCTACCGCAGAAACCGTAACTTTGCTGGGACGCTTTACATATCCACGCGGCGCACCCGCCGATATTGAGCCTTCCATTACCAATTCCGTTTCGGTGCTTTCTTTCGTAATTTCTGGATTAACCAACTCTATCACACCCGATTTATCATTCACAACCACTACCCGCCGCAAAACTCCAACATGCACTGCCGCACAACCATATCCTCCCACTTTTGCAAGCGTATCTTTCATATCGTCTAGCAAAATCCAAAGGCGTTCGTCAAATTTTTTAACCTCTTTGCTTTTTTTGCGAAACAATGGGTCGTCAAAATTTATCACATTTCTGATTGCCATATGCAAAACCTTTCTTTTTGCAGCATATTACCATTTATGTATGTTGCGGTCAAATGGCAACAAAATATTGCAAAATTATTCTAAATGACTTATAATACTAATTAGGGACACTTTTGTCACCTAATATTATATGTCAGAGAGGGAGTATTATGCCAAAAAAAGCTGCAAAAATCGAAAAAGTGGAGCAGGTTGTTGTGCAAGACAAAAAAATGGAAAGAACCAACAAAGTTGCTCTTCGCAAAGAAATGGGTACTCGCTTGCGCAATACTCGCATACAATACGGCCTAACAGTAGACGAACTTGCCGAGCATCTTAAAATTACGCCTAGCTACTTAGGTCTAATCGAAAGAGGTGACAGGGGCATAAACGCCGAAAAGCTAGTCGCAATCTGCCAGTTCTTCAAATGCTCTGCCGATTTCATGCTAACAGGCAAAGAACGCCTAGCCCCCAAAGTACCAGCAGGCACAAGCCAACTAGCAGTGGCAATAGACCTTCTTCTAACTGACAATTCAAAACATAGACTTGCTGACTTTATAAAATCACTGAAATAAACCTTGGGGGAAAATCATATTCCCTAATGCGAAACAAAAGATTTTCCCCCAACTCCTAAAAAACTAAGGAAGAGGAATTAAAATGAATGAAGCCGAACTAATTAAGTTATGGGAGACAGAAGAAAACCACGCCTTCCAACGGTTGGGATTTTTCGCACATAAAAACGCGGTGGGAAACCCCGCCGCAACCATGGGATTATAGAACAATTGTCAAAACGTACTTAAAAGATTCAGATATTCTTCTGGATATGGGAACGGGCGGCGGCGAGGTTTTGCTAACGCTTAACAAATGCCCACTGAATAATCGGCAGTGACTGTAGAAGTTACCGCCGATTATTTTACCTAGCCATTAGTCAGCAAACCCCCATTTGTTGTGGATTGTTGACTGTTCTCGTTTTATTTTCCCTTGTACCAATGATATGATGCGTTAGAATAAGTCACACGAAAAAAGAAAAATTTTGGGGGTATTTATGAAACTTTTCAAAGTTGATAATCTTTATGAATACATTGATTTAATTGCAACAGTTTGTTGAGGTAACGGAGTTGAAGAATTTTGAAACGCTTGATGCGGCGGTTTACGTGTTCAATGCGAATCCTATAGCTTCCGATTCGTGAATTGAACCATTTTTGGTAGTCGGTGAGTTTACCGCCTTTAGGCTTCTTGAGTACCCTAATGTTATCACCAGCATATCAATGACACTCAACTTCCGCTTTCTGCCGCCTTTTCTACGCATTTCTTTGTATGCCTTTTTCAATATCGCAAGCATCTCATCTAATGTTGGCTTTCTTATCCCAAATAATACTTGATATTTTTCTTCTGATAATTCGGCTACTCTTTTTTTGTTGTCCATGTTTCTCATTATTTATTATTTTCCATTATTGTACAGGTTTTAGGACAGGTCTATTGTATTTCTTCCCGACCGCGGCATATCCGATTGTTTTTTTGGGGGTCTCCTGTTTGCTGATACTGCTGTTTGTTTTTGCAGTTAGGCGGTTAAAACTGGGGCGAATGGATTTTGTTACCACGAGACTTGGTATAATTTTTTGCTTGCTTATGATGGTTACTTCCTTTGTTATGCATCAATTTATTCATACCATTGTGGAAATGAGCATGGTGTTTTTGCGATTGGTACGCCAGTAGCCGCACCTTATCTATTCAAAAGAAAGCCGATAATAAGCCAATATGCAATTATACCCTGCAAGTAAATATTTTCCAACGATTCCAATTTCGCTCGAAGTTTATTAATAGCATCGGGGTCGTCGGCACTAATACCCCCATATCCACGCCGCGAATTTTATCCAAGATACCTTGGATTTTCCTGTACTCCTC
>Ga0123355_10017963_pt1 | contig 11199 bp, 9 predicted proteins | sample TergutEmb28metaG_3_FD_89872 | JGI IMG/M metagenome (GOLD analysis project Ga0123355, IMG submission 89872) | Embiratermes neotenicus P1 segment gut microbial communities from Petit-Saut dam, French Guiana - Emb289 P1 | ecosystem: Host-associated > Arthropoda: Insects > Digestive system > Gut ...
CGAGCGTTCACAACACTTACACAGTCATCGACCGACTGCCGGCTACTGACCCTTTCTATAGGCGGGAAAAAATTCACGCATGCGCATAAATGTCTCCTCCACATCTACAATGATGGACACTTCCCGTGCTTGATTTGTTTATGCGGGAAAAATTAAGGTCCGATACTTTTTGAACAGACCACGTACATTACACACTTATATAACTTAAAATTCTTTTTACCCGGCATGTTTAGGAAACGGAAGTTTATTATCAAGAGCTCCATACTACTCGAATATATATATATATATATATATATATATATATACATACATACATACATAGAGAGAGAGAGAGAGAGAGAGGAATATGAAATTACGTAATGTAAGTAACAACTGAACATATTAAGTCGCATCTCACGCACAGGGAGTATTTTTGTTCACTTGAAACTGTTTGCCGTAGTGTGAGCGGCCTGTTTACTGCATAGAGAATAACGACGCCGCCCGCTCTGCAGTACAAAGTCCCGCGTCAACGGAACGCCCGGTAGAAAGACGGTAGCTGGCGCAAAATCTGATGAACTGAAGTTCATAAGGAAGCACACAAACATTAAAAATAATGTTTACGTCATATAAATACCATTTACTAAAGTGGCCTTTCTTAAATCGAAAGTGCAATGAAAATGTGTCTGGCTTAGGGTGTGTTTATTTCTTCACACTTTCTCTTCCTCTCTATCTTCTGTTGTACGAGTAAATTATTCTTTTTTTTGTCTCAACCACTGTAATGTCTTTTGTTTCGGCACTGTTTTCCTTGACCCCCGTAGTTGTTTTATTGTTAACTTTCAATGAACCATCACGTAATTCACATAGGTGAAATATATAAAGAAAGGGTATTACGAATAATGGGGATTAGATTTCGAATTGATATCTACAAAACAGGCAGTAGGCGTGATAATCATATTCCGTAAAGCTGGTGGTGGGATTATGAGACGCTAATCAATGCACCACTGCGTAGTCACTTTGAAATGTAGCTACCGTTTGTTAGGATACGAAGAAGTGCTGCCATCTACACAACTTCCACTTCGAAATTACACTTCGTCTTCGATTTTATGGAGATTAGCTACCACTTCTTTGCGGCAAGAAAATAATGTATGTCAAAATGGAGGGTAATCATGAATGAAACATTTATTCCAGTACGCTTACGCTACAATACTTTTAATTCGATGGCAAATATTTCCTATTGTTACGGCGGGAAAGTGCTTTAGTGTTGACACTCTATTCGCATGGAATCCGGTTTGACTTTCGGCAGGCTATTCTGAGGGTTCTATTTCTTCTAGTCTTCCCACTCGAATAACGTCACAGTATATCCAAATATGCTCCGACTTTTTCATTTCTAATTAATATATTAAATTTAACACATTTTCATGTGCCTTCTGATTATAATCTGTTATTTAGAGTATTTACTTGGTCGTTTAAGTGAAACAAATATCATCTCTAAAATACGGTAACCAAGGATCGACTTCACCATACACACTTCTAGGTAAGACCGGTTACTAAACCGCACGGTCGCAACGTATTCTGATGTTTCTCCGAAAACATATGTTGTGATTGCTGCTTGCTTCTTCTGTAACAAACAACCTATTTGAAATTTGTTTAGCAATAGATGTATTGTTGATTTCGAAGGAAATAAAACAACGGGAACCAACTTATTAATTTTACAGAGCACTTTTTTTTTTAGGGTTTCTTCCTTATACACCTTTCCACAATAAATAATACATTCCGAATTAGAGCATATTTGACATTCACGAACCACAATTCTCTTCTGTTGAGAACAGTTTGGGATTTCGTGAAAATGAATTATTTTGAAATAGTATCTATATGAGAGAATGGAATTTTAGCCGAAGATTTGGTTTTTCTGGAATGTAAGCATGAGTTGTTAACTGCCCAGAAAAATATTCTCGGTTATTTAGACCTCGATTATTCTGCGACGCAACGCCGTAGCCCAAAAGGACGGCATCTTCAGCCATACGGCCGTGGAAACCTCGAAACACGCATAGGCCTTAGTTGGTACAAGTAGAAAACGCGCGGCTATTAAGTTACGCACAGAAGAGATTGGCAAGTCAATAATCTAGTCGCATATATGGTTTTCTCATTGAATTGAATACACTGCCGAATAACATGTTTTAATAGACATCCGTTTTGTTTTAATTGTTAGGATTTTTAGGAGATATTCGAGGATGATTGGTAAACCTGTCATTTATTTCAGCAGAACTTTTTATATTCTCGTGTTTTGTCTAAAACACGATGTTTACAAGAAGATAAAATACTACCACATTATTGTCTTTGTTTTATAATCACATTTGCTGTGAAATAATGTCAATAGAATCTGTCATTGTAGGGGTAAAACTTATTGACAGATGGGGTTTGAAGAAAGTAGTTACGTAAAAATTGGCACGCTAGAGACAGGAGGGGAAAAAGTGAAAAGGGGAAAATTACGTTACAATAGTCAATGTCGTGAGCTGGGAAAATAAAGGGAGGTGCTGTGCACGGCGTATATAAGGCGCATATATGGAAATATAAGCGCGCATAAAATTTCGGCTGGGCAACCTGAAGGTAGGAGAACACTGGGTTACAGTTGGTCATAGGTACAAGTTTCAGATGTACCATCCAGAAAAAAAAAACTAGAATTTTTTACTGCACCTCACTCTGCAGTGCTATATTCTTTTTATTTTTTATTTAAATCATCGATAAATTTACCGAAGTATTTCTACTTCAAGATTTATGGTTCTGGTTTGTATTGAGACAATTAAATACCTAAAATGGCACAAGACTGCAGAAAATGTTTAAAAATTAGCTTAGCCATTTTGTATTTTCATCAATATTCCAGTGCTTGCTGTGCTGTTTGCCAAGTTGGGATTCAGTTTCTGTCTTATTACGTAACACTTTTACACAAACTGCCACATATTTCTCCTGGAAAGCAGAGTATTTCTCTTTAATCCCCGTAGGCTTTCCAACCGGTGAACTGTCAAGCTGTACTCGGATGTAAGGAACTTAAAGCCCTCTGTTTAGCCGAAATCGATACATGTTTGAGTCAAAGCCATTTTATCGACATTATTCGGAATGGTACTGACTTTCTGAGCGTGCGTGCTTCGTTCCGCACTACACTAATGGAAACCCTAACTACCGCAGATTATGTGCTAATTTCCGAATATCTTCCAGTCCGAAGTTTTAAAATTCCCGTTCATTTGTAATACGCTTCCTTTACTGATGTCTAAAATTTTGCCTCAGAATGTATTTTGTTTTGTTTATGTACTCATCCATACAAATAAAATACGGAGCTAAAGAATTTACTGTCATTACGGATCACAGCAGCCATGTTATTCATTTCATCTACACTACTCGCGCCCCCAAATACGCGGATACAACTGCGAAATTAAAATGAGCCGTGCTGAATATGGCTTGTGCGTAAAATGACAATACACGGTCAGTAAAATTGGATAGATATTTAAAAAAAAAGTATTGAGACTTTTCCGATCGAACGCATAAACAAATATTACTCTCGCAGTCACACGTAAAGCATCATAAACTGCGTTTTTTGGTTACAATTTAAAAACGTGATACTGTAATTTCCAACTGTGTGAAGTGTTTTGTTGTAAGCACAGTTTATATGTACCTAATCATGTAGCAGGAACTCTTAACCGAGGGTCAAGTTACGTAGTTTGCTACGTGGCCCACTTAAAAAACAGTGTGACTGAAACAGGCTCATTCAGGAGTAACAAGATAAGCAATATAAGTCTGACGTAGCACTGTGCGTGTTTGCGTAATGTTTATACCTCTTCTTCTGTACTAACGTCCTGATACATTTTCATTGGTAAAGAACGCCTTTGATGGCGTTGCAATGTCGTCGGCGACAATGTAGCGTACTCAGGTCTTCATGTATGGTGCCCAGTTTTAACCAAACTTGGATTTTCTCGAAAGATTTTTCGTCAAAGCCTCCAATATAAAATTTCATGGATATCCGTCCAGTGCGAGTCGCGCTAATGTATGCGGAGAGACGGACAGAAAACAAAACAGACTAATAGCTTCTAAAATAATATTTGTCTCCGTGGAACTGTGTTGAGAAATTTCCCCTCTGATGTCAAGAAAATACGAAAAATTCCTCGCTAAACATTTCACGTAACGCAATTATCAGGTTCTACTGTCGTATGCCTTATAGTTTAAATGTGAAGCAGAAAAATAGTCATAAATGAAATTCCGAATAAAATATTAATGCATTCATGTTTCGCAAAAACATTTCTCCAGTATCAAACCCGTAATAGCTAGCGTGGCAGAAATAAAGAAACAGAACATGCTAGCTCTTGACGTATCTGCAACACGATATGAAGGAATGACGTCATAGCTCATCGTACCGTGCATAGAAACGAATTTATGACTTTCAAATGGAAAACAAATGGTATAAGAGGCAGCCACAAGACCCAGAAGAACGATAAAGGATGTTTATGGTGTAATTCTAATATTTCCTCTTATTTTTTGTGTTTGCATGAAACATATGCGTTATACAAGACATGAGAAGCAATATAATTAATTGCATGTACTTCAAATAATTGTGGCTTCATTTTGTTAACAGTACTTGGTCGGTAGGCAAAGTGCTCAATTTCCCAAAGTGGCCTTTCAGATTAAGGTTTATGGGATTTAATAAATTCCTTTGAGTTGTAAAATACGTACTTGACATTTCAGGTAAGTCCTTGGAAATTTATCAGGGGACACAGAGTTCGCGTGTCTGTGAATAAAATGCAAATTTGTGGCGGCAGGTTTGCTGTCCTACACAACATACGAAACTGGAAAATACGCTATCACAACTTGCGTGTGTTAACGATGTGGGTACTGCAATGATTACATTCGGCAACAGTCGCCTACTTTCGGCAAATTTCGGTAGCCAACTACTGTGTACCGCTCAACCCAAAACCTAACGTTCCGGACAAGACGCAAGGCTACGCCGACATCCGCCAGTTAGCGACCGACAAGGAGCGCGTGTGGTTGAGTGTGGTACGTCAGAGCGTTGATACGTTACGACGGGTTGTTTCCCTTTTGTCAGTGCGTGTATTTGTTGTCTGTACGTGTGATGTGTTAAGAGTGGTTCCTTCAGAGTTTAAATACTTCTCTAACGTGTCGTGGATATTATTCAAGTAGGTCGTTTAAGGTTTCTGCGTGCGAAGAGTAGATTTTTAAGTGTTATTGCTAAGAATACTTTTATCGTTCTTACACTGTAGCGGGAAAATTTTTAACAATTTTCGGTGTCATGTTCCTAATGTTGTATTTTTGTCATTTGCTTTTGTGGTCGGTGCACACACATGGAGTACTACATGAAGAAATAGGTGAGTGCCTAATAATGTTAGTGTGGCCTGAAAGGTATATGTAAAGTTGCCAGTGTGCCTAAGAACTTCAAGATAGTTGACACGAAGCTCAGTGGATTCTAAACATGGGAACAAGATAGAAAAAAGCGGCCAATTTGACGCTGTATCCGCTTCAGCCCAAGAGGATGCCGTCTTGAATGTTATCGCATAGAATGGTGGGTGGGGGTCAATTCTGATCTGACGTGCTGGCGATGAAGGATGATTGCACTTTATAGAAACGGAATATTTGTCATCAAACCCATAGGCAGTGACTGTAGTTACTTGCTATTTAGACGTGCAGAGTAATAATGCGTGATGTGATAGTTATGTTTATATTCTCAAGCCGCACAAACCACTAATGTGTAGGGAGTTATATCGCGTAACTAAATTCTCTAGTTCAGATGAAACCGATATGAGTGCATGCTGTTTGACAACATTCCCAGCCACGCAACATATGAAGAATGCGTTAAATTTACACTTCCCAGTGTGCTATAAGCAGTAGAAGATCTTATGAGGTTTCAGGCTTGCACTGCGGGTGGATGAGTTCCTAGCTCGTCGGGGTTGTTACACAGCCTTATGTTGGTAGTTGTTTGCCGGCGTTTCGGGGCAGCCCATGGTCTGCAAACAGACGTTGCGTAACAACCCAGAAGAGCAAAAACTCAGTAGGAGTTCTTATGAGGAAGTAAATAAGCTATGTTCGACTTGCGTACCCTTTAGTTAACATTGCCTTTAATGGCTTTGTGGTCTTTCGGGATTTTACGCCCAGCAGAACGAAGTTTTCTACCGACGTTTCGAGGCAACCTGCCTAATCTCCAAGCGTCAAGCAGTCCAAGAAGAACGTCCCGAAACGTCAGTAGTGAACTGCCCATCTACGCTGCGCAGAATCCCAAAAGATAATCATGTTCACCCCAGTGGAAGCCTGAAATCACGCATTTTCCTTAATGCTCGCAATGACTCTACTTATGATCCCGTTTTATCAAGAACGTGGCGACCTCCGCTGGACGATTTTCACCTTTTTTTGTGAGTATTTTTTCTGGTGCGGCATTTGACGTAATGCAGCAGTGATAGAGGATGGGTCCTTAACTGAACGCGGGGAACAGCTACAGGAATGAGCAGAATGCAGACATGTACTTGTAGACGGTATCGGTCAGGGATTTAATTGACGTTCAAACAAACGGACAGATTTATTTTCTTTGTGTTCCTGACCCAAGCCTCATTGCAGTGGACTTCCGAAGCAGAAGTGTGCTATGCGTCTGCTGGAGTTAGGTCTAACTGGCCTTGCCTCGCACACGTGTGCAGTATTGGCCGGCCGTACTCTGAGCTGGACCACACGTGTTAACGCTCTACACAGTCGCGTTTTTGAACCCGTGTACTGCGAGATTTGAATTATCGACAAAATCTGATTTTATAACGATCAGAAACATGAGTGATCCGACAGTAAATATTGTCAGTCCTTTTTTATGCAATTGGTCTGTGCTGATATTTTATCTTAAGTTGTTACTCCATATACTTATTTTCACAACACACACACACACACCTGTATATGGCATAACGCACTACGAACAGGCAGCATGTTGGATCTGAAGGAAGGTATCTGCTGCCCTCGTTCACCTGAATGTTTAAAGTAATAAAATTTAGCAAACATAATATTACAGTTTAACAGGACTTAACATGACAAGTTTAAAAATAGACATAAAACAATTGCCGTTTTTAGGTGCGTTAAATTCGCGAAAAGCGACTATTAACTTCATCATGTAAGCCCGTACGTGTGTCCGCATGGAACAACTTCGCTTCCACTGCCCAGATTTTCATGAAATTTGATGTTTGAGTATTTGTCGAAAATATGTCGAGAAACTGAAGCTTCATTAAAACCGGACAATAATAACGGGTATTTTACGTGGGTACCAATGCACATTTTTGGCCACATCTCGCTCAGTTCTTATTGGAACGAGAAGTGTTCCAGACAAAATTTTAGAGAAAATCAAAACACTTATTATATGTTCAATAACGTTTTTGATTTCGAAATTCGCGCCGTTTATGGGAAAATGTGGAAAAATATTGTAGAGCAGGGTAGGCCACAGATGACAATATGGCGCACGCGCATGGCATGCTGGATACCAAAGGCTACCAATACGCAAACAGAATGTGTAATACTTAGTGCTTTTCCACTGCAACAGTGGTTGCACGAACGCGCCTCAGTGTTACGTTATACGTACTTTGCCTGCGTTGTTGTAAATGCCGGCGTTCCAATGAATTAAATGGCCCCCCACCCCCCATTTTCCATATATGAACACGTAATTTCGGCCCTCGGGCGGGTCCTTGAGGAGTTATGTGGCCCTCCTGTGGGTTGAACTTGGCCATTCCTTTACTACACAGTTCAGAGTGTCGCTTTTATTCGTAAGTTAGCTGTTATTATTTTACATTTTAAATGTTAAATTAAAGTCTTTCGAACTTTAATGGTAATTGCAAAATGTTACGTGAACGGAAACCGCCTTAAAGATGCGTAGGAATAAATATCTACGCAGTTATGCATACGCACGCACATATGCACAGAAATTCACATATTTTTAAAATATTTGCTTGGATTTGTCTGAACTAATTTGTTATTTTTATGTGAATCACAAGGAAAATACCGAAAAAGACAAGATTTATGGTTTTTAAAACGGTATTGATGAAGATTCGAGTCTTCGGTGTTGTTGCATATTGCAGACTTTTGAAGAGTTACAGACGTTTCGGAGGAGCGTTTTACCTCTACAGTCACTGTCAAGATGGCAGTACTATTCTTGGAATGCTTAACCCAGAAGATGTAGACAATATCCTCGTCCGAGACTTCGGTAACTGGAGTTACCATCCCAGAAGACTGTGTCTTATTTTTAAGGAATTTTCTTAATAATGTGAATAGCGCAAAAGACCAGCCATGATTTGCCCCGTGGTACAGGGCTGAGTTATAGAACATTTGGGAGATATTGTGATAAAATCGTGATAGCCTCTGGTTATGCGGTATTTTAAGTCAACCTACGACGAGATGGACCTGAACGTGTCTTTGTGATCCAATTTAAAACCTGTTTTCGAGGTTTGGTTGAACTTAAATATCAGTTGTATATGGTAGAACGACTTTTGACTTTTTAGCTGTTGTTTCACTTCCTGTTGATACAGGCAAAGGTGCAGGTTTTTACGAAAAACACTGCAGGCACGAAAACCCTTCTAAATAATGGAACAGCTATAAAATAGAGTTACCACATATTCGTGTGCCCGAATTCGAGTTTTATTCAAAGTCGCTTGATGGAAAACACGCTATTTTAACCGTTCCATTCTTCTACCCTGAATTTTTGTTTTATACGCCAAACCAACACTTTATAACTTAACTTCTTACTGTGTGTTAAAGTTTAGTTTCCACCTGCAAGGAAAGACACATCCACATCGTCCTTGATATGCATGAAGATGAACAGGAAGAAATCACAGATTTCTTTTTGAAATGATCTTGTATGCAAGTGACATTTGGAAATATGCAATGTTTTATTATGGATTCCGGGAGTTATGGTTTCATTTTTTGGTTCTTGTAACAAAATTTTATAATATTCACAAAAGACGCATTATATTGCAAGAATCTGTTTTGTTGTGGAGCAACTAGGCTCCTCTGCATTTTATGCGGGCTTATGCATATGCTTTCATTGCCCTTTGAGTAGGGGTTTAAGATTTATTTATAGTTTTCTACGTGTAAGAAATAATAATAAGATTTAATTTTGTATTCTACGGAAAACAGAAGACGTCATATGAATGTTTTGACCGTATGAATGCAGGACAAAGTTATGACACGATGATGCGTGTATTATATGAATTCCCCGAAAACGTGACGAAATTAAAACTTTTGGAATGGCGGTGACAAGTGAAGGTTCTATTTTAAAAAATGCGGGATAGAAAGATCGAAATCTTGTGGTATATTGCAACATGTCGACTGGTAAATAGTTAACCAACGTTCCGGAGGACAGTGCTGCCCTCATCTTCAGAGTCTAATAACAAACGCCAGTAGAGCTGTGAGAACCACGTAACAGCGTACTGTATAGGTTTTCTGGACTGCTAGATCGTGAAGCTGGAAAAACTATGGTCCTTCTAGACCAAGAGACTTTGTACATATCGACACTGCCTAACATCCAAGAGGAGCTGAATCCGTATGAATCACGCTATGAGAATTCAAACCTTGGAATTTGCAAGGAGATTAAATGTATAGAATGCTTGTTAACCTTTAGTTGTGTACTCTTCTTAGATCCATTTTCAAAACACAAGTAGAAAGTATAAAAGTTACTAATATTATCTTCTTCTTCTTCTTCTTCTTCTTCTTCTTCTTCTTCTTCTTCTTCTTCCTTTGGCACTACAGCCCACTGTGGGCTTTGGCCTGTCGAAAAATGTCCTTCCAATTTTTCCTATCTGTCACCAACTCTCTCCATCTTCTCACTCCCAGCACTTCAAGATCTCTTTCTACTTCCTCTTTCCATCGTCTCCTGGGTCTTCCACTTCTTCTTGTCCCTTCCAGTTCTTGAGTGAAGATCTTTTTGGGCATCCTATCCTCCTCCATTCTCTCTAGGTGACCTAGCCAGCTTATCCTTTGCCCTTTTATCCATTTTACTATATTTTCTTCTTTGCTCATCTCTTCTAGTTCTCGATTCCTCCGACTTTTTCATTCCCCGTTTTCATTACTAATATTATCACTTCTGGTAATGCGTGAGAGCGAACCTGCACCTCTGAATCTAAGGAAAAATGTACTTTTGTTTTGCCTAAGTATTGAGGGCTGAGGAGAACCGTTGTATCTGAGATGGAGGTAGCAACAGGAAGCTGGGGGAAAACTGCATAATGAGCAGCTAAATATACGACCAACTCTTGTTCTACGCTTAGTTGCCTTACTGAAAAAGTGGATGTAAATAAAAAAGGCGTAAATCACAAATGATATTTCCATATAAAAAGAGGTTGGCGTAATAGAATGCAGCCAACCAACGGGCGTCAAACCGAAAATGATAATGCGCAAATTAAGAAGTGGTGTAAATTTATAAGAAGCATTAAGGCAAAAAGGCGTAAAACAAGGACTTATATTGTTAGGGTGATAAAATCAAGGAAGATGAGGCGGGCAATGTACAAGTATGAAGAGCTCACAAAAGCGAGAGAAATGGTTGATTTAGCTCTTAAACCTGTAGAATTCAGAACTTCTGGGAGACATAGACGAAGAGAGAGAATAATATTAAAAGGAAACTTAAAGGAACAAGGCGTGACAGTGTGGAATTGATTAATCCCGCTGACGATAAGGACTAGTGACCAGCACTTCTGGATGTGCTGATGAAACCTCGAGCTTCACAAATGCTGGTAAATCACAGAATAACCGACGAGTGACTGCTGGCTTCTTAATGAGGACCTTCTTCTGTGCGATTATGAACTGGTTATCTTCTACGGGTGCTTTCATTAATACACGATTCCTGGATATTCCATACTGTTTTTGCGTCACATAGTTTGAGCAACACAGACAAATAGTAATGTGAAATTAATTACACATTTTTTAAATAGCACGTAGAATATAAAGTTGACGTAGAATTCCAGTGTCACCTGTCTGCTTTGTGTGCATTCATTTGTATGGTAATTTTCCAAAACTATTCAACCGAATGCATTTGACGCTGGGGTTAATACCAAATCTTGATGGGCGAAATTACATTTTGCTCGTGTTGTGGTACATTACTCCCTGCCAAAGTGCAATTCCGTATAAAGCATATATTTTTATTTTCTCCAAAACCGTCTCATATAAGCAATTTAAACACGCATATTGTAAGTGTATCTGTACGACGCAAAAAAG
>Ga0123355_10017964_pt1 | contig 11198 bp, 10 predicted proteins | sample TergutEmb28metaG_3_FD_89872 | JGI IMG/M metagenome (GOLD analysis project Ga0123355, IMG submission 89872) | Embiratermes neotenicus P1 segment gut microbial communities from Petit-Saut dam, French Guiana - Emb289 P1 | ecosystem: Host-associated > Arthropoda: Insects > Digestive system > Gut ...
GAAGCTGAGGGTGTTTGAGAACAGGGTGTTGAGGAGAATATTTGGACCTAGGAGGGACGAGGTAACGGGGGAATGGAGGAGACTGCATAACGAGGAGCTAAATAATGTGTACTCCTCACCCAATATTGTGCGGGTGATAAAATCGAGAAGAATGAGATGGGCTGGGCATGTGGCACGTATAGGTGAGGAGAGGGTGTGTATAGGATCTTGGTGGGGAAACCGGAGGGAAGGAGGGAGACCTAGGCGTAGATGGTTGGATAATATTAGAACGGATCTCCAGGAGGTGGGATGGACTAGATTGCGCTGGCCCAGGATAGAGACAAGTGTCGGACGCTTGTGAGTGCGGTAATGAACCTCCGAGTTCCGTGAAATGCGGGGAATTTCTTGACTAGCTGCAAACCTATTAGCTTCTCAAGAAGGACTCTGCACCGTGGAGTAAGTAAGTATGTGTCAACAACATACATTTTACATACTACTTTGGACACACGTGCCATGTTTCTGCTTCCATGTCTTAGTATTTCCCTGAAGGATAATGGAAATTTATGAAAAACCCCAGACATTATTTGGTCTGAGCAGAGATTGCACTGAATGGGAAAGAGTCCTCAATTACCGCACTGTGACAGACAAAGAGAACTGGAAGACAATGTACTTTCTTTTTTTTATACTAACAAAGGAATCTCTGCGCGTCTACATTTTATTGACCTTGTCTGGGGTCAGGGAATTGAAGAAGACAAGCTACATGTTTATCCTTTTCAGAGAAGCTTCTACAAGTAGTGGTTATAGTGAGGGTGCATTTGTTGTTTGTAATGCGACAAGGAGAGCAGACAGTTTCTTCACTAATGGCATTTCCTCCGACACTACTGCATCTGATCTATTGGATTAGGAACTCCTTGTTCAGTGCGTTAATTTCATGAATTTAAACCCGAGACACGTGAACTGTGGGAATAGCGTTCAATAAGAGGGAACACAAAACACGGAGATGCATAAATATTTCATTGAATGAAGCAGGGTCAACGAACTTACCGTCTACATCTCCTTCGAACTCATTGGCAGTCATGTCCTATCGCCTTCGACCTCATTAACAATCACGTCGCTTCTCTCGTTTCTCATTAAAAATGACGTCATCCCTCATTTAACCTGTTTAATTTCTCGAGAGGTTTGGGTCAAAGCGAAGAAGAATGACGCTATTCTGTAGGGTAAATGGGGCCAGCTGTAGGCGCTTGCTTTTCGACAAGTTTCGGTCATTTCACGTGGTAAACAACCGAAGCAAGTATTGTCACGTGTTTAGCTTTTCTCGAACCAATTGTTTTCCTTGGGAAAATAACAATGATGCAGATATTTTTCAACTATTGTGAAGCGAGACTCTCCTTTTGGTGAACATCCTTTATGGAGAGCCAGACACCTGCCATTGAAAACAAGGATCTTATTAGCCACTACCCTAAAATCTCGAGAGAACTAGACACCTGTCGTAACATTCTGTAACAAGGAAGGATATACAGTGCTTTCGGAAAGTCGCTGTGGGCTTAGGTTACGGTAGATTCCAGTTGAAATGTGATGGCACACGGTGACGCACTGGAGGGGAATATCGGAAAGTCGCTGTACACTTAAGTTACGGTAGAGTCCAGTTGAAATGTGATCGCGCACGTTGACGCACGGGAGGGGAAGTTCGGAAAGTCGTTGTGCACTTAGGTTACGGTAGAGTCCAGTTGAAATGTGATGGCACACGGTGACGCACGGGAGGGGTAGTTCGGAAAGTCGCTGTGGGCTTAGGTTACGGTAGAGTCCAGTTGAAATATGATGGCACACGGTGACGCACGGGAGGGGTAGTTCGGAAAGTCGCTGTGCGCTTAGGTTACGGTAGAGTCCAGTTGAAATGTGATGGCACACGGTGATGCACGGGAGGGTTAGTTCGGAAAGTCGCTGTGGGCTTGTAAAAGCTGTTGGAAGTGATGTCCACGAGCGTCTATACAGGTCTGAACCCGTTTAATTATATTCGCCATCGCAGTTCAACTGGACTCTATCGTAGCCTAAGTGCACAGCGACTTTCCGAACGCACGGTAGCATTATAAGGTGTGTAACGCTTTGAGACATAAAAGATTACACTGTATCGTTCGAAAACTTTGCTGTGTTCTTCTCAGAGCAAGAGAACCGAAGTTCCCAAAGCTGTAAGTTCTGTCGTCAAGGTAAATGGCAATTTAAAAATATCCACGACACTGACTTCCTAAATCCGCACAAAACTCGCAAAATGTACCAATTACAGCTGGTACCATGTGCCCTTGTTACAGTGTACAGCTACTGAAGTATGGGAAGAATTGCGCTCTCTCTCTCTCTCTCTCTTTTTTTTTTTGAGGGTCTGTATCGAGACAATTTAGCCGATTTGCTCATGAACGTTTTTTGATTCTTTTCCATAACGTAGGGTATCCATTGTAGATTAGAAAAGTGTGCTTTGCATCAAGTCTTTCATGTGAAGTAAAATCACGAAATCACTTAAGAAAGCATCGTCCGCAAAGGTAACAAAGTCCATGAGAGAAGTAGTGGGTGAAAAGGGTTGATTCATGACAAAGGGAAAAAAGACATGTTCATTGTTCAGGGTACATCCGGGTGCAATTTACACATTTTGTGTCCTTCTTTTGTTACATAATTGGCATGATCCGCTCTTTCTTTTCTCTATGTAAATAAAAATATTTGAAGTTCAAATTAAGAGTCATATAACTTTATGCGAGTCCATGGCAGTAGCAACAGTTTATACTAAAATTCATGATCCAAATCCCATATTGCGATTTAATTAATTTCATAGGCTTTCTCAGTGGTATTAATGATTTCGGAGAGCAGGTTAAATTAATAATCATATACCAAAGTGTGTGTCACATTCAATTGCACTTCTACCTGAACCTTATGTATATTGGAACGTGCATCATCTTGATAGTTGAGTAAAGAGAGACCAACTTGGTGTCACTTGCTTTATTATTTCAGTATTTAATGCTCAACATATTTCGGATGTTAATACATCCATCCTCAGGAGCTTGCGACTTATTTGTTGAGTTATTTCATGAGTTGTATTGCTCTGGTTCGATATGTGTTGGTGTTACTTTGTGATTTGGCTGTGGTGATGTGGTATCCGTATGCAGGCTGGGGCAAGTGACATCAAGTTGGTCTCTCTTTATTCAGCTGTTCTTCCTGAATGTTTTTATTATCCTAATGTCATCTTCTAAGAGGAAGTCGAAAAGCGAATGGAAAGAAAAAAATTTGTTTCACAATATCGTGAATAGGAAAGTTACAGACAGTTGTACATGGTTTTTTAATATGGGTTGTCTGAAAGGTTCAGTTAAGGTTTATCCTTAATAATTGCCAGCCAAGTCAGCGCAATAACTAGACGATTGGCTGGAGGGTCGAAGATTTGAGCATAAGCTTTTACTCCCAACAGGGCAAGAGAATTTTTTTTGTTGTAACATCCAGCCCGGTCCTAAGTCCCATCCCAAACTTCATTTAGTGGTTGAGGGCTCATTTGCCCTAGGGTGATGAAACTAATCATCCACTTTCACTTAGTGACGTGGCTAAAAGCGCGTGCAGCTATGCCTCTACTTATCCATATACACTCAAATGTGGTGCTTGATAAACAGAAGATAATTATACTTACTTACTACATGGTGAAGAGTCCTCCTTGAGAAGCTAACTGGTTTGCAGCTAGTCAAGAAATTCCCCACATTTCACGGAACCCGAAGGTTCATTACCGCACTCACAAACGTCCGCCACCTGTCTCTATCCTGGGCCAACCCAATCCAGTCCATATACCCACATCCCACCTCCTGGAGATCCGTTCTAATATTATCCACCCATCTACGCCTAGGGCTCCCCAGTGGTCTCCTTCCCTCCGGTTTCCACCCCAAGACACTATACACCCCCTCTCCTCACCCATACGCGCCACATGCCCAGCCCATCTCATTCTTCTCGATTTCATCACCTGCACAATATTGGGTGAGGAGTACAAGTCATTTAGCTCCTCGTTATGCAATCTCCTCCATTCTCCCATTACCTCGTCCCTCCTAGGCCCAAAATATTCTCCTCAACACCATGTTCTCAAACACCCTCAGCTTCCTTTCCTCCTGCAGTGTCAACGACCAAGTTTCACACCCACACAAAACAACAGGAAAAATTATAGTTCTATGTATTTTGATCTTTAAATTTTTGGATAGCAACCTGGAAGACAAAAGATTCTGCACCGAATGATAGCAAGCATTTCCTTACCTCAATCTGCTCTTAATTTTTTCCACAATAGAATTTTGATTTGTTAAAGTTGTTCCCAAATATTTAAACTCCTCCACCCTCTCGAAGATACTATTATCAATCCTCACACTGTGAATTCGTCCTGCATTCTGTTCTCGAGATAACTATACATTTACTAAAAATATTATAAAGTCAAAATGCGGGTATAAACATGTTGCTTGAAGAAACGTTTTTGAAAAAAAATTATTTGCTTGTAAACTTACGTAATTTCGCCTTTACAAGAAAATGCCTTTACTCGCCATTAAATCCTTGAACTAACAGTGCAAATGTGCCTTAAGGTATACTTAGTCTTGCAGGAAATCAAGACAGTTTCTTGGGCAGCCTGTACTACAGTTATGTAGACCTGAGTCATAATCCTAATTTACATCTGTAAATATCATGCTCAAGACCTGACGTTCCGCTGTTGCTCAAGAGCCACAGAAACGTGCAGCATCTGGTCACCAGTTGACTTGTCACGTTCGAATCATAAAAAGAGTAAGGAAATGTGTGAACTTAACATTGCTCATATTACTTGAAATTTACATACTTTATTCCGAATAAGTGCACAACTTTAGCAATATACAATTGTCGTTATTCTATGGCATATTCTGCTACATATCTCGGCTATCATTGGACATCTTCGGGGAAACTATTAACAAAAATAAATCAAGATTTTTCTGTAGGTTCGTATTGCCAAATGTGAGTATTAAATTCGAGTATCGAATACTTAAAATATTAATAATTATTTTATGTATTCATTCAATAGTATTCAGCCTTGAAAGCCGGGCTTGGCAGGAACCAGAGCCCAGTCATGTGACCGGTATGGCTCTGGCACACTGCATCCTGGACAAATTGTTGGGGGTAGTTTGCCATTGCTTTCCCCCATTTTATGTATACGTAAAAGATAAAATCAGGCTAAGAATATATATTAAGAGTATGGCTTTCAGCAAGAACTGCGCACACTTAATTTGCGTTTTTAATCTGATTTAGCTTCTGAATAAATAAAAAATATACTAACGTTTTAATTACTCTATATTGTAATGGATTACACACAGGTATCGACTGTTTGTTTCGATATCGGAGTTAAGAATTTCGTGTCATCAATAATTTCCCTAAAGTTGGCTACACTGTAGCCTAATAAGAGTTGGAAAGTGCTATTGTTTTGCAATAAATTGGAAAAATGTATAAGTTGAAAAGTGTTCAATAAACAGTTTGCTTACGGTCGGTCGTGGATGTGTTGAATAAAATTATGGAGCACCGAAGGTGTGATATTGAGAGCAATCAGCAGTGGAATGCATACCGAGCAGGCTGGCCTATCGGTGGAACTCTGCAAGTGACCTCCGCACGTGCATGGTTAGATTTTCGACCTGCACACTGGATAGCCGAACAGATTTTTTTAGTGGATTTTCCCATGTCCTGCACATAAATGTGAGGACACAAACTTAATTTGTCCACGGCAGCTTCCTGTAATATATCCAATTCCTAATTCCTCCAAAACAATCGTTCTACAACCTGCGTGATACACGAGATTTGGTCATAAAAAGCGTTTGCGAAACTTAAAATGTTTGTTCTTTAGTTTCATCTCTAATAGGAAGAGTTCAGACTTAATGTTACGCAAGCCAAGTGATGTGCGCTGTCACTAACTTTGGTCACAAATTCCTCTGTTATAATCAATTCATTATAGATTGTTCTTTCGAATTGCAAAGTCATGTAAACACAGTTTCTGACCGATAAAACTAGTTATGTATATTAGCAGTGGCGTAAAATAAATCACATAAAAAAATAGCTGAGTTACCTCAGTACAGCAACTGAACTGCGGGATGTTCAATAAGGGTTTGATTCTAGGTAAGGATATTAATTTTTTTTTTTCGTTCAGGCCGTCTCCGGTAGACACCTACCACTCTGTCGAATGAGTACAGACGGTAAAGCAATAAAGTTGAAAGTACTCAAGAACTATACCTCTAGTTCCCTATCGAACTTTTCTGTTTATACCAAGCACCGAGATACATTGCTCTTATCTGGTTGGGTACTGAAGCGTAGAGAGAGCCCACACGTTTTCAAAAATCCAAAACCTAACAAAAATGATGATAAGTTCTCCTTTGACTTACAGAATACTTTGTTTTTGTATTCAGTGCGTCATGATGACAAGAGCTGAAAGCTTTTCATCTGCAGTGAAATAAAATACTAGTAGGAGCAGAAGAGTAAGTTGGTGACATTTGTTACTCTTCATCCGTGCGTTAGTGTTTGGATAAACACAGAGAGTCTGCTCACGTCTGTTGTCATCAGGACACGACAGCAGCAGATCCACGCACCAGCAACCTTTCAGCTCTCTACCCTACATGTCTTGGTCTTCTCATGCAAATAGAGCTCCGGTTTTTGTTAACGTCTGTTGCTATATGGGGGTAAGTTTCCACCTTCGCGCTTCGATCCATGTACCATGTGGGAAATATCAGCGTGACAGGAGAGTGTTTGGACCCCAGAGCCAATGGCGAAGAAAAACGCTCCGCCCCCTTTGGGTATCAAACCCCGATTTCCAGGTCCTTCAGCTCGTAGCCGACTGACTGAGCTACTGGCGATGAAGGAAGTCAGCCTTACTATTACGCAGAACTTTAACGAAGAATACAAACTAAAAATTATTTGAATAAAGAGAGACCAATTTGATGTCACTTACTTTATTATTTTGTTATATAATGCTCAACATGTTTCGGATATTAATACATCCATCCTCAGGAGCTTGCGACTTATTTGTTGAGTTATTTCATGGGTTGTATTGCTCTGTAAGGATAGAGGTTCTTGCATTAGCGTACTTATTTAGTGGTGAGTGTTTAATCGTGATGTGTGTGGTTGTTTTAGAAAGCGTGTTTCTGCAAATATTGGCTGCTGGGGTGTCTTATGGTTACTAAGTTTTCTTTGTGTGTAGTACGTTTTTTGATAACGTTTCCTGAATATATTCTGATATCGTGTATATGAGCTTACACATACCTGGTTCGATGTGTGTTGGTGTTACGTTGTGGTTTCGCTGGGGTGGTGTGTTATCCGTATGCAGGCTGAAACACTACTGGTTTGTTCGTGTGCAATGTGGGGGTTGGGGGGTCAATGACCGTTTGGAACAGGGGGTTTATTTCTCCTGGGCTGTGCTCCGGAATGAGTTTGCCTTCATGGTGGAGGGGTTGGATATAGTATTGTTCGTAAGGCAAGAGTAATTTTGGGTTATTTAGGGGTTTGAGTAGGGTCATTGTATTATTCATTTGGCCGTATTCATGTTGGTTTTGTAGAATGTTTAGGGCGTATGCTGATTGGGGTTTATTGTATCTAATGTATCGTACGTGTTCTTTAGAGAGGGTGTTTCTGCAAATATTGGCTGCTGCGGTGGTTTATGAGGATGGATGTATTCACATTCGAAACATGTTGAGCATTAAATAATGAAATAATAAAGCAAGTGGCATCAAGTTGGTCTCTCTTTATTCAACTATCAAGATGATGCACGGTCCAATAAACATAAAAGTTATTTACTTACTAAGACACCTCTCAAAACGTGTAGCAACGCGTGTTATTATCCTCACTAGGTAGTCAGGAGGGGGCAGAATTACGCTCCAGCCTCAATGTATTCCGTACTCACTGAATAAATTTATGTGATACCTACAGCCGATGTAGATAAGGTGGCGAAGTAGTTCAGACCCTGAAAATCAGGTCTCCTTGGACGTCACGCAGTGTCGGCTGCTAAATATCTACCGACGTTTCGGAGATCAGGCACTCCAAGTATAGAAATATTTGTTATGTGCTGTTCAAACAAACGAAGAGGAGCAGTACTTTTCTCTTAATGTTTGACCCTCAAAATGGACGCATTACACTCCTCCGACACTTCGGAAAATATTCGCTAGTAACATCTTTAAGAATTGAATCTTCAATACAACTGCAGTGAAAACCTCAAATCTCGCATCTATGTCCGTGCCAAGAATCGAACTCCGGCCATTTAGCGCATGGAATGGTCACTATACTGAGTGATAAAATACAGGATGAACAAAACGTTCCTGTGCGCCTGTGATAGAAGGTGCTTCATTGTGCTGGAAGTGAGATAAAGTCCTACACACACAACACCGTATTTGGGCACGAGTACCCTCTGTCACATGCCTGTGGTGGTCACTTCTAGCACATATCGCTAACAAAAGTACAGTACATTACTTGCGATATCCTACTGCTGACAGGTGCAAAGGGACGTTTCGCTCACCCTGTGGAAATTTTGTTTCTACCTGTCAGGTCTTAGACACTAACAGGTAAATAAAACGATATGAAATGTGGTATTGGAATACATTCTACAAATTGTGGAGTGAGAGAACTTTCGGTTCTTCATCGTTCGAGGGTAAATAGCGCTTTACTTGTTGACAGTAAAAGTAGAACCGCATGGCTTATCTCAAAAATGACAATTAAAGAAAAGCTCTTACATGCTTGTCCGGTCGCATTGGCCGCGCGGTCTATAAGGCTTAGGTATTCGGCTGTTCGTCTTCTGATAGTGTGGGTTCCAATCCCACCGGGGGCATGGATGTCTGTCTGTTGTAAGTGTTGCGTGTTGTCAGGTAGAGGTCTCTGCGACGAGGTGATCACTCGTCCAGAAGAGCCCTACCGACTGTGGTGCATCGTTGTGTGTGATCTAGAAACCTCGTGAATGAGGAGGCCCTGGCCCACTGGGGGGCTGTTGCACCAAAAACAAACAATCAAACACGCTTGTCGCAATGTACAGATCAATAGCATTCACACGTGTATTTGAAACGTATTTGGGTGTGGTAAATATTGGCTTAGGGGTTTGGCAAGGATTATGTGTGCAAAGCGCAGTTTCTGCTGCCTCTTTAAGTCCGTCACTCGCGTTGTGTATCTCAGTAAAGTATGTGTGAATAGACGATTGTGTAAATATTGTAAAAATCTGGTTTGTTTTAGGAAAGAAATTTCTAATATGTTTAATAGGCTCTGCTGTTTAATGTATGGATTTGATTGAGGTCAGACTGTGTTGTTCTGAAGACAAGCAATGGGACACAGCGAGTTGTTATAAAATAAAGCCACTTTCCTGGTCACGTATTAATTAAATAGTAACTGCATGTATGTTACTGTCAACTGTTCAAATTAATTTTATGTTTTGTTTACCGTGCATCTTAGTATGATCCTTGTAAATAACCAACTTGACGCACAATTTTTCATGTATGTTTATTTCTATTCTCTACATGTTTCGGGCAGCCATGTGCCCATCATCAGGAGAATTATTGTATCAATGCGACACCTGGTCTGGTATGCATCACCTGCATGCCAGACGGTCATCTACACAAAGTGACATAAATCAGGTGTCGCAAGAAAGGGATCCTGCTTGCAAGCTGTCAGCAAACCTGTATGACATATACCAATGCTGTGTGTACAGTGAAAAACTCCTGATAATGGACAGAGGAACTGTCCGAAACAAGTTGAGTTTTATTCCAAAAATAAATTTGAGAAATTAGTGCATCTAGTTGGTTTTATTATGAGAATCTACAAAGATGTCTTCATCTTCATTAAACAAGTACGTTAGCATGCTGACCAGCATTCGTAATTGAAAAACGTCGTCACTTGATGGATAAAAAATATGAATCATCTTGCACAAAAACCAGTCGGATCGATGCATGGCGCCGTAATCTGTACGTATTCGCCTGCTACTTACATGACAGTCGCTCCTTCAAATCCGGACCCAACAAAGGTACAGATATCCTTTACCCTCTACATTATTTTCACGAGAACTTGGTGGCAAAATGTACTGGAGAGGTCTTTGTGTCGAGTAACCCTCAACAGTAAGCAGCTGTTCAGGTCTAAGTTTGAACTGCCTAAAATTGAGTGCTTTCTCTATTTATACTAAGGAAAGTTTTGGCAATGCTGACAATGTGCTCTGCCTGATTGATGGCATATGCCGCGAAGTAGAAAAAATCTACGCTCTTCTGGGACATTACACGGCATGTAGTGGTAATTCCTTATCTACGCTTCGGGACCTGAAAAGTCGACAAGTAATTACCACTACACCCTGTGTAACATCCCAGAAGAGCGCATATCTCGACAATGTACTTTTTGCATAAACGTTTAAATAGGATACATTTATAAATAGTAAATATAGTAACTCAATACCTGAGTTCAAAATTAACTGACCCGTCTACAATATGTCGTTCAAACACCAGAAAATAAAAACAAGCCACCCTCATTTAACGCGGTGCTATACTCTGAAGACCCGGTGGCCTCATTTGAAGCAATGCAGCAAGGCCGCTGTCTGCCCCACAGCGAGCGGTCCCGCGGTTAAAAACACCTTTACATTACAACAGTTACTGTGCGCGCTATCTATAGGCGGGTAGCGGAAAGGAGCGAATACAAGGTACAGTTCAGGCGTTACGTTAAGTACTGTATATTTCAACATTTCTACTGTATACAGGGAAATGTCTTTAGAAAAACATTCTACTGTAGCACAGTGGTTAAGGTGCTGTGCTACAAATCGGAAGGTCGCTGGTTCGATCCCAGCTGTTGTCAGTGGAATTTTCATTGACATACAATCCTTCCGATTGCACTATGGCCCTGGGATCGACTCAGCCTTTAACGGAAATGAGCAACAGGAGAATTTCCTGGGGGTTAAGGCGGCCGGTGCCTTTAAGTACCACCATCCTCTGCCGTTGTCACGAAATCTGGGAACCTTAACTTCCTGGAACCCTCTGGGCCCCTCCGGGCCTGCAACGGGACTGTTTTTACTGTATAATTTATGGATGCATGCTTACAGAACTTACAGTTATTAGTACAAAATATATAATATGTCCTTCTTTATTAACACAATGTGTTAGTGTTTCCGCATTAAAACCTACACTCGTACAAGCTTCCCTGCACACGGGGCTCATAAAGTAGTGTTAATGACCCAAACATAGTACATCATATTTATTTCAGTA
>Ga0123355_10017965_pt1 | contig 11198 bp, 6 predicted proteins | sample TergutEmb28metaG_3_FD_89872 | JGI IMG/M metagenome (GOLD analysis project Ga0123355, IMG submission 89872) | Embiratermes neotenicus P1 segment gut microbial communities from Petit-Saut dam, French Guiana - Emb289 P1 | ecosystem: Host-associated > Arthropoda: Insects > Digestive system > Gut ...
ATTTATTTTTGAAATAAGCTGACTGCCTGCTAGCAAGCAGTCAGCATAACCTGTATGACATATACCTATTGCTGTGTGTACAGTGCTAGACTCTTGATGATGGACAGAAATACTCTCCGAAACATGTAGAGTCCTACTCCAAAAATAAATTTGAGAAATTAGTGCTTATCGTTGGTTTTGTTATAAGATAATGTCACAGGTAATATATTAAGCACTTTGTAGTCATAAAGTGTCAGAGTATGTTGTCATTAAAAGCAAATAACATTGGGTGTGTTTATGTTGCCTTTTAGCTGTACGTTATGTAGCTGATACAAACACCCAGTTTCTAAGTAAGGATGTTTACTGCAGTTGAGATCACTTAATTACACATTTCGAGCAGTTATTTGTATACTGTTTGTATTCTTGTATGACGCCTTGATGATGGTCGTAGAAGCGACCGAAACAAGTCGGTAAACGAGATACGATAAAACGTATGTTATCGATGTGCAATTGTTGGTTGATTATATTGTATAAATATTCTTTAATGTACGGATATGGAACATACATTTCAGTTGAATAGGCATATGACTTTCTTTGAAAGTCAAGTGATATTACTGTAAGTCCTTAAATATTGCTAATATTGAAAGAAATTTACTTCCATGAATGTGCAGTGATAAGCCTCGCTTGACGCTCTGGTAGTCTGGTATGTCTGCGCGGAAGGGACAGAATTCTTCAAAAGAGGTCTAATTGAGCTACACCACGCAGCAGGTGTCAATCATATACCTTGACCAATACAGGGTTACTCTGAGATTTGAGGTTCTCGTGACGGTAACTATAAAGATTGATATCTTCTGTGATGTGACGCCGTGATGTTTTGTACAAAAGTACGAACGTTTCGGAGAAACTTGCTGGAGGCAAAATCTGCAGCTTATAATTGTTGTGCGGTCATCTATACTTGTGTATAATTGTTGTGCAGTCATCTATACCTGTGTATGGTCGTTGTGCAGTCATCTATACCTGTGTATAATTCCAAAGCAAAAGAGTAAAATCGTACTGTGTATGAATACTTACAATGATTCAGTGTGAAGCTGTGTTTATTACATTCAATTTTATAGGTTTAAATTCTTTCTCAAATCGAAAGCTCTGTTTTCGGAAATTTGATTCAGTTCGCCTTAGACTGTCTAACCCGGAATTTAATGTAGAGGTTTAGAAAACAGCCGTCAAATAAGAATGGTATGAATGTGTAATCTTGTAGCGTAATAAACAGGTCTGCGAGAAGCGAGGTTTCCACAGAGGTTTTATTGAGTATTTAGGTCTTCTGTGTTACGGGGTTAGTTTCCCGACGTGGTACCTTCAGAACGCCGGGAAACCCTAACCGAACGACACAATATCACATCAGAGAAGATCTGCATCCTCAGCGCACAGGCTTGACCTATTTTCCAAAAGCATTCTGTGCGAATTTGTGTTCATTTTTAGAAGTTCATTAGCATTAGTAAATTACTTTTTCGTGTCCTGTGTCTTATCTATCCAAAGCTGATCTTTTGTGGCAGGTGTGACCTTTGCACAACCATAACCTAAAAGTAAACAAAACCGGTCGACGAATATATTATAACCTTTCCTTTTGGGAACTTTTCAGGCCAAAGACGTAAAGAATAAGTCAGTTTTACTGCGCTGTTCTTTCCTTATTTGTAAGTGGTACGAGGCCAAAAAACGTGCCCTTTTCATCTTGCACTTTCAAACTTACTGTTGTAAAGGCGTGTATTACACCCAGCAGAGTGGTTCTGTTTAGTAAGTATTGGGTACAGATTTAACCCTCCTAGAAATATGAAGGACAGTAGTTTTAAAAATTCTGTAAAACCCCTCTTACAAAGTATGCAATAAAAGTTGGTAGTTTTAAGTCAGTGCCATAAAAGATTTTAAAATTTTAGTAACGAACTATATATGTTAACCGTGACCCTCACCACTGAGACAGTAGTAGGAACGCTGCTATCTTGCAGCTGTATGGCAGACGCTTGCGTCCTTCGTGGAGAGACATCCAAAGGATCAGCCTTCGTATCTTTGTTGTCCCGACGCGCTCAGTATGGTAGGTGATCCTCTTTCGGGAAACGGGTGTGGTTTACCGAATCACATTAGTTTAAATTATTTCTTTTTTTACTTCTTGTATTTACTCAATTTATTCTTGATATAAAATAATGGAGGGCCATATCCAGTAAAACAACTAGATCGTTTCTAGGAAACTGACACAGTCACTTCACTGTACTCCTAGCTACACCACAATCGTACGCGACTGAATTCCTTACTGGACTGCTAGCGTGCGTTATCAGCTCCTAACGTTTTGTCATTTAAATCTCTTCACTCCTATCACCAACGGTCCTGAATATACGTTGACAGATTAACTTACAACGCATGGCCATAAACCGTCGGTAACTGACGTCAGCAATCCTAAGTAACAACTATACTAAAAATGATCGGCTACAGACAATGAAGGTATTACAGTACTTAGAACTGATCTCATATTACTGCAATATTCCTTTATTTATTGTAAGCGTAAAATAACATGAAGCTAATACATATGCTAATGGTCTTGCTGATTTATTTCGTTTATCTGCAGACGTCGATGAAATGTCGATCACTTTAGATCCATTAATTAGAGTCGATGCAAAATAGCGTGTCAGTCGCCAACACAAATCAACTTACATTAATTCTACATCATATATAAATCGCCAGTCATGGAGAAACCTGCTCTTATTCCCCTGTTCTTCCTTTCGAAATGGAAATGCCAGGCTCTGAAGACAAGCTACCAACCAACCAGCACTCGCATGTTTTTCTGCAACGATTCTTTAATTTGTTACTGAGGAATGAACATATTCTGTGCTGTACTAATAGGTATGTAGCCATGTTATCCTTTTAATATCAATTCCAAACTCCTCTACATTCTCAACCCATTTCTTTATCTGTCAGTAAATCTGTCTGACATTTTTAACATAGGTTAATATTGAAGTACCTCCGAACAGATCGGTGTAGTTCTAATAATTCCCAAATCCCATTTAATGAATGAATAAATCGGCTTCTCTGTTTGCCTGTCCGTCCTTCTAACTGCTACACCCAAGTCAGTACTAATTAGTCATAACCAATAAATAGTTGGATAAACAGAACAATCCAGATACAGATGTCCATATTATATTTTTATATTTCCGGAGGCACTTACTGCACTTACTGCACTTACTGCACTTGTAGACCTGCACAGTTTTATAGCTGTTGACGAAGTTTCAATAAATATGTAATGCATTCCTTAAATCAGTCACATTCCAAATGGTGCAGATACAGGGCAATTCAAGAGTAAATGCAGAAATAAACACTTTCAGATAGTCATTTAACAGTAAACATGCACGTCACAGTAAATGCATACGTAAAAAGGGGTAGATAAATTCTGTGTGAGTTTTACTTTTGCAGTACTCGCCAGAAACGAATCACTTCCCCGTCAACAGAGGCGTACATATCATGAAACTGACTTCCGGGCAGGAAAATTCATTTTGTGTTACCCAGTTTGGGAAAACAGATTCAGTTAGTTGTACCAAAAAAAAAAAAAAGTTAACTTGCGGAGTTACCGTAGTTGAACTGTCTGTCGTGTTCTACAGATGCGTTTACTTTTGAAACGTTGAAAGCTCAAGTTAATGTAGGTGTTGAAACTGAAAGATAACTGCAAGCAATCTGAAGTCTGCAGGTTTCAGGAGAAACTGTGGAAGGCTTGTGTGAAAGCTAGACTTGTTTTCAGTGACGAGATCACATCTCCTTGAGCAGCGAAGGTAGCTGCTAGGACGTTCGTGTTCGGGGTTCTCAGATTCCAAAATCATCAAGGATTAACGTGACTGCCCATTTCACACCATAAAATTTATGACCTTGTATTTGTGTAGAAGAAGCAGTCAGTGCTAACATTGACATGCACGTTTCAACTACCTGGCTTGTGCCTACACATCACGTATATCCCGGTGATTTCATCGACAAAGCAGAGAGTGAGTGCGCCTCCGCAATTTCGTCTGCAGGTGCGAGAACCACTGAATAACACACTAAAAGGGTGACGGATGCGATGAGGTACCGAAGGCGGTGATGAAATTCGGTGCTCTCTGGGACCCCCAGGTCACCAGACAACACCATGTTACTTCCTGGTTGTCGGTGTGTGAAGAGTGTTGTTTGTGCAACCACTGCCAACTGAAAAGCTGAAACAGTGACGTCAGCTACCGCAGCCATACTAGAAAAAGTCGCGGGGGGTGGGGTGGGGTGGGGGGGGGATGAAGGAATATCAAATTTACGTCTGACCATATGACTTATGTGGTAGAAATCGGGTGTCTTTAGCGCTAGTTCGAAAATTTCACAGATTCTCTATCGGCGGGTGTATGTTTCAACTACAGTAGTTTCCAAATTTAATTTTTCTAATTGTTCTGTGTACTGTTATTTAATCCTTAAGAATTTTATGTCCCTTATTTTCGGCAGGAGGAAGACAATTTTATTTTCTCCAAAACGTCCACACCGGTTGCGGGGCCCACCAAGCCTCCTGCTGGCTTGCTGTCAAGCGGCAGTTACGTGATGCTGACCGCTCTACGCCACATAGTGCCGTGTTAAGAGTGAAAGACAGTATATCTCGATTACCTCAGATGAGTTCGTGGCGTCGACAACGACAACTTTACCTTTTTCTTCTAAAATAGATGTGTGTATATGTATATATATATATATATATATATATATATATATAAGGTAAAGCAATTCCATTACAGGCCTGGAAAGGCCCTGAGGGTTCCAGGAGGTTGAGGCTCCCAAATTTTACGAGAGTCAACACATGAAGGTGGTAAGGTTGTCAGCCCTACGCATCGGCCGCCTTTACCCCAGGAAATATTCTTGGTACTCATTTATGTTAGAGGCTGAGTCAACCCTAGGGCCATAGTGCGGCCGGAAGGACTATGTCAATGAAAAATTCCAGTGACACCATCGGGAGTCGAGCCTGCGACCTTCCGGTTTGTAGCGCAGTGCCTCAACCAACTGCGCCACCGCGTACCCCATTGTGTGTGTCTATATATATACACACATCTATATGTATATATAAGTAAAAATGTACGTGACGTCACCACTTTCACCCATTCAGGTAGGCAAGCCTGTTTGCAAACAATACAGCGAATATATGCAGATAAACCATAAATAAATCCCCATTCAAGGTGCAAATGCCACTTCTAGATTACTTTCGTCTTTCACTGAAAGTAGCGGACGGGATGGAAATATCGCGTTTCGAAATGATTCAAATGAAGATGCAAGCTGTCCTTGTCTGCCCTCCTATGTCACTGGCCTCACTCGTTTCTCTCGCCGCGGACGGGCTGCTGATGGCCTGCTTGATGAATGAGCCTCTGACAGCGCCGAGTGATCCATCATCGGAAAGAGATTGGATGATGGAGAGGGGAGGTCATTCTCTACCAATTCATCATCTCTCCCTTCACACCCATTTCCTGCTCCAGTTTCTCTACTACCATCATTGACTGTGAACTCGGTCGAGCGCACACATCCACACGGGAGCTGTCAATGTACGAATTGGAGATTGAAAAAACAAGAAGTAAAAATTTCTCATAATTTGAAAATAACAAAAGTTCATATTTCATACATACAGAATTTTTCATTCACAACTTAATTCCGGCGGGAGAAGGCCGTTGATTCGTTGCTTAATAGTATTTGAATAGGAGAACGAGACACGCTTCCTTCTTAGGATTGCGATGTGGACTACAGCGAAGCCAGACTGCGTGCCTCAGTTACTTTCAGTCTAACACGCGCCAAGCATTATAAATACTTCTGCCGTTTATGGATTTGCTCTTTCCTGAGTAACCTTTCATCCGGAAATAAAAGAAAAGTGGTGACTGCACCACTACGCCCAATTAGTATCATCATACGAAAACGTGAAGTCAAGGATGAATACGTGGGGAAACTACGGGCTCGACCTGTGTTGTAAGGAATGTTTGCGAAGGCCTGACATTCATTTGATATTTGTGTGGCCGTGCGTCACTGATACAATAATACAAACAGCCAACTAGATGCAACAATAATAATTTTATTCGTAATTACAATCAGCTCAACATGTTTCGGGCGATAATTTCGCCTATCCTCAGGAGCACTACACTGTGTTTACAGCTTGCGGTATAAAGCACCGACGATGCTGCCAGCTGGTGACTAGGATGAGGTGGAACCTCAGCCATGTCACCAGCTGGCAGTATCGTCCGTGCATTATACCACAAGCTGTAAAGACAGTGTAGTGCTCCTGAGGATGGGCGAAATTATCGCCCGAAACGTGTTGAGCTGATTGAAATTATTAGTAAAATTGTTATTGTTGCATCTAGTTGGCTGTTTATATTATTGCCTGACATTGAGCTTATTTTACAAAACTTATTTGCCTAAAATAATGTTTTCTGATAGGAAGTAGCGTAAATTGTGTCGAAAGTATAATTAATTTGTTAATATATGCGTGTGTGACTTACGGTACAATATTTTTTATAAAATAAATGGTTTCCGCAGAAATTTGTATAAAGACTACGTCTTCTGGGAAACGACGCCGTGCAGCCTGGTGTACGTTTACTAGTGTTCTATTGGAATTACTGTCAGATTTTCAGATGGGATCAGTATAATTCTCCGAAACGTTGGTAACCACCTGCTGTACTAATTGGCGTCCTATCCTGGAAGACATAGACATACGCCTAATGCCTTTCGTGGAACCCGTTTTTTCTAGTCTTTTTTATCTTGATGGTAAATGTTGATAGCTGCTGATGATATTAAAATGGACTGTAAGGAACGGGGGTAGCAGTGTTCGAGAGGACTCGTCTGGTGCACGACAGAGACCAGTGGCAGGCTTATGTGTATTAGTCCCTCCAGTAATAATCTGTGAATTACATGAAAATGGGCCAAAATCACTCACCTGTTTTCATCTCTTCGTACGTAATTGTCACACCATATGATGCAATGTAGACCTATTGTATGAAGGTTTAGGCAAGGCATTCCCGTTGTTACAGATTACATACTGGAGCTGCCCATTATCCACTCAAGTCTGATAGCATACGCCTCAACAACTTCATCTTTAACCATACTATATATTAAAAGTTTTGAAGTTCAATGTATTTACAATTTTTATCACAACTCAAACTCCGCCCCCCCCTCCCCCCCGTGGCGCTGCGGCCCAACGCGGACCGTGGCCTCCTCATTCTTGAGGTTTCTAGATCACACACAACGACGCATCACAGTCGGTAGGACTCCTCTGGACGCGTGATCAGCTCATCGCAGAGACCTCTACCTGACAACACACAACACTCACAACAGACAGACATCCATGCCGCCGTTGGGATTCGAACCCACAATCTCAGCAGGCGAGCGGCCGTAGACTTACGCCTTAGACCGCGCGGCCACTGGGACGGGCTAACTTTAACAACAGCCTTGTAACAATTTAAAACTTTATGTAAACTAGATCGCGTCAATTTTATGGCTTTGTATTACATATATACACTCTGTTATATTCAGCCTGAAGATTGCTTTTAAGAGCCGAAACATGTAGCTGTAAATTATTTAAAATGACAGTTGATGAAAGTTGTGTCAGACTCTATTTATTATTACTTTACATATGTATGAAGTACGCAAAGTGCCACTACACAAATGCAGCAGGCCGTACCCGGCTTGTAAGCATACTTATCAGTGGCGTTTCTTCTCAGCCCAACATGTACACATAAACACTCTTAAGAGTAATGTATCCTCTGAAAGCTGGACGAACGAGGTATTGCCTGGTGGTAATAAAATCACCAGATGGGGCCGCTTTTATTAATTTAAGAATTACAGGCCTACATACCAGCCGTATAGACACATTGTGGTCTAAAATTTGACATGATATCAGCCCCATAGTGGGGCAGTTTCAGAAGCTCTGGTTAACATTTGGAAGGTGCAACAGTTTTAGCCTTTTAAGATAAAATTATGAATAAACTTTGCCGCCCGCTGGTCCCTGATTACCCGATAGTTATGCCTTGTTTTCAAGTTCCCGTGCACCGCCAGCTTGTCTTCAGAAATGCAGCGTTAAGATGAAAATGAATACGAAGCATTGGTGGAGTGATACTGAAAAGGGAAAACTGGATTAGAAACGAAAATCTTCCCTTTACGAATAAGAATAACGCCGTGGAGTACAGCGTGAACGTTATACCGCGCCTCATTTGACGGAGACCATCTCCAGTACAGTAATACAATTTTTAATTCCGTATAGGGCAGGTGATTTCTTCACAAGCTGCAAGACTGTCGGCTTGTGTGTAATAGTAGCTGCTCCATGGAGCAATAGTCTATTCATTTTATTATCGAGTTTCACTAGTAATAACGCCTATTGTACACCTGATGATGATTAGTTACACGTGAAACACATTGTGCTGCCTGTTACAAGAACCTGCGATTGTTCATTCATGTAGGCAACAGGAATTCACTTGAATGTTCACATTTTAGTTCCGATTATATTGTTATATTGAATGTGCAATTTATTATGAATGCAGTCTGACATAGCAAAATATAATCATCGCTGGAGGGCATCTGCCCCTCCTTGAATACATAGCATGTTAGTCGGTATCCCTCTATTCTACGTAAGAATGTCATTACCCTCACAAACATCTGCTAGCCAAATAAAACGCTGTTAAATCCAACAAACGAAGCTTTCTTTCCACTTCTTACGTGTTGTACAACCTATTATTGATATTTCTTGAAGCATATAAAGACCCTCATATATCTTCATGTGCTCCTTACAAATTTTACATACAAGGTGTATAGCTAGGAATTTAGTAATGTTAAACAGTATTTTATGTCCATGTCACACGGGCAGTCGGGGAAGAGCATAGAAAGGAGGCAGTGGAGAGTGTTCCCCTCTTTTGAGGCATTCATAGTTATTGTTGGTGTCCATTGTGAAATTTCAGAGTCTGTCGTGTGCTGGTTGCCCACTGTCAAGTCTGGTATTGTCAAAGGTTTGACATATGGACCTTGGAGTTCTAATGGAGCGAAGGAAACCAGGTCTTACAGCACAAGAGAAACCATCAGAAGTGTTCACAAAGCAATGATCTACTGTGGGGTCATATTTCTGCCAGGTTACGTAGTAAAAGGGAGTTATACCAATGTGTTTGGACTGAATTGGACTCACAGTGGCATAGTCATTCAAGTGTTGCGGGACAAAAGATCGCTTTACATGGAGAAAATGCAGATCTGTGTCAGCATCTACTGCTGTTTTGTATGTGCATATCAGGGTATAAGAAATAGGCTTGCATCTCACCTTGCAAACTATCAACTTGCATTAGCTTGCTGCAGGTCTTATCCTGTGTTCCCCTTTGAATACTTCTGATTGGGCAAAATTCTATCAAACATTCCACTATACTAATACACTTTCTCCACCCAATCACCTCAGTCAAACTGTCACTCTCAAGATGGAGGCTGTATGTTCCTCAGAAACAATGGAACAAACTAGACATACTGCATGGTGTAAAACCCCCAAAAGACCACCACCATTTGAGCAACAGTTGTTGTGAGAACTTGAATATTTATGCATATTACAGCACTTGGCAAATGTGACTAGCGTCTTATGTTTATTGGACCGTGCATCATTGTGATAGTTGAAGAATAAAAGACCGACGTGATGTCACTTGCTATTTTATTCCACTTCTTATGTGCTCAACATGTTTCGGACATTAATTTATCCATCATCAGGAGCTTGCGACTGTTCTGTTGAATTACCACATTGGTCGTATTGTTCTTGGTTCGATGTGGTTGGGTTGGAGTGGTATCCGTGTTGCAGGCTTGTGTGTTGGAGTTTCGGTGTTGCAGGCTGAAGCTGTGCTGTGAAGCACAACTTGTATAAAAGACCAACTTGATGTCACTTGCTATTTTATTCCAGTTCTTATGTGCTCAACATGTTTCGGACAGTAATATATCCATCATCAGGAGCTTGCGACTCTTCTGTTATTAATGTCCGAAACATGTTGAGCATTTAAGAAGTGGAATAAAATAGCAAGTGACATCAAGTTGGTCTTTTATTCTTCAACTGTGACTAGCGTCGTATAATGTCTCCGTCAATATAACAGTAAATGTTAGAATATGTGTGCTGCATCGTATGTCGTGTTATGGTAACTACAGAGAAATTGAAGGTATTAAACTGTTCAAATACTTCACCAATAGTTCAGTCAGATTGTTTGAAAGTAAACACAGCTTCAGTCATTTGTTTTGCTTCTGGGAACTTCTGTCACAACGAAGATACGAGAGCAAATAGTCGATGACCCTTTGTTCAGTAAATGTTTGTTTTCTGACTGTTACATATTTACTGTAAAAATACAGACGCCGACAGATGCTAAGGGCATTATGAAGACTAAGTTTCGTGATGACTGCTGCTTTATGGCTGCTTCCAAACAACAGTGCAAGAAGTAGGAGGGCAAAACGGAGAAACTGATTCTTGTCAATGATTTCGTTGTAATATGAAATTATGGTCCACATTATCGCGATTTTCAGTTCCTCGATCTAGAAGAGTTGTTGATTCTGGTGTGACTCTGTGAGGCTGGGTATCTGAACTGTAACAAAACTGGAATGTTGTGCTCTTCGGCATCCCAAACGTAAATAAGGCCAATGTAAGTTGTCTATGTGTACGCATGTGTATCAACATTGTCTGTCTTTTTTTTTTTTTAATTCGAAAACAGTATTGTGAGAAAATGAAGAACAGAATACTGTCAGATTTATCGGTGTATCGGAGTCATATTGTGCGTCCTTCTTCAGCGTAGATTTCTCTTCCATCCTGAAAGTGGAGGCTTTTCGCTTCTCCTTACTTACTTACTTACTTACTTACTCCATGGGGCAGAGTCCTTCTTGAGAAGCTAACTGGTTCTGCAGCTAGTCAAGAAATTCCCCGCACTTTGTGGAAACCGAAGGTTCATCACCGTACTCACAAGTGCCCGCCATCTGTCCCTATCCTGAGCCAACTCCATCCAGTCTCCACCCCCTCCCACTTCCCGAAGAACCATCTTAATATTATCCTTCCATCTATGTCTAGGTCTCCCCAATGGTTCTTTCCCTCCGGTTTCCCCACTAGAACCCTGTGCACACCTCTCCCCTCCCCCATATGCGCCACATGCCCCGCCCATCTCATTCTTCTCGATTTTACCACCCGCACAATATTGGGTAAGGAGTAAAGACGCTTCTCC
>Ga0123355_10017966_pt1 | contig 11197 bp, 8 predicted proteins | sample TergutEmb28metaG_3_FD_89872 | JGI IMG/M metagenome (GOLD analysis project Ga0123355, IMG submission 89872) | Embiratermes neotenicus P1 segment gut microbial communities from Petit-Saut dam, French Guiana - Emb289 P1 | ecosystem: Host-associated > Arthropoda: Insects > Digestive system > Gut ...
AGTCACCTTCATACTCTTAAGCCCCCACATAGAACTTGTACAATACAGCACCGCCACAGAAAGCAACACAATCACTGTTAACAACGGAGTACGCTCCAGACCAGTCAATGCCCCAATAGCTGCCGTGATAAGTGGCGTCGTCACTGCAAACGTGACCGATGTTGCCAAGAACAGTCCAACAATTGCCAATGTATCAATCAGCTTTCCCGGTGCTTTGTCTGTATATTTACCCAGTATTGGACGACAGGCCTCGGAAATTCTTTGTCTGTTTTTTCTTTTTCGTGTGTAAAACATATACGCATATGCAACCGCAGGCAACAAATAAAAGAACCAAGGAATCACACCCCAATGAAACAATGGGTACGCTGAAACAGTTCTTATTAACTCTCCTTCAGTAAGTTCACCTGCGATTTCTGCATATCCAAACTCGTAATAGTAAAACGTCCACTCATGCAACGCAAAAAACACCAAATCCGCCGCCATCGTCGCAGTGAAAACCAAGATTGCCCAAGTCAATAAGTTCATTTTCTTGTCATTTGGTCCACCCAACTTAATCTTGCCAATTTTTGAAAAAATTAAATACATCGCAACAATCACAACAATAATTCCAAGCAAGATATAATAGAATCCCAATGTCCCTGTTAAAAAATTTCGTACTTGTACAATAAATCCATCATAATCATCGCCCAATGCATATTCATGACCCAATGACGGAACAATGGTCAAAAATATCGCCAAACCTACAACAATCAAAAACGGAACAACCATAATCCATAAGTTGAACTTTTTATTGGTTCTATCAAACCACGCCCTTAGTCCCTTATAATTCTTTTCCATCTTTTACCTCCATAAAAAATTTCTTTGCTTTTTCGTATCTTGGCATACCATATGCTACACTCTCTTCATTAAATCCTTGCCTAGCAAAACCCCAACATCCCCACACAAAATCCACAACATAGCTCCAAACCAAAATTTGGTGCGGACACAGGGTTGAATCAACTTCCACAAGCCTAGATGTAACACTATCCCGTGGTGTGTTTTGGAAATGTTCAACCTCGGACACAAAATTTCCGTAATCCCAGTATCTTGACAAAACCCCCGAATACTCAAAATCGATCAAATAATACTTGTCACCCTGCACCAATATATTAAAAGGCAATAAATCTCCGTGTGCTGTTTCAGGTATATATTTAACAGCAAGCACCTGCCCTTTCACAAAATCATATTCATCAGGAAGCACGAAACCCTTTGCATACAATGATTCGTACCTCTCAATTTCAGATTTAAGACATCGCACCGTGCCCTTTTCCACTTTATAAAATGCATTCATAAGATCCACAAGTTTTTTCAAATCATGCTTTTCTATATCAAAGGTCTCTGCATTCTCCACATACTCTGTAATCTTAATTCGTCCATTATTGTAAAAAACTGCTTTAGGTGTGATTCCCCCCATCTCTGTGGCCTGCTCCGTATAAAACTGCTCCCTGTCACGGTCTATGAATACTTCGGTTCCACTTCCCGCAAATCTCAAAACCTGTGTCATTCCATTCCAAGTTATCCTATATGCCATATTTGTTGCGGCCTCTTTAATCTTTTCCGACTGACCATCCTCTGACAATAATATTGCAACCTTGTCATAACCAAAAGCGTCAATAAGTCCATCAATGTTTTTCATAATCTTTTCGTTATCAGCTTCATTTCTCTTTGGAATCTCTTTATACGATTCGTCAAACCTGCCTAATTCTTCTATGCTGTCAAATTCAAAAACATTGTTTGTCTGGTCATTTACATACATTGGCAATTCCTTGATGTGCTTAATCCAAACATCTTCCCAAAAATAATCCTTCGCCGCCGGTAACGCCAAATACTCTTTCAAACGCTCCTTAAACACTTTGGAAAAATCAGCGGTGAAATATGTCGGACCATAAAGCCCAAACGCGTCTTTGCCTCCGATACTAATATCTCTTATAAGTTTGTGATGCCCCTTTGTCACACACCACTCCTTTGTATGTCCAGAAAAAAATTGACACGAATACCAACTCCGTGGTTCGTATGCATTAAATATGTTGTTCTCGATCCAGTTATCTTGACAAATGATGTACGTAGACGAAATATGTTCGGCAACGCACGCAACAGAATAAATGTTGTTACTTTTGTAATCCGCATTAAAAACAATTTTTACGCCATATTTACCCGCCAGATAATCAAAATTACGACAAAGATACCCCGTCACAACAATAATCTCTTTTATACCTTTTTCATGCAACTGTGTTATGATGCGTTCAATCATTGGCACACCCTTGACCTTTAGCAACCCCTTGGGGCGCTGAAGTGTTAATGGTGCCATTCGTGAACCAAAACCCGCCGCCAAAATTATTGCATTTTTTACGGCAAATTTTTCCAAAAACCTTTCACTTTTATCAGTTAATTGGTTTTCATTATCTATGTATTGGTCTCTCTTTGCTTCACTAATTATATTGTTGACCGACCCAATAGAAAGGTTTGTAAGTTTCGCCAACTCTCTCTGCGATAAGTTGCTGTTAACCTTCAACTCACGCAAAACGACACAAGCCAATTCTCTTTTGTTCATAATTTCAACTTTACGTGGAAAAATGAACAATGTCAACTCTTTTTATCTAATAATTAAATTTGGAAATGGAAAAGGTGTAAGCGGAACAAACGCTGGGTCTACAACAGTTCTCTGGCTTACACTGTTGCTCCAAGTTGCTGCAGACACGAACCTATCGGGTCTTGCCCCTCTGTCAATAATATCAAAGAAAGAATTTGCAATAGACTCTCCACGAATTAGCTCAAACATTGTTGGTAAAAAGTTCGCGTTGGACAGTGGTGTTGTTGTATCGACCTGCAAAGCTCCGCTTCTTGGCACACCCCTTTCCTTTATCATCAATGTAGAAATGAAACCATAATATCGTGCCTCGTGCTCATTCATAATATGCGAACCATGGTCCGTCATAATCATAATAGTTGAGTTGTAAAACACTTCATCACTCATAAGCCCCAGATACATGTCAATCATTTCAAAGTTACCCATCAACTGCGGAACTACTAACTCCCTGCTACTTGTATGTGCCCCATTCAAGTGAATAAAACTAAAGGTGCTACCATCATTTATTGCCTGCAATCCAAAGTCCTTCAACCTCTGTGCAAATAACCTATCCGCATCCGCCCATATGTGATTTGGAAAATAATCATCCGGATCGTCTATTGGAACACTTCGTGCCAGACTTGGAATACTCCACGGCCACCAGTCTCTTGTTATCATTCTTTTAAGTGGATACGGAACAACACGTTGCAGTGCAATCATACCTGTCCTCCAAACTGTATCTCTGTTGTATATATCTTTTCGATATTCACCTTCTTGCATAATTACTAAATTACAAAACTGCCCATCAATGTTTTCTACATCAATAAATGTTGATGATAAATCCAACAATGCATTACGCGTCCAGCCACGATCTGCCATCTCATCAAACAACGTTGCATTTTCCCATGCATAACTGGCCAGTGCCTCCCTTGACTCAAAACTTTCAAATTCAACACCGGTAAGCATCGACAATACACTCGGGAATGTGAACCTATACTCTGACAAATTGTTTCTGTAAAAAGTAAATCCATCAAAAATGTCTTTAGTCGTCGGGTCTGACTCAAAAACCATGTCCACTTTCCAAATAGGCAGCCTATCCAACACAAACACAACAATATTTTCATCCTGCGAAAGTGTCAATTGTTGTCTAACAGAAAAGTAAAATGGCTGACCGCTTCCAGAATCCGCACTTATCGCTGCCGCCCCCAACCCAACGCTCTGCATCGTTACAACCACTATGCAACTTATGACAACAAATCGTGTAAAAAATCCTTCCTTAATTTTGTTTGCTAAACCCGATATTTTATGGGCATAAAGGAGAAACAACGGCGCAAAAAACACCACAAGCCACAAAAGCATCGCAAAGGTTTGCAACCCCGCACTCCATGGTACGTAATTCGTTGTATCTTGGAACGAAATCATATTTCCGTTTAAAAACAGAACCTGAAAGTACCCAGCAATCATCAGTCCCAACAACAGCGCCACCACTATCTTAAATGCATGGTTTGTGTATATGAACAATATCAAAAGTACAACAGAGATAAAAGCAAAGAATGCGGCAGCAACAAGAAACAATACGAAAAACACCTCGCCAGCGGAAAAAGGGAAACTGCTTGGATTTCCAATTATGACGTCTATTTGATTAAATATAAACAAGCTAAAAGACAACGCCGCCGAAAAACCAAATATAAACCCTAAATCCTTTCCTGTAATCCTATTCTTCATATTTTATCCCCCTTGCCTCAAATTGTTTCCTGCGTATAGCCTTGATTATATGTGACCCCGCAATCTGGTCAGCATCAGAGGCATCATAAAGCAAATCTTTCAATACTTGTTTAGAATTCTTTATCTTCTTAAGCCTCTCAAGTGCCTTTTCAATATTCGGTATTTCATCAATTTCTATCTCCACACCGATTTTCTTTCGCAAATCTAAATCTACATTTCCAACACCATACTTATCCCAATTGGGGTTCAATACTTTCATGGTTGTATTGATAAATATTGATGGCTTGTTTTTTGCATAAGAAAATTCATACGCCACCGTGGACCAATCGGTAATTAAAACATCAGCCGCCAAGATACTTTTTGTAAAGTCCAATTGCAATTCGTTCTTGTATTTTTTCTTCACTGCCTTTATCTTTAACGGGAATCGTTTTATGTACTCCGGATGTGGTCGTAAAACAACCTTATAGTCAGTTTTTTGTAGCGCAACCATAAGTTCATCCAAACAACTATCGAAAATATTATCCTTTTGCCAACTTGGTGCAATTATGATTGTTTTTTTGTCGCTGTCTATTTCCTTTTTTTGGTCTTCATAATTTTTTGCAAGCTCCTCAAACAACGGAAAACCAATGTTCACCAAGGTTTTTTCCGGTGAAGAATAATATTTTTCAATGGCACGCAATTCGTTGTTGTAATTCGGTCCATAACAAAACACCGTATCATAGTATTTCAATGGATCGGTTTTCAGCCCCATCGTCAAGCTACCATAACCATGGTCTACATACATGTAATTAACATCTTTGTTCACCAACGACCTTTTGAACTGATATTTGTGAAAATCCGGCAACGTCATAACACAAACCTTGCAATCCATCTTCATGAATACAGAAATTAATTTCATCCCCCCGCAATAATACGCATGGAATCGCTTGTGTTCTATTTTAAATGCTTGGTCATTTATATCGCTTGTTAAATAATGAATCTTGATATTTGAATTTTGAAGTATGTACTCGACGATATGTTTATAATATTTATAAAAACCACTTTTTTCAGAATAAAAAACCAAATCCTTTTGCACAGAGTTAAATCTTCGCATGTCAGTTTTCTGCTTCGCCCTCTTTTTGAACCATATAGCCCAATCAATCTTGTCGGCCGGCAGAATCTCTATTCGCACTAATTTTTTTGGGTTGTATATAACGTTGCAAATCAACTGTACACCAATAGAAGCCAAATTACCAAACACCCAGAAAACACCAAATCCCTCGTTACTTGTTACAGTAAACCACAACGAAAAAATTGTTAGAAATATTGCGAACGACCACTTTGAAAAAAACTTCATTTGCTTTGCTAAAACGTTACAAAGATTCTGTACATAACAAAGTGCGAACGCCGACAAACCGGATATTATTGGCAACAACAAATCACTGGGCGGACCGTCAAACGCATTCATACCATTCAGGGCACGAATAACACCAATGATAATTGGGATTTGCAAAATCAACGGTAATATCGCGGAAAAACTATTGTATTTTTCCTTTTTGTATACCTGCTTTGTCTGCCGCCTTATCGCACGCCAATCTGTTCCACCAAAGTTTTTTATTTCGTCAATCTGTGGCTTAAGATTCGCCAACTTGATGGCTTGCTTCTGTGCCCAAAGTGATAACGGAAATAATATAATCCGCGTTATTATTGCAAAAACAAAAATAGCAAAAACATAGCTAGCAAAAACATCAGCCAAAGATCCTATTAACCACGCAATTGGTTCTGTAATAACTGTATCAAATATGTTCATGGCGTAACTCTATCCCAAATTTGTCTACCAAATATTCAAACTTGGGCTCCTTCTCTTGCATGACCAATGCTATCTCATACACCTCTTTATCATTCAAACTTTCTATTTCGCTCTCTATCTTTATCAAATCGTTATCAAAATTCCATGCAAACATTACATGCGCCTTGCATATCTCTCCCGCTCCTTTTCTGTTAAACAATTTTACAAAAACACCACGCAAAAAGGTTGTAAAATTTCGCCACCAAATACCCAGTATCATTGACACAGAAATGAATAACCCAATCGTAATCTGCCACAATATAGCAGTAGTCGCAGGGTCAATGTACAGTAAAAAGTTGGTCACAATATCAAATTATACAATCGTCACACAATACATGTCAATGACATTTTTCTTGCCATCTTCTTTGAAAGAAGTTATTATAAGACACATCTATAAAAAGGAGGAATCTAATGAGAAGAATGGGAATGAGAACTGGACCACAAAGACGCGGCGGACGCGGAATAATAGGCGGCGTTGCACTTGGTGCTGGTATGACGATGGCGGCAACAGGACAAACTGGAGGCGTCGCGGGAACGGTAACAGGTGTTATCCTAATCAGAAAAGCAATTGGCACAATAATAGGTGCTGTACTATTTGCACTAATCGGTGCAGTTGTGACCTTTGTTGGAATTACAAGCGAACCAATGATGATTGTCGTCGGACTTGTAATGATTGGTATAGCCGCACTTATATTCATGTGGGGAATGTTTAAGCTACGACTCGCACGACGTGTTATGGGCCGCGGACCCGAACAACATCAATCGCAAACACAATCCACAATGAACCAACCAATAAACCAAACACAAGCAACACAACAACCAAGATTCTGCGCACACTGCGGAAGCCAAATCACAGGAACCAATTGTGCAGCATGTGGAGCCGGACAGTAAAACAAAAACACCGTAAGGTGTTTTTTCTAACCTGCACCCAAAAAAATAAAACTCCTTACGGAGCTTCATTTTTGGAGCGCAGGATGGGAATCGAACCCACGGCTTCAGCTTGGAAGGCTGAGGTATTACCATTATACGACCCGCGCAAAGGTGTTAAAGATATTTAGAATTATATCCACAATAAAATAAATTGTCAAGTATTTTACTTCATGATAGAGTAACTTATGAAAGTAATCGACCTCGCAAATATTGTCAGAGACATCGTGCACCATGACTATGTCTTGGTTTTTGCATTTATATTCATAATACTTGTATTTTTTGGTGTATCCCCAGCAGCACGGTATGCGGCAGTGGTATACGGAACAATGTCAGTTGGATGGATAATGAAAATCGTATTCGATGAAACACGCCCAGATGGCAGTGGAATGGCATCATTCCCCTCTGGATCAACCATGGTTATAACTGTATTTCTGCTGTATTTCTTTTATCAATTTGTACGCCACGTAAAATGCAAAATTGAACTAAAACTTTTCGTGGGTGCGATTGGAATGTTTTTGGTTTTCCTCATGGCATACCAAAGACTCTACCATAACCTCCATACACCCGAAGAAATATTTGCAGGATTTATTGTGTCCTTCGCATTTTTCTTCTTTTTCACTTGGCTTTATGAGCTTATTGTCGACAAAATCATGAACAAATGGAAGTTCTGGATTTGGCTAACAAAGTTCAAAGGAATCACACCAATTATCGCTGCAAAAATAAAATCAAGACACAGTAATTGACTTTTTTTGCAAATTGTATATAATAATATATTACAATGAAAAACATAAGAAAATCGATGGTCGCGTATCCTTTCGTCGTTGTTCCGATGCTTTTTGTCATTGCCACCATTTTGATGGACATTGCCATGTATTCTTTTATGGGATTGGCTTTTCCTGGACGTTATCATTTTTCAATTATTGTGATGCTGGTTATCTGTTCGCTTTTGTTTTTGGTAAAAAAACCAGGGATACAACTAGGGATTTGCATTTTCCTTTTGGTTGTTCATTTTGCGGTTGCCGTTTCCAATATTATATTACACAGTATAACCCGTGAGGTTGTGTCCCTGGAACATCTATCCGCAGCAAGACAAGCAAGTTCTCTTATGGACCACATCGTCCTTAACTTTTGGCACATGTTTACCTTCTCCCTGATACTCGTCGCCTTTATATGTGTCAGTGTCTGGTGCTTCTCGCAAATCAACCAGGGCCGATTGGAATCACGCGGAGAATATAACACTCGAAAACCGTATCGCAAAAACTTGATATGGTCGATTGCCTTGATCTCACTAATGGCATATTCAACGGCGTGGATTCACAACGTATCGATGCCGGAAATTTCCGACGACCCACACATGGCGTTCGAACAACGCAACGATGATTATTTCAACTACATAACCTTTACAAATCGCACAAATGTTTTCGCCCGGTTTGGAACATATTCATACTACTGGACGAATTTATCGTTCTTGCTTGGTTTCAAAAAGGACTTTCAATACGATATCCAAGGCGAATGGGTGGATGGTTTCACATACGAAATGCTCCCCTGGTACCAACGAAACCTTATTATGTTACAAATGGAGGCAATTGAGCATCAGCAAATAAATCCATGGGTCATGCCTAATCTGTTCAACTTTCTATACGGAGACCGTTGGGATGACGTCCAAAATCGCCCGCATCCGCTTCCCAATGACAACATAGTCGGACTCCACGGTTATCACGCAATTGACAGGACCGAGTTCGCCGAATTTGGTGCACTGACCGGAACATTACTCGACGGTATTTCAATGACATCAATGCCACAAACCGTGACCCCTTTTGCCCTACCCAATGTATTACGTAATAACGAAAGATTGCACCCATACCAATCGATAACCGCATTCCACAATTATTTTGCACATATGTACAACCGCGATATTTTGTATAATGACGGATTCGGGTTCAAAAGTTTTGTCGCCCCTCGCGGTCATGCAAATACCCCATTTGTCACCGACATGGGAATACCTACACATGACACATTTAACCACAACAGTGACTTTTTGATGTTCTACAATTGGTACGAGGAAATGGCACCACAAGATAAAAAATTCTTTTCACACATTAACAACGTGGCGACGCACATGCCAACACGAATCACTGACAATATACTGCACCTCCCAATTTTTGAATACGACAGAATGGCAATTGAATACAATATCGATGAATTGGAAAAAATATTTGTGAATTTAACACACACCAATGCAGCAATACGCAACGCAACAAAAAGCCTTCTTGTCTCCGCCCACAATTACGACCGTGGACTGGGGTTGTTATTCGATCAGCTAAAAAAGCCTGCATTGGATGAATACGGCAACCAAAAGCTATGCATCAACGGCACTCCTCTGACCCTGATGGACACGACAACTATCGTAATGTTTTCCGACCATGGCACTTACGACATGCCAAACATTTTTGCACCTGTAATACCAAATTCAATATACCCCGAAGTCGCAGGTGCACAAGGTCGCATGTTGGTGTTTTATGTTCACAGCCCAGCAATTCACAATCCACATATAATCGAAAAATTCGCAACATATTTTGATATCTACTCAACGATTACTGACCTCTTTCACATCCGCACAAACACCAAATTTACTCTAGGCATCTCAATATTTGACGAACGTGAAAATGTCGGCTTTTCACAACGAACAAACCTAGTGTATACCAGAACATTTGCCACTTATGATTTCGTCACACCCCTTCCATTATCCACAGAACCACTAGAGTACGAAAAAACAGCCATCCACCGACGTGTCAGCTACAAAATTGCAGTTATGACCAACCTTCGACCACTGTTCCGTGGCAATCAGCTTCGTGATATTGGAGACGCACATTTTATTATTGTTGGTCTTCCCCCGCAAACAACGCTCTCCCAAGCCTAATTAAATTTGAACCGTGTTTTATTGCGGTTTTATAATCGTCACTCATTCCGCATGAAAGAATCTCGAACTTGTCATCCCGAGCAACGCCGAGGGACCTAGCGGAGCGAACAAATAACCTATTCAATTCCGCATAAAGATTTTCTTGTGCCCCAATCGGCATAATAGACATCAACCCTCTTATTCGAATATTCCTAAACTGCTTTAACTCTTTTATAAACTCTCCTAACTTCTCCGGCGCTATCCCACCCTTTGACTCCTCACACCCCATATTGACTTCTATCAAGCAATCTTGGACGATATTTCTTTGTTTTGCAATCCGGTCGATTTCTTTCGCTAAACTAACCCTATCCAGCGGATGGATCAACTCACAGCGACCCACTACATATTTGACTTTGTTGGTTTGCAATTGACCAACGAAGTGCCACGTAAAACCCTCGTCCTTCAACTCGTCATAGTGTCGCAAAAATTCCTGCGCCCTATTTTCGCCCAGAATATTGTACCCTCTATCCTTCAACGCCCTTATTTCTTCGATTGTTCTGTTTTTGACAACCGCAACAGTTTTGTAATTCATATAATATAGTAATTGACAAAATCCATCTTGTCCAATATAATACCATTGTATTTGGTAGGCGTAGCTCAGTCGGTTAGAGCGTCGGGTTGTGGTTCCGAAGGTCGTGGGTTCGATTCCCATCGCTTACCCCAGAAATGTAACCAAAGCCAAATGGGGCAAAACGCGTAGCGGATATTCCCATCGCTTACCCCATAGTTCAAACAAAATAGTCGTATGGCTATTTTGTTATGTGCTTACCTTAATATTGTTCTTGTCTAATTAAATCAATAATTCTCGCCATCATATTAGTCTCCATCTTTCCTTCATCTGCTGTTTTAGACTTGACATCATTGCCAAAAAACTTATCTGCTAAAAACAGTCTACAAAAATCCTTATGCTTGTCAAACGCAAAACCATTGATATACCCTTCCACCGCAGCAAACTCCAAAGAAAGAAATCTTGATTTTGTGTACACCCTATCGTGTCTTGCAGCTTGTCTACTGGTGTAAATGGCAAATGTCAATATCGCCATTGAAGTAATTGTATTCGCAACAACCAATCTCCAGTCACTAAAAAATTTTTCCGGAACGTATAAGGCTAAATATGCAGAAACTAGTGAAATCGCCGAAAGACCAATGA
>Ga0123355_10017967_pt1 | contig 11197 bp, 13 predicted proteins | sample TergutEmb28metaG_3_FD_89872 | JGI IMG/M metagenome (GOLD analysis project Ga0123355, IMG submission 89872) | Embiratermes neotenicus P1 segment gut microbial communities from Petit-Saut dam, French Guiana - Emb289 P1 | ecosystem: Host-associated > Arthropoda: Insects > Digestive system > Gut ...
AATGACGTTGGTTTTTCATAGGCTATTTGACATTTCTTAAAACATTTGAGGATGCTTTACTCCCATTTTAAACATGCGGCACCCTGTGCCGCTGTGTTACATGAAAGTCTGTACCAGCGAACCAATAATGAGCTGCCAACCATCTACCATTACAAATAACAGTACTTTAAACGGAAGTGAAATCATTGCAGGTGGTAACATCATCATACCCATTGACATCAAAACACTTGCTACAATCATATCAATCACAACAAACGGAATATAAATCAAAAAACCAATGAACATTGCATGCTTAATTTCGCTTGTTATAAACGCAGGAATCAATACTGAGTTCGGAACCTCACTTACATCTGCAAACTCCTCTCCGGAAAGTGCAATGAAGAAATTAAGGTCACTATCAAATACCTGATTAAACATAAACTCCCGTGTCGGACCCATTGCCCCCTCGATAAATTCCTCCTGCGTTAACTCTCCTGCAACAAAAGGCACATAAGCTTCCTCATAAACCTGTGTGAAAACCGGCTGCATAACGAAAAACGTTAGGAATAATGCAAGACCTATTAGAATTTGATTCGGTGGAGTTTGCTGCATACCTAATGCTTGGCGGACAAATGAAAGAACGATAATAATCCGGGTAAATCCAGTCAGCATTATCAAAATCGACGGTAGCAATGTGAGTATTGTTAATAAAATCACAATATCCACAGGTTGCGTACCCTCGCCAAATAGTGTTCTGACTATTTCACTTATAGTACCAATATCTCCGCCGGTATCTATATCTATCGGCATCAATCTTCCTCCGGGCTCTGAGTAGTATATTCTTTAACTTACCACGATTTACTGTTATTATCAGATTTCATTGACAATGACTCTATTATATTTAATGCATCCTCGACTTCAGCTTTAACTTTTGATCGTTCTTCTTGAGTTGTGTATTGTACACTTTCACTCCACAGTTCGTCATTTCGTGGTTTTTCGCGTTGTGCGCTTTCAAAATTGCTTGCAAAATCAGTTCTATTTTCTTTTTCCGTTTCGTCAACATTATTCGTGCCGTGTATGGCTTCGTATTCTTGCTTTTTCCCTGTTTTTACTGCAACGTAATCAACAACTTTTCTTGTAAGCCTGTTTCCATATCGACCCACCGGGGTCATATTCCACGGCACCGACTCATTGTCGCCATCTGTGAGCATTGCAAATTCCTCTGCATCATATATATCGAGCAGAGTCATTCCATGGTTTGTAACACCCATAACATACACTTTGCCCGCTATCTCTATTATGCAAAACTGTTTATCGCGAGCAATAGAGTAGCGGTCAATTATTTTAATATTTCTGTTTTTCAGACCGGCACGAGTCTGGCCTGTTGCTTTCATTCCAATAAAATATGTCACATAATAAGCACCAAGTAAAACAATAATCGTACCGATTATAAATATAATTACCTGTTGTAGCTCCATAACAGGTTCCCTCCAAATTTTTTAATTTAAAGACAAAGGGGCAATTCCCTCTACTAGCCCCTAACCCCTAGACCCTAAGCTATATAGACATTCTCATAATTTCATTATATGCATCTATAATTTTATTTCTAACCTGCAAAGCAAGTAGTAATGAAATATCAGCTTTTTGCGAATCAAGCAGAATTCTTGACAAATCATCAGTTTCACCCATAAGCAGCCGGAGCGTCGTCGCTCTGTCAATTCCTTCGGCTTGATCTGCAGCTGTAAAAGCCTCTGTCATAACATTTGCAAAACCACCAACCTCATCAGTTTGATTTGAATCTGTAGACATCGGCTTATTATTAAACAAATGAACTAAGTTTGGTGAAATCGGATTAATGCTCATAATATCTTGCTCCTTCTAAAGAATGACAAAGCAACCTAAAATCATATTCAAAAATTATATCATGGTAGCCTTGTTATGTCTATATTTATTACAATTTATCGCAATATATAACGCGGAAATACTCACGATAAATCACCATCCTTTTCGTTATGATATTTATCATATTCTCGCACATCAACTCTATCTACAAGACGCTCTTTCAGCTTGTCCGTATCACTCTTTTTTTTCACAGGACGATTGGAATGCGTTTCTTTTGATATGCCTGTTAAAGTAGTACGAAAAACAGAGTTTACTATCTCATCAGTATTTTTAGTTTCTACTTTACGTGTCTGAACAACAACGCCTGATGCCGTAGCCTTTTGCCCTTGTATTCTAATACTCATCGTACTCACCATCCTCTATGAACGATCTGCAGAAATACTTATATATTTATCTTCGTAATTTCCTATGCATTTCTTTAAGCAAATGGTATACTGTGAGCATATATTTTGTGATACGAGGAGATAACGGTATGGATTTTACAAAAGTGACTAATTACTTAGATTCTTTGAAGGATGTCGGTATCCCGGGTGCTGATTTAGCAATTTATATCAAGGGTAAGGAAGTCTACCGTCATTACACAGGCTTTGCAAATATTGAGACACAAAAAACTATAGATGCTAAAACAATCTACCCTATTTGGTCAATGACAAAAATCGTAACATGTGTTGCTGCACTGCAGTTTTATGAAAAAGGCGTTTTTTTACTTAAAGACAACATATCTGACTACTTACCTGAATTCAAAAACATGGAAGTCCGACATGTTTTGGAAAATGGCGAAGTCCATGTCAAACCAGCTACTAATCCAATAAAAATTGTAGACCTATTCACCATGTCTTCGGGAATGTCTTATGATTTTTCTGAGCATTTAGTGAAACTCTACGAAAAAACAAAAGGAAATTATACACTAAAAGAATTTTCTGAGGCGATATCTAAAGACCCTCTGCATTTTGAACCGGGAACGCATTGGCATTATAGTTTTAGTCATGATATCCTCGGACGCTTAGTAGAAGTTCTCTCCGGTAAAACATTAGGTGAATATTTCTACGAAAATATTTTTGCACCTCTTGGTATGAATGATACATTTTTCCGTATACCGGAAGATAAAGAGGAACGCAAGGTATCTTGTTATGAATATGATGAAAACAAAAAATCACATAGTCTCACGAAATCTACCTTGTTAAGACATGATCGTGGTTATAAGTTCGAAAGCCCCGGAGGTGGTCTACTTTCTACAGTAGATGATTATGCAAAGTTTGCTAATGCACTTTGCTTAGAACTTTCAGATTGCTGCACAGAAAATCACAAGCTTCTTAGTAAAGCAACACTGGAGCTTATGCGAACAAACCATCTTGATGATGTTCGATATAAAGAATACAACAACTGGCTTCACACTCGGGGCTATGGATATGGGCTTGGTGTGCGTACTTTGGTCGATAGGGCTGCCGGGGGAAGCAATAGCTATGTCGGCGAATTTGGTTGGGCCGGAATGATGGGTAACTATGTCGTAATGGATCCGGCAATTGATCTAACTTATGTATACGCACAACAATTATTCCCCAGTAAAGAAGGTTATGTCGCTCCAAGATTACGGAATGTAATATACGGTTGCTTGTAATTTTTGTTAAACTATATCGAAAGCGAAATCATAATTAAAGACGGAGGAAACTTATTTTGCAAGCTAGACAGCTAATAGACTTTATGGGAATCATTGGGAAATTAAAACATAATACACGCCATGTTTGGAGCGCAGAAGGCAGAAAAGAGAGCGTTGCAGAGCATAGTTGGTTACTTTCTGTAATGGCATTACTTATTTCAGATGAATTTCCTGATGTTGATATGTATAAGGTTATAAAAATGTGCCTCATACATGATTTTGGAGAAGCCATCACAGGAGATATTCCTTCCTTTTATAAAACAAAAGAGGATTCAAAAAAAGAAGATGAAGCCGTTGATGATTTGCTCAAACTTCTACCTGATAACTTAGCTTCTGAATTTTCAGATCTATTTGCAGAAATGGCAGAGAAAAAAACTGCAGAGGCAAAACTATTTAAAGCCATGGACAGGATGGAAGCCTGTATTTCTCACAATGAATCACCTCTCGACACATGGCTCGAACTTGAGTATAAAGAAAATCTGGTATATGGCGTAGAAGACGCCGCTCATGATACATATTTAACTGAACTAAGGGAAGAAATAAGAAAAGACACCGAACGCAAAATTGAAAACGGTGTATAATACTGAACATTAATATCATGGCATTATAATGGGGCTATTGCATCATTTTGATACAACAGCCCCGCTTATCTTATTTCGCTATATACAATAATTGCAACAATCTATATGTATTTCGGCATCCAATTTCCATGTTCTTCCAGTAATTCATCTACCATTGATCGAATATCATCAATGGAAAGTTCGGCAGCTGTATGCGGATCCATCATTGCCGCATGATATATATGTTCCTTCTTCAGTGTTACTGCCGCTTCAATTGTAAGCATGTGTACGTTTATGTGCGATTGATTCATAGCAACACATTGTGCAGGAAGACGACCGACTGTAAGTGGATTTATTCCGGTATTGTCAGTATAGCATGGTACTTCTACACAAGCGTCTCTGGGAAGGTTCTCAATAAACCCATCATTAATTACATTTCCGCCAAATTTATATGGAGTATTATTCACATAGGACTCAATAATGTAAGATGCGTATTCATCAGATCGCTCTCTTACTGACATTGAATCTTTCTTTATTTTCTCATACTCCTGTGCCCAATCAGCAATTTGTACTCTGCAACGTCTTGGGTATTCATCTAGTGGGATATTAAACTTCTCAATCAGATCCGGATAGTTCGCTTTAATATAGAATGGATTATACTCTGCATTATGCTCACTAGATTCAGTGCAGTAATATCCAAATTTTTCAATATAGTCATAGCGTACCATATCGTTGTGCTTCTTGCTTCTATTCATTTCATACGCACGTTTCCTAATCTCCGGATATAGGTCAACTCCGTTCTTATCAAATATTTCAAGTAACCAACCCATATGATTTATCCCTGCAATCAGCTCTTTTCTTCCCTCAAGCTTATCTTCCATACCAAGTGCTTTGAGTAAATCACGAGAACATGCATGTACACTATGACACAGTCCGATAGTCTTTACACCTGTATACCTTTGCATATATCCGGTCAATATTGACATCGGATTCGTATAATTTATAAATAATGCATTCGGACATACTGCTTCAATATCATCTGCAAAATCTTTCATAACAGGTATTGTTCGAAGACCACGCATAATACCACCGATACCTAATGTATCACCAATTGTTTGTCTCAAACCATATTTTTTCGGAATTTCAAAGTCTGTAACCGTGCAAGGCTCATATAGTCCTACTTGAATTGCATTAATGACAAAATCAGAGCCTTGCAGGGCTTTTTTTCTGTTCTCCACTCCCAGAAAAGATTTAACTGTTGCTCGATTCCCGCAAGCTTTGTTCAACCCATTAATAATCACTTCGCTTTCAGTAAGGCGTTGCGCATCGATATCATAAAGCGCAACTTCCATTCCATCCGCTACTGAACATTGCAAACAGTCATTTAGTACATTCCTTGCAAATATTGAGCTTCCCGCTCCCATGAACGTTAATTTTACCATAGTTGTTCCCTCTCTATATCTAAAATTTTATTTTTATTGCATTAGCTTGTTCATACTAATCCCCGTTAGAAAGTGTAGCATATTTGCCATTGAAGTTAATAGAGTTCGAGTTTAAGACATATCGGAAATTCTGTATTAATCGGCTTATCGATTATTATATCAAGAGCTTCATCTTTGACACTAAACTCTACATCACTATCACTACCGAGAACAGATATATTGCGGATTTGTGTTAAAAATAACCTTTCTTTACGCCCTAGTGATTTAATACTCACCTTGCCATCTTCCGGAGATTTGAGCACAAAAGCATATAAATTACCGTTATTTGTTGTAAATCGGATATCTTGAGATGTGAATGGCTCTCTATTTGTGTCGGAAAATTCCCCTGTCGGAATTTCTGTTGGTCCTTCTCCAAATATACGCCATGGAACCGAGCTGTATACGGCCTCACCGTTTACCTTGAGCCATTTCCCAATATCACGTAACACACTTTTCTCTTCTTCTGTTATTGTACCGTCCGGTTTTGGTCCGACATTAAGTAACAGCACACCGTTTTTACTGATGACGTCCGCAAAATCAGCAATAAGGTCACTTGCCTTTTTGAAATCATTGTTGTGGGTGTATCCCCACGAATTTTTTGCAATAGACGTATCATTTTGCCACAGGCGGGGAAGAACTCCTGAAGTTTGTCCTCTTTCAATGTCAAACACTGTTGAAGAATATAAGTATGAATCGAATTTATTGTTAATCGCTACTTCCACACCCCATTCTTTCGCACGATTGTAATAGTATGCTGCAAATTTACGAAGATATGGTTTGAATGACAAATGTTGAATCCACCAGTCGAACCACACAAGCTGCGGACGATATTTATCTATCATTTCACAGTTTGAAATGAGCCAATCTTCCAAGTGCTCTTGAGTGGGCGGACAATCATTAAGATCCTGGTGATCTACGGGTGCAGGATGTGGAGGTCCATAAAAATCATCATAACCCGCTCCTTTTACATCACTTTCATACTCAAGACCACCCGAGAAGAACCAAAAATGTTCAGCTCGATGATTTGAACAACAGAGCGTTATTCCTCGCTTTTGTGCCTCATCCTTTAATTCACCGACGATATCACGCATTGGACCCATTTCCGTAGAGTTCCATTTGGATAATTCACTTTTATATAATTTGTACCCATCGTGATGCTCGGCAACAGGCATTACATATTTCGCACCTGCATCCTCAAATAAATCCATCCATTCTGCAGCATTGAATTTTTCACCTTTAAACATCGGGATAAAATCTTTATACCCAAAATCCTTGTGCGCTCCATAAGTCTCTACATGGTGCTTAAACTCATCTGAATCCTTCAAGTACATACTGCGAGGATACCATTCATTCCCAAATCCGGGCACACTGTATGGACCCCAATGTATGAAAACACCAAATTTTGCATCAGCATACCACTTGGGTACAGGATAATTGCAGAGCGATTCCCATGTGTCCTTATACGGTCCTTTTGCGATTACTTCATCAATCATTTTTAAATAATTTTGCATATATGTACCTCACTTTATTTTAATATTTAAAGGTTACTCAAGCAGTATCTGGCGTGAATATGTACAATGGTAACGGGAACCATGTGAATACAATTGGTAGCAGTTCGTTTGGAATCTTTGCTTTATAAATTGCTGAACCTGGAGTACACATAAGTTGTGATGCCTCAAATGCATTAAGCTTTATATCTGGAATACTAGTTGTTTTAACACAGGTGGCCTCATTACCTTTAACTTCCATTGTTAATGTTCCATAATCTTCTATACCAATATTTATCTTGCCATCGGGCAAATTCATATACGTTGTTTTTGCTTTCAAAAGTGCATAAATAAATGGCTCCCAGTCATTTACTAGCCAGTTCCCACTATTTTTTTCGTAAAAACGTTCACATATCGGTACAAGAGTGTTGATATAGTCAAGACGCCATGGTGGTAATATAAGCTCAATGTCACCATATTTTTCGACAATTGAAACAATCATAGACTCAAAGTGCTGCACAGATTTTGCGATTATTTCAACTACTTTTTTCTTCTCGTGGTTGTACACAAAATACCCTACATGTTCGTCATTAATATTTTTTGCGATATAAGGCGTATTCTTCAAATGTGTTAGTATCGTATAAAAGCTATTTTCTTTTCTTTCAAAATTGACAAGCTCTTTATCATAAAGTTTTTTGGCAAACTTTATAGCTTGTGTATCTTCCTTTTTCATATCAAATAATAACACTTCGCTGACTTGTTGTGATAGTAACTTTGCATTTTTCTCATTTATATTGAACTCACAAGATATTCCTGCTATCTCGTAGCCGTAATATTGATACCTTTTACGTAGACCTTCCAGATAACTTGCAACAATACCTTCATTTTTATAGTGCTCAAGGACTTCATTCATTATTGCTTTCATATATCCTTTTCCACTATAATGTGGGTGAGTTGCAACACCTGTCACTCTCCCCACCTTTATTTTCTCTCCTGAAATATTCATTACTCCGGGTACATCGCCAATGCATGCAACAATTCTCCCTTTTTCTCTTATAATCCAATGATTGTCCGCACACTCTTGTGTGTTGTTTAGAAAGGCGGGAAACAATGTATAGGAATCAAATATGCCACCATATGATTTCATAAAAACAAAGTCGCGTAAATCAAAACATTCATCTATGTCTTCAAACTTTAATTTTTCAACATTATACAAGTTTGTCATCAATTTTAAGTCCAGCCTTTCACAATATCCATTACCTATTCATTGCTTTAGTATGTTCTCGGTGCTATAATAACATATATGTGCACGATTTAATATAATAAAATGCACAATATAAAAAGAAAGGGATGAATTTATTATGGAAGCCAGTCATAAGTTTTTTAAGTGTGATCTTTGCGGTAACTTTACAGGGTTAATTCATAGTTCAGGTGCACGTATGGTGTGCTGTGGTCAGGAAATGACCGAGCAGATTCCTAACACAGTCGAAGCAGCAACAGAAAAGCATTTGCCGTCAGTAACTAAAACTGCAGATGGCATAAGCGTCCAAGTCGGAAGCGTACCACATCCCATGGAAGAAGGACACCACATTGCATTTGTCTATGTAGGAACCGAAAATGGCGGACAGAGAAAGAGCCTCACAGTAGGTGCAGAGCCAAAATGTGAATTTAGCTTTACCAATGATAAGCCTGTAACTGTATTTGCGTATTGCAATCTACACGGATTATGGGAGACCAAGTTATAAATAATCGCTGATTACTTAGGTAACTAATAACAACTCACACCTATCTTTATGTTGCATTCTGTGACTTTGGGTGTGAGTTGTTGTATAATATATCACAAATAAACTATTAGGGAGAAATCATTTTGAATCCATTCTTTAAGCAAGTTTATGAAATCGTTGAACAAATACCATATGGCAAAGTTATCTCATACGGCGAAATAGCAAGATTATTAGGACGGCCCCGCGCTGCGCGCGAGGTCGGCTGGGCTATGCGACATTGTCCCGAAGGTCTCCCATGGCAACGTGTTGTGATGGCTGATGGAAGCATCACAGGTGGAGATTTCGCAGAAATGCGGCGTTCGATTTTAGAGTCCGAAGATGTAGTATTTCTACCAAATGGTCGTGTAGATATGAACACCTGCCGCTGGCTGGGGTGATAATAAAATTGAGAGGTCACAGTTCAAATGACGATATCAAAAAGGCGGCTTCATTTTATACTAAACATCAATCTCTAATCCAACCGGACAATGGTCGCTGCCGTAGATTTCCGGAAGTATAAATGCGTCCTTTATATTTTCGATAAAACGATTAGATCCAATAAAATAATCAATACGCCACCCAACATTTCTCTCACGAACACCCGGCATATACGACCACCACGTGTAGGCATCAGTCTTTTCAGGATTGAAATGTCTGAAATAATCCGTAAACCCTGCATCTAAAAGTTCTGTCAACTTTGTGCGCTCCTCAATTGTAAATCCGGCATTACGCACATTTGACTTAGCATTTTTTATATCCATCTCTGTATGAGCTACATTTAGATCACCACAAACAAGCACAGGTTTAATTTTATCAAGGCTGCATACATAATCTCTAAAAGCATCTTCCCAACTCATACGATAATCCAGACGCCTCAACTCATTTTGTGAGTTCGGGGTGTATACATTTACAAGAAAAAACTTCTCATACTCAGCAGTAATAACTCTCCCCTCGCGGTCATGCTCATCAATATCCATCCCATTTGCAACTGCAATCGGAGCAGTTTTTGTGAAAACTGCAGTTCCGGAATAACCTTTCTTATCAGCAGAATTCCAATATTCCTCATAACCTTGCAGGTCAAGCTCCGCTTGCCCCTGCATCATTTTTGTTTCCTGTAGGCAAAATACATCAGCATCAAGCTCCTTGAATTTCTCCATAAAACCCTTTTTCAAACTCGCACGAAGCCCATTTACATTCCACGATATTAATTTCAAATTAACAACCATTCCTCTCTCAACCCACTCAATTAAAATACAGGTGAAATATTCGGGAAAATCTTACCATAAACCGCTCATTTGTTCAAGTAATTCATAAGTTTAAGTGTGCTACAATTAATGAGCTAAACTAATATCTCATATTGTCCGATAATAGTACCAATAGCAACTTACTATCATAATCATATGACAAATATGGCTTGATTTATTAACATATTTAGAGTAGAGTAAAAATGAAATTAATGAAAAGGTGAGTTGCTTAATGTTATTTTTATTTATTGGAATTGGAGTCATTGCGGGAGTTATACAATTTTTACTGTTACAACTGTTTACAGGCACTCTTAGTAAGAGTAAAGGCAAAGTTAGCGGAAGATCAGTTCTTTTCGCACTTACACAGTTTCTATTTCCATTCGTAGTGCTGGTCGCATGTGCATTTCTATTAGTTGATAGCCTGATGTGGGTTGGTATTGGAATGGCATCTGCACTCATCATTTGCGCAGTCACAAGGTTTATTATAACTGCAAGGACCAGCACTTCATCCGGCAAAAAGAACTAGTAAGAGAGAGCTATCTAATAATAATTATAACGGAATAAGGTCAAACAGAAGTAAGCGCAGTATGATTTGTATAGGTACTTAAGGAACGTGGGGGTACTATATTATGATTAATTGGGTGTTACTTTGCATTTCTGTTCCCCTTATTGTCATAGGATTTCTATGCAGACGCAGAATCATATTAAAACACGATTCTGATGATGTGACTTTAAAAAGGGTTGAGCGCAATAAACTGATTGCGACTGTCGCTATCGTTATCGGTGGCTTTCTTTTTACCACACGATTGTTGACAATTATATTTGGTTCGCAAAGTGAACCGCTAAAATTTTCTCTATGGCCCGATCGCATTCAAGTATTTGGGTTTAGTTTGAGCTATACAATTATTTTTACATGGATCGCAATGGCCACTCTGATAATTGCCGCCCTTGTCATTCGTTTAACAATTTTTAGAAATCCTAAAGAAAAGCCAAGCGGCGCACAAAATGTGATCGAATTCATTGTTGAGGCCGTTGGAAATTACACCAATACAAAAACCCATGGGACCGGTGAATTTTTGTGTTCATATACATTAACAATTGCATCTCTCTTAATCGCAAGTGCA
>Ga0123355_10017971_pt1 | contig 11196 bp, 7 predicted proteins | sample TergutEmb28metaG_3_FD_89872 | JGI IMG/M metagenome (GOLD analysis project Ga0123355, IMG submission 89872) | Embiratermes neotenicus P1 segment gut microbial communities from Petit-Saut dam, French Guiana - Emb289 P1 | ecosystem: Host-associated > Arthropoda: Insects > Digestive system > Gut ...
AGCTCCTGATGATGGATATATTAATGTCCGAAACATGTTGAGCACATAAGAAGTGAAATAAAATAGCAAGTGACATCAAGTTGGTCTTTTATTCTTCAACCATTTTAACACTCACTTGAAAACAATTCTCTTGTGCACCTATTGGTAAAAAAAACACTTTGACCAAGTAACATGTTCCTTCGTTTGTTTATTCCATACTCTTACAGTGACTCTTTTCTTCTAATCTATTTTTAAAGCCACTATTATTAGTCAAGCGACCTTAAAATGGGGAAATGTTTTATAAACTTTTTTAAAAAAAAAAAGACTTTGAAAATGAACGTTTACCATATATGGTTGTATTCCTGTTTAATACTGTAATTTATGTATTTTTATTGTTATATCTATGTATTCTTATTGTATGTTTATGTATCTTCATCGTGCCAGCTGGCACTCTTCAGCTACCCTGACTGAGGTTCTTCTGTGTTTTTCCTCAGTTGTAAGTCAAATGCCAGTGTACAACTCGCAAAGACAGGGGAAGGGCCCGCACTGTTCCAAAATTTTTGTGTTGTTCTGTTTATTGTTAGTTTGGTTTCGTTCTGTGTATTGTGTGTGTGTGTATGTGTATGTGTAAATGTGTACTGTACTACTGCCACCGGGTGGCTACCCAATTGCAGTTTCTATGTAATGTGTGCTGTATTACTGCCACCGGGTGACAAACCAATTGCATTTCAACAAATATATCAATATCATATATCATATGTTTAAAACTCATGAATTACCCTGTATAGTGCCACAACTATGTTATGAAACTTTTTAATTCTCAGGGGAATTTATAATTTCTTGTTTTTAAAGCTTTCGCCGTGTTCTAAATGTACTTTGTACCTTTTTGGGTAATTCCCTGGCGTCTGAGTTCTAATTGCCGACGTTTCGGAACTCACGGTCTGTTCCATCTTCATAGGCAGGTGAATGAATTATAGTTCATTCACCTGCCTATGAAGATGGAACCGACAGTGAGTTCCGAAACGTCGGCAATTAGAAGTCAAACGCCGGGGAATTACCCAAAAAGGAACAAATTACATTCGAATTTATAATTGTTAATTACATATAATTCTAAATTGGCAAACCAATTGCAGTTTAACAAATATATCAATATCATATATCATATGTTTATAATTCATTAATTACCCTGTATAGTGCCACAACTACGTTATGAAATTTTGTAATTCTCAGAGGAATTTAGAGCTGTTAATTATATATAATTTTAAATTGGCAAAACAATTACAGTTTAAGAAATATATCTGTACGCTCTGGTTTTTACACATATAGGTTGAACAATCTGTTCCAAATATTTGGCTGTTCAAAGCAAATTAATTTTTATTATTGTTAAGCTCCAAAAATATAATTTTGTACACAAACTGATTAATGTTTCTTGCGAGTAGTTTATACTGTTAACAAACTGGAGTTAATCCTTGTGGTTACACTTTCGTTGTATGCTGAAACTTACACTGTAACTTGTGAATAGTATTAATATCACCCCTTTGGTAATACAATGTATAATTGCCCTTTGCAATAATTGTAGTGGTTATGTTGCACAACACACTAGCTACACTTTTATCTATATGTGTCGAAGTGACTTGAAGTTATACAGAAACTCGCTAGTACTGACACTGATAATTTGCAGCACAATATGTTATGATAGTTGCACTGTAATATACTTGTTCATTAGTACGGTTTCCCCCTTGAAAACTGCACTTACTGAAGGATGGCTCCCTTCTGGTGGAGGAGCCATCCTTCAAACGTCTAGAAGAGCGTGGAGCAGGAATGCTACTGGCTAGAGAAGCGACGCTAAGACAACCAGTCCTGGCTTGAACAAAGGAAATGAACCAGTTTGAACTGGACAAACCCTGTCACATGAGCAGGAAGTTTCTAGAACAATCTCGTGATGATTACATCATCTGCCTACGCCGTGTGAATGTTACGCAGGCAGTAAGAAACTGCATTAATATGATGCAACCCTATGTAACAAATGCGAAATTGGAAACAATGCAAAAATTAACACAAAATCTAACCCTTTCATGAACAATATCAATATCATATATCATGTGTTTATAATTCATGAATAACCCTGTATAGTGCCACAACTACTTTATATAAAATTTTGTAATTCTCAGGGGAATTTATAGCTTTTAATTATATATAATTCTAAAATGGCAAATCAATTGCAGTTTAACAAATATATAAATATCATATATCATAAGTTTATAATTCATGAATTACCCTGTATAGTGCCACAACTACTTTATGAAATTTTATAATTCTCAGGGGAACTTATGGCTCTTAATTATATATAATTCTAAATTGGCAAATCAATTGCAGTTCAACAAATGTATCAATATCATATATCATATGTTTATAATTTATGAATAACCCTGTATAGTGCCACAAATACGTTATGAAATTTTGTACTTCTCAGGGGAATTTATAGCTGTTAATTATATATAAATCTAAATTGGCAAATCAATGCAGCTTAGCAAATATATCAATATCATATATCATATATTTATAATTCATGAATAACCCTATATAATGCCACAACTACCTTATGAAATTTTGTAAATCTCAGGGAATTTATAACTGTTAATTACATATAATTCCAAATTTTTTATCAAATGAATTATGCCAAACACATTTTCCCTTTAATTACAGTAATCACTATTTCTATGGCAGTCTTTGGCTACGTTGCTGCCTCAAATTCCAGCAAATTCAAGAAATTTCCTTCCTCTCCGATACCTACAGACAGAAACCTACGCCAACCCAAAATCCTATTCAATGGGTATGGATGCGTGTTTCCTCAGGCACACAGCGGTTGAGACCTCAGGTTATTAACTCATTGCCTTGCTGTGTATAAGATAACAAGTGTGGAGCTGCACCACGACTCTTCCTATATTTTTATGCCGTGCAAAATAATATCTGTATCTAATTAGGACAACGCATTTATTTCATCCTTAGTGTGACGCCAATTCACAATTCTGTCTCTGCCTTCAGTGTAAAACAGGAGAAAATTATCCTACCAGGCCAACTGGCGTAACGCAAAGGAGCGGAAAGAGTAGAATCTCTCCCACAATTACATGAGAATGGATTCTGCCTCTAGTATGTCTAGTCTTTGTTTAGTCTGTGTCTAGTCTTCTTCTAGTCTGTGTTTAGTCTGTGTCTAAACTGTGTCTAGCCTTCGTCTAGACTGTAGTCACAGTGCTTTAAAAATCTGAAGGTTTTAGAGTGAAATTGGAGTGCCATCACAGTATTAGTAGTAGTAGAAGTAGTAGTAGCAGCAGTGCTGGTGGTTGTGGTAGTAGCAGTGTAAGTGGTGGTGGTAATGGTGGTGATAGTAGTAGTAGTAGTAAGAAAATAATATATGGGCAGTAGTGTTGGTGGTATTGGTAACAGTGGAAGTCGCATTGGTGGTGCTAGTAGTAGTAGTAATTACGTAAGTAGTAGTAGTGTTGGTGGTGGCAGTAGTAGTAGTAGCGGTAGTGGTATTAGTAGTATTGGTGATGGTAGTACTAGTAGTAGTAGTAGTAGTGGTGGTGGGAGTGGTAGTAATGGTAGTGGTAGTAGTAGTGGCGGTGGTAGTGGTAGTGGTATTAGTAGTGGTGGTGGTAGTGGTAGTAGTGGTAGTAGTGGTAGTAGTGGTGTTGGTGGTAGTAGTGGTAGTAGTAGTAGTAGTGGTAGTAGTAGTAGTAGTGGTAGTAGTAATAGTAGTAGTAGTAGTAGTAGTGGTGGTGGTGGTAGTGGTAGTAGTAGTGGTGGTGGTAGTGGTAGTAGTGGTAGTAGTAGTGGTGGTGGTAGTGGTAGTAGTGGTGGTGGTGGTGATGGTAGTATTAGTGGTAGTGGTAGTACTAATAGTAGTAGTAGGAAGAGCAATAATGTACCAATATTTCTGTGTCACATAACAGAACTGTAAATATTTGACGTCATTAAGCAACGTCACAAACCACTAATGTCAGTGAAACATAAAACAACACATTAAATAGAGACGGAAGCTGATGATGGAACACGTTTTAATTACTCTGTATTCTGTGACCGTCGGTATGGAACTGAACGTTCTAAAGCGGTTTTATTCTGTGAAAGAAAGAAAGTTTAAACCGTTTTTTAATCTTCAAACTGTAACCAGTTGAAAAACAGAAACAGCATTACCTTTGGGTCAAGTTTTTAATCCTTTTAGGGTGGGTACATGTACTGTGTGTGCTTAGTTTTTTTGCTTCCATTTAAAGTTTTTTTCTCCTTATTGAACTTTAACTCTCAGGCATATTTATGCTAAATTACCCGTTTTGGGTTCAGATGGTTCCCGAAGATACGCTGCTGACGATACGCCATTAAGAGAAAACCTAATAAACGTGTGCATTCTTGTGTTTTCTAATAGTAGTATGTGAAGAAACCACATAGAAATATAGACAAAAGTCATTCTGGAAAACTTTGCGATAGGAAGGTAAAGAAGAAATTTATATTTACGCCCTCTGAAAGATGTTGTTTCTTAGAAATATTAAAATGTTTGGGTTTAAAACTCTTGAAATTCTATGGTATTACGAAGACAATTACAATAAATTCCTTCAGCTCTTCTGCAGCGCTTTTCTGACGAGAAAAGTTTATTTCTAGCTCTCCATTGGCACTTGAGTTGGCTTTTCCAAGCCACGTTTCTCTAACTTCTTTGCACACTGCCAGTACAGACGAAGGTAACAACCAGACACATAAAAAAGGTGCACTTATGAGATGATGTTCAATTGTAATGAACTGGAAGTTTTCAAATCAGAACTTGAATCTTATGGCGGAAAGTTTTTTTTTTTTTTTATAAACTGTGTTTTATGCGATGAATCTCATCGTTGCACCGGGAATTTCGTAAAATCTCTTCAACTATTAACCAACAAATGCACCTATATAACTTTCACTTAAAACACTTTAAAACACTTAAATCCACTCCGAAATGTTCCGATCTTTTCAGATCATCATCAGAGAGTTTCGTCGTTCCTTGCTAAAGTTATTACATATTCAGGATTTAGTTCGTTTTTGTACACAATGTGTTGTGACAGCATATCTGTAAATAAATTATATTTCTTGAGTGTGATGTTAAAATGGCTATTTGAGGAAATGCATAATCAACCTTTTGGCGCCGGAATTATTTTTTTTTCAATTTTAGCACAGTCTGTATATAAAATGTGAATAATACAGAACCAAATACGTTAGAATTATGAACCAAACTGCATTTTGAAGAGAAAGAAACGGAGAGTATATACTATGTTTAAAATATTCAGTACCTATATTTGTTGAATAAATATATAAAATGCAACGTTTACAGGTTAGCAGTGCGGTACGACCACTATAGAAGTCATTAGGCGTCAAAGGGTTAACGATTATTGGTATTACAAATAGTTAGGCTTTATGGATTGTGGGCAGTTTTGCTTACCATGCTGCATAGGAATCTGTTGTAGAGAATGTAGTTAGGTGTGCGTCGTATGCTACGTAGTGATGGACTGGTTATGGGTTGCATGGGGGGATGCCTGTTGTATTTGCGAGTTCGTAGAGGGGAGGGGTTAGTATAGCGACTTACTACGGGCTGGACGATCCGGAATCGTATCCCGGTGGGGACGAGATATTCCGTCCGTCCAGACCGACCCTGGGACCCACCCAGCCTCCTGTAAAATAGGTACCGGGTATTTTCCGGGGGTAAAGTGCGGCCGTGGTGTACTGCTGACCACTCACCCCCTTGTAGTGCCGCGGTCATGGAAGAGTAGAGCTGTAACTCTACTTACCCTCTGGGCCACACCGGGCCTGTAACGGGAACACTTTACCTTTACCTTCATCAGTTTATTTATCTAAAAGTTGTTACAACAACACGTGCTACACAATGATTTTAAAATATCTTGTGAAATCGAAATTAATTCCAACATGTTCTGGTGGTGGCCACTACTGCCATCGTCATAGCAAGCTCACTTTATAACCAGACAATTCTATCAATATTTCAACGTGCGAGATCATTTGGTAACACCTACTCCCACGGAACAGCAACAAAGACGTACTCCGACCTGAAGAGTAAATGTACAGTATCCCATAACTCCAAAAACAACCAGACGATTACGGGACTCATATATGTAAATGGTGAACAGCAATACACCGTTAAGAATTTTACACATTTTAACTTTTTAGACACAATTTGTATAATACATTTTACGGGACAAATAATCTAATTTTATGTATCCGACTCATGTAAACACAATTTGCACGTCACGCCCTTAGAGACAAAAGATTTAATTTGATGTATTCCATGGATGTAAACACGATGGGATCCCAAAGTGTGCATAGCATCTTGTGACACAATTGACAAATAGACCTGAGGATTAATAATCTATAGTCGAAATATGTAGCGTTATAATTACCTTGAGTAATAAAGTGATTGTGCTGACGTACACCATTACATATTATATCACTTTATAAACTACAAAGCTGCATCATAAAAACAGTCTGGCTTCTTATGCACATAAATGTTTGGACAGTCTATAGAATGCTCTGTTATTCAAGCTAGTTGCGCATAAAACTTTGTTTTAAACAACTAAAAAATGGAAACCTTTTACCCTTTACACCTACCGACATCAACAACGGAGCCTACAGGCTCTAGAACCTGAGAAATGACAGCATATCTTTGGCAGCTATTTTGAAACCTGGCACAATTTTTCTCCCTGCAGATGGTATAATTGTTACCGATATATGTCGGAGGTACGCCTCAAAAATTGATATGTATTTCATACTGTCCATTTGGTGGGAACAATAAATTGTGTGTAGAGAGTTTTATCGCGTGGGATTTTAGACTTCCTCAGCGTTTTAAATTGGATCTGCGCTCTTCTGGGTCGTTACACAGCGCAGATGGTAGCAACTTACTACCATCTGCGCTGTGTAACACCAATAAAATTTTGTATTTGAGTGTACAGTATACACATATTGGAATGTGGTGCTGGAGAAGTATTACTTAGAGTCAAGGAGCAGAGGAATATCCTACAAGAAATAAGCAAACGGAAGGCTAACTGGATTTGTTACATTTTGCGTAGAAACTGCCTTCTACAGCGGGTTAAATATGAGTGCTGCACAGTAGGATAAGCAAACCCATGACAGGTCTGGACAGGCCCTGAGGGTTGCAGGAGATCCGGGCTCCCAGTTTTCAAGACAATCGGCACAGAAGGTGATAAGTTTGCGAGCCCTACACACCGACCGCCTTTACCTTCCAGGTACTCATTCTGTTAGAGGCTGAGTCAACCCCAGAGCCATAGTGCGGCCGGAAGGATTATGTCAAGTGAAACAATCCAATGACACCATCCGTAATCGAACCCGCGACCTTCCGGCTTGTAGCGCAGTGCCTCAACCAACTGCGCCACCGCGTGAGCACAGTAGGTTAAGTCTCGAATAAATTTATAGTTGGTGGAGCTTAAATGATAGCGGATAAATTTGGAAGTCTCAGGAAGTTCTAGGAAAGGATATAAGGAAGCCAGATTTTAGGTTCTTGTGAAATTAAAATAAACAAAAACTTTGTTTTTCACGAAAAATTCTTAACATTTTCAGACGACAGTTAAGGATTTTATTCCCCAAGGCAAATCAATACAAAAAAATAAATCTTTGTTTTTCACGAAAATACTCAACATATTCAGACGACAGTTACGGATTTTATTTCCCAAGACAAATCAATACAAAAAACAAATAAAGCTTTGTTTTTCATGGAAAATTTTCAGACGGCAGTTACGGATTTTATTTTCCAAGACATATCAAAGCAAAAAACGAATAAAACTTTGTTTTTCACGAAAAATTCTTAACATATTCAGAAGACAGTTACGGATTTTATTTCACAAGACAACTCAATACAAAAAACAAATAAAGCTTTGTTTTTCAGGAAAATACTCAACATTTTCAGACGACAGTTCGGGATTTTATTTTCCAAGACAAATCAATACATACAAGCTGCACGATTATGCAATATAAACCAATAAATTGCACCTTTTCTAATTTAATATTTTAAGTTTGATGTCTTCTAGGTGTTCCGAAACCCCGAGATTTCATCTACAGTACGACGGTTTTACGTAAAGATAAGGTACATTATGTATTTACATGAATCAGGTTGAGCAGTCGTGTACGTAGAAGAGAATATCCCTGAAAATGAACCCTCTAGTTCGAAACATGCAGAAGTCTTTATAAATAAAAATATTGATTTAAAAAATGGGGGTTTTGGTTCATATTTTATAATTATATCGCTATAAACGGTGCAAAAATTACAAATATGAATAATCTAGGGTATAATATTGGTAAGCCCCTTTCCATTTGAGGGAAACCTGGTATTTGGGGGGGTCGTATACCGGGGACTTTGATAGGTCAATGAAGGAGGGCTGTAGTGGTAGGGGCATCTCTCTGTGAGGGATTCCATGAAAGGGACGTTGAGGGAGGGCTCCTTTACTGGGGAATCCGAAAGATGAGGTTGTTGAGAGATTTGCAAAATACCCTGTAAACGGGTATCTCTCTCCGTAGGGGTTTGTCTGGGTAACCTGGAGGGGGTTCATTTGCCGGGACTTTTAAGAGAAAATGAAGTATATCTGGGTTCCTTTCTTGGACACAATGGATATTAAGATTTTAAGTCTGGGGCGATCTGGAACTGTAGTAAAGGTAAAGGACTCTCCTGAGTTAGTATTAGATTATGGGGCGCGAAGGGTCTGTCTATAAGGCCTAGGTGCATCGGGACCTTAAGGGCTCCAAACCCATGTTAATCAATTCATCAATCAATCAATCAAGCCTTGAGAGGAAAATTATAAGAAAATCTTGGAAACAAAACCGAAGAATTTAAAACAAAAATTAGGAGAAAGAATATTAGGGACTTTATGCAAGAATATGCGAATTTAAGCCCAACGTAGAACTCACTTGGTGTAAAGTGATGAGTGTGAAATAAAATGTTAGGAAATTCCCAAAATATTTTGAGTCAGAAACTAAAAAAATCCCAAAATAATTTGAACCAGAAACTTAAAAATGTTCCAAAAATATTTTGAACCAGAAATTTAAAATAATTCCCAAAATATTTTGAATCAGAAACAAAAAAAAAATTCCCCAAATATTTTGAATCAGGAACTTAAAAACATTTCCCAAAATATTTTGAATCAGGAACTTAAAAAAGTCCCCAAATATTTTGAATCAGAAACTTTAAAAAAGTCCCAAAATATTTTGAATCAGAAGCTTAAAAAAGTTCCCAAAATATTTTGAACCAGTAACTTAAAAAAAACCCAAAATATTTTGAACTTAAAAAAATCTTTGAAATTCTTGATTTCAAACTGTCGTCTTGTACTTAATGTTGTCTGCTTTCTTCTGGGTAATTCCCAGGAGTCTGAATTTTATATGCCGATGTTTCGGGACACTGTCTTTTCCATCTTCATAGGCAGGTAGGTATGAAGTATGAATGGGGTGAAGCTAAGTCAAGCCAAATTGTTAACTAGCGACGGAGACTTGCGCTTAACCATTCCTGCGTCTGACTGCATCGCTAAGCTCAGCAACAGACACCTAATCTGTAACAGCGGATTATGCTTACGCTAACGATTTTAAAGTCAGGCTGAAGGCCTTGACTGATCTTGCCAAAGACTAGTGCCTAGGTTGTTCTGGACTTAGTATGGGAGGGATAGACTTTGGTTGGTTGGCTGTCTGGGTTCTGAGCCCAGACTGGCTCTGTCGCAAACTGGTGCTATGCGACGTTTGTCAGGCGCTTAGGTGAAGCCGCCGCGCCTGGGGGAGGGGAGTGCGGGCCGTGGTCCGACTTTCCCTCGTATACCCTGGTATTTGCCTTACAACTGAGGAACAATTTTATGACTGAGGTTCAGAATGTTGGAGTATTTATACGGGAAAAATTTGGCTCGAAAATAGTCTGAGCCACTAGGAAGGAGGGTGTGTTAAAACACAATAGTTCGATCTCTACCATCCCATGCTCACTCCGACACACGCCCTATCTCTTCACATACGCGTCCCTAACCTCCAAGTGGGTCGTTACCCTCTACAGCCTGTTTCTCTACTCGAACCAGCCCCTATTCTGTAACCCTCCTTCCTATTTCTTCAGACTATTTTCGAGCCAAATATTTTCCCGTAAAATACTCCAACATTTCTTACACCCAGTCATTTTCGTACCTACCCGCCCATGAAGATGGAACAGACAGATTGTTCCGAAATGTCGGCACATAAAATTCAGACGCCGGGGAATTATTCAACAGAAAGCATGCAACATGTTTGAAATTTTTAACGTGTTTCTTACAAAATTGTAGTAATATCTTAATTTTAAACGTGCTGAAACTGAAAAACAATGAACACGGCTACATAAAGAAAAGATAAAAGAAGTAAAGTGATCCCTTTACAGGCCCGGTGTGGCCCAGAGGGTGGGTAGAGGCATAGTTCTACTCTTCCATGACGGCGGCACTAGAAGGGGCGAGTGGTCAGCAGAACGCCCCGGCCGCACTTTATCCCGGGGAAAGACCCTCTACCCATTTTACAGGAGGTTGGGTGGGCCCCAGGGACGGTCTGGACGGGCGCAAAATCTCGTCCCCATCGGGATTTTTTTTTTATTTTAACATCCGTTTATTGCCTTATGAATGCTACATTTTATTTCACCCCTTTTCATTCTCTCAAGATTCCCTTCCTCCTTACCACCTGTCGCTTGCTTGTTTGTCATTTCCTCTTTACGCTCTGGTCTCGCTACCATTGTTGCTGTGTCCTTTGTGCTCCAGTGTCACCGTTCTTCTCCTGTCCCACATGTTGGGATGTGCGTCTCTCACTCACTTGTTCCTGTTTGTGTTGTCCGGGGGAGGTTTGCGTTCGTAATATCTATAGTATCTCCAAATAGTTGCCTACTGTTTCCCATCTCTTCTTCATCTGATAGGTCTTCCACCGCGCTCTGCGTAGAAAGTCGATATATTCCTCTAGCGACACTGTTCTCCGATTCTTTGTTAGGTAGTATACGAGATTTGCCAGGATCCACAGTGTCGCCAAATGTCGTTGTCGTGGCCAGAAACGGAAACTTGATCCCAGGAGCCAGCCAGGGAGGATGCGTCTCCGGTCCGTTCTGTGTATTGCCGCTAGCCGTATACGGGTCCATTCCCATATTTCTTCCCCTGCACCACACTCCGTGAGTCTGTGGACCGTGGTGTCCTTCTCCCCGCATAG
>Ga0123355_10017972_pt1 | contig 11196 bp, 13 predicted proteins | sample TergutEmb28metaG_3_FD_89872 | JGI IMG/M metagenome (GOLD analysis project Ga0123355, IMG submission 89872) | Embiratermes neotenicus P1 segment gut microbial communities from Petit-Saut dam, French Guiana - Emb289 P1 | ecosystem: Host-associated > Arthropoda: Insects > Digestive system > Gut ...
GAGGTGGGATGTGGGTATATGGACTGGATTGGGCTGACCCAGGATAGAGACAGGTGGCGGACGCTTGTGAGTGCGGTAATGAACATTCGGGTTCCGTGAAATGCGGGGAATTTCTTGACTAGCCGCAAAACAGTTAGCTTCTCAAGAAGGACTATGAACCATGGAGTAAGCAAGTAAGTAAGGAAGTAAGTAACTAAGTAAGTAAGTATGTACCGATTTACCTTGCATTATTGTCACATGTTTTTAATGTGCCTTGATGTGACAGTAGAGATTTGCTGCTTAACGGTTTTTAGTTTCCATACGCGTACGTATAAAATTTTATTGTTTTTTACGGCCTGATGATGGCCCAAGTTGTGGCCGAAACCATTCGCCACTTAGTAAACATATTCACAAAAGTGTGTTGGTTGCGACTGGAGAATTTTAGATTGCTTTATTAATTTATGAAAGCCGCACACAGCCTGTGTACTGGGACCGTCAGTACGGTTGATATAAAGGAAGAGCTAACTGAGACAGCAGTAAGAAACTGACTGCATGGAGCAGAGTGCTTCTGTTAAGCTGAAAAGTCCTCAGCTGGACAAAAATTCTTACGTTAAGGAAACTGAAGTAATATTACCTCATTCACAACAGCCCACCGCTCTTCACTATCCTAAGCCACATCAATCCAGTTCAAGCCCACATTCAAGTAATTTTTGCAATAATCCAACAATATCCGCCAGTCAAATTCTAGGTCTTCCATGCGCTCTGTTTCCCACAGGTTACCCTATGAAACCCTCTAAATAACAATCCTGTCCCCTACAAGCCATATGCACTACCCATTCCCTTTTCCTTCATTTGGTAACCTCAATAACATTCAGTGAACCGTAAGGATCACAAATCCCTTCATAAATCAACACTTACCGCCGGTCCTTCCAGTCTGTCTGCCACCTGTAATTGCATGCACGTACCGACTGTGCTACATGCGGCACACTACCATTGGCGATGTGCACACAATGTGTGGATCGTGCTGCTGACGGTACCGAAATTTGTCGATCTGTTATATCTGTTATCTGTGAGGGGATTGTTTGGTTTCATAACAGCTGAAATATGTGGGCGATGAAAAAGGGATTAAGTTGTGCACACTGTAAAGGCTGTGTATACTGTACATACTGTACACACAGTACATACTGTGTATAATGTACAAACTGTACACACTGTACAGGCTGTGTATACTGTACATACTGTACGCAATGTACATACTGTGTATAATGTACAATCTGTACACACTGTACAGGCTGAGTATACTGTACAAACTGTACACACTGTACATACTGTGTATAATGTACAAACTGTAAACACTGTACAGGCTGTGCATACTGTACAAACTGTACACACTGTACAGACTGTGTATACTGTACAAACTGTACACAATGTACAGACTGTGTATACTGTACATACTGTACACACTGTACATACTGTGTATAATGTACAAACTGTACACACTGTACAGGCTGTGTATACTGTACAAACTGTACACAATGTACAGACCGTGTATACTGTACATACTGTACACACTGTACATACTGTGTATAATGTACAAACTGTACACACTGTACAGGCTGTGTATACTGTACATACTGTACACAATGTACAGATTGTGTATACTGTATATACTGTAGACACAGAACGGACTGTCTTTACTGTACATACTGTATACACTGTATGTACCGTTTATAATGTACATACTGTACACACTGTACAGACTGTGTATACTGTACATACTGTACACACTGAAGGGACTGTGTATACTGTACATACTGTATACACTGTACGTACCGTGTATAATGTACATACTGTACACACTGTACAGACTGTGTATACTGTACATACTGTACACACTGTACAGACTGTGTATACTGTAAAAACTGTACAAACTGAAGGGAATGTGTATACAGTACATACTGTATACACTGTACGTACCGTGTATACTGTACATAATGTACACTGTACAGACTGTGTATACTGTACATACTGTACACACTGTACAGACTTTGTATACTGTACATACTGTACAAACTGTACAGGCTGTGTATACTGTACATACTGTACACACTGTACAGACTGTGTATACTGTACATAATTTACACACTGAACGGACCGTGTATACTGTACATACTGTATATAATAGTAAGTCGCGTATATACTGTACATACTGTACACACTGTACAGACTGTGTATTCTGTACGTACTGTACACACTGAACGGAATCTGTATACTGTACATATTGTATAAACTGAACGTACCGTGTATACTGTACATACTGTACACACTGTACAGACTGTGTATACTGTTCATAATGTACACACTGTACAGACTGTGTATACTGTACATGCTGTACACACTGAACGGACTGTGTACACTGTGCTTACTCTATACACTGTACGTAAAGTGTATACTGTACATAATATACACACTGTACAGACTGTGTATACTGTACATTCTGTACACACTGTACAGAATGTGTATACTGTACATACTGTACAAACTGTACAGGCTGTGTATAATGTACATACTGTACACACTCTACAGAGTTTGTGTATACTGTACATACTTTACACACTGAACGGGCTGTGTATACTGTACTTACTGTATACACTGTAAGTACCGTGTATACTGACCATACTGTACACACCGTACAGAATGGGTATACTGTACATACTGTACACACTGAACGGACTGTGTATACTGTACATATTGTATACAATGTACGTACAGTTTATACTGTAATGACTGTGTGTATTGTAAATAATGTAAACACTGTACAGACTGTGTATACCGTAAATACTGTACACACTGAACGGACTGTGTATACTGTACATACTGTATACACTGTACGTACCGTGTATACTGTACATACTGTACACACTGTACAGACTGTGTATACTGTACATACTCTACACACCGTACAGACTGTGTATACTGTACATACTGTAATCACTGTACAGGCTGTCTATACTGTACAAAGTGTACACACTGTACAGACTGTGTATACTCTACATACTCTACACACTGAACGGACTGTGTATACTGTACATACTCTATACACAGTACGTACCATGTATATTGTACATACTGTACACACTGTACACACTGTGTATACTGTACATACTGTACACACTGAACGGACTGTGCATACTGTACATACTGTATAAACTGTACGTACCGTGTATACTGTACATACTGTACACACTGTACAGACTGTGTATTCTGTACATACTGTACACACTGAACGGACTGTGTATACTGTACATACTGTATACACTGTACGTACCGTGTATACTGTACATACTGTACACACTGAACAGACTGTGTATTCTGTACATACTGTGCACACTTTACGTACTGTGTTTTCTGTACATACTGTGCAAACTGTACGTACTGTGTATATTGTACAACTGTACAAACTGTACATACTTTGTATCTTGTTCATACTATACACACTGAACAGAATGTGTATACTGTACATACTGTACACTGTACGTAATGTGTATACTGCACATACTGTGTACACTGTACACACTGTACAAACCGAAGAGACTTTGTGTACTCTACATACTGTACACACTCTACGTACTGTGTATACTGTACATGTTGTGTATACTGTACATACGCTACACACTGTACGTACTGTTTATACTGTACATACTGTGCACACTGTAGAGACTGTGTATACTGTACATACTGTACACACTGTACAGACTGTTTATTGTGTACATACTGTGTATACTGTACATACTGTACACACTGAAGAGACTGTGTGTACAGTACATACTCTACATTCTGTACGTACTGTGTATACTCTACATTCTCTGCGTATACAGTACATTCTGTGTATACTGTACATACTCTACACACTGAACAGTCTGTGTATACAGTACATACTCTACACTCTGTACGTAATCTGTTTAATCTAAATACTCTGCACACTGTACAGTCTGTATATACACTACGTACTGTGTATATTGTACATACTTTGTATACTGTTCATACTGTACACACTGAACAGACTGTGTATACAGTACATACTCTACACACTGTACGTACTCTGTATACTCTCCATTCTCTGCACACTGTACAGACTTTGTATACAGTACGTACTGTGTATACTGTACATACTGTACACACTCTACGTACTGTGTTATGCTCGGAGTTAAAGCATGTAGAGGCAACATGCCTCACAGATCACTCGCATGGTGATCACATGCAATATGCTTCACAGAGCACTAACAGAATTTGTCTCAAACTAAATTGTAATAACATTGTTGATTTTAAGGTTGTAAGTCCTTTTCTCAGAAGTAGCAGAGAACTTGGTAGATCTGGTATCTATGTAAAAGATGGTCTCAAAGCTTAAGAAATGTGTTATTTTACATATATAAGTGAAGAAAAGATTTTTGTAATGTTATTAAGAGAACGGCCTGGATATAAACTATGCACAGTGTGTATCTATAGATTACAAGTTGGACAGTTTAGCAAATTTCTAAATAAGTTAGAGTTAGTTATTCAGAAACTACTAATGAAAGATTAAATTCTGAAATTTTTTAATTGGAATATAGATTTCCTTCATGAAGAGAGCTACCAAAAGGACATAACAGACTTAGTGTTGAGATATAGTCTAGTAAATACTGTCCTGTCCCCTACTGGAATAACGAAAAGCTCAAGCACATTGATAGTTTTAATTATAATAAACAAGAAGTATTATATGGAACCTGAAGCAGTAGTAGAATTGGAATTATCAGATCACCAAGCCTAAGTGTTGCCTGTACTGCGTAAAAACCATGCTAGTGTAAATAGAAGAGTTTTCAAAAGGCAATTTGGAGATAATAATATTAGGGAAGCTAAATACTTATAAAAAAGTTGACATGGCAGGAAGTATTTTCAGAGACAGGGTTAAACGCAAAACTCAATTTTTTTTTGAACTCAGTTCGATATACATAGCCTTCCCTCTCGAGTTCAGACCTAGCAAGGAACCATTAAGGAATGGATGGACCACACGAGGTATAAAGATGTCTAGCCAAAAATTGAGATTTTTAAACATGATTTAGGAACAACATAATCTTACAGAAGATGCATAATTATATATTGCTAAATATAAAATAATACACAGAAGAGTAATTAGGGAAGCAAAAAGGAGGGAAGGTGATAAGTATACACTGCATGCAAATCACAGATCTAAAGCTGTATGGCAGATTATAAACAAGGAAACAAGGAGAACCTCCTCAAATATAAAAGATAATAAAATAATTTGGAGTTCTGAAAAAATTACAAATCCAGAGAATATTGCTGAATTATTTAACTCTTACTTTTGTAAAATTTCAGGGGTAATATTAAAGAAAAGGGGGAATAGATTGCCAAATTGTGAGAATGAACACTTAAAAACAAAGGAAAGTACAAAATCTATTTTTATTTCCAGGAATACAAAGTGAAATGGAAAAAGTGCTGAAGTGTCTTAAGAATAGATTATAGGCAGGAATTGATGAAATACTTGTTTATATTGTAAAACATTGCATAAAACTGCTAAAGAAACCTTTAGCCAACATTTATAATGACTCCCTAGAATCAGGGATTATTCCAGTCCAACTAAAAATAACAAAAGTTGTTCCATTACATAAAAAAGGAGATACAAAAGACATTCAGAACTACAGACCAATAGAACTCTTATCTGTTTGTTCAAAATTGCTAGAGAAATTGGTGTATAATAGATTACTGGTGTTTATAGAAGGAAATGGAGTTTTAGCTGAGGCACAACACGACTTTGTGACAAAAAAATCAAATGAAACAGCATTACAGATTTTTATTAACCCTTATCCTGCTAATGTGGAAAATATGGTGAGATCCTAATAATGCCAGCAGGTGACAGATGGGATTTAATTCGGCCCTTAAAGGGTTAACAATCCATTAAAAATAAAAAAACCAAACTTGAATTTTTCTAGAACGTACAAAATCTATGATATAAAATATCATGAAGTATTATTGTCAAACCTAAACTCCAATGGTATTAGAGGTGTGGCAAACTTATGGTTTGAATCCTGTTTATCACATATCATGTTATCTCTTACACCGGAAAAAAATATGTGGAAATAAATAACGTGAAACAAGGAGTACATGTTTCAACTACAAGGCAAATTGAGCATGGTGTTCCACACTGTTCGATTCTTGGTGCAATACTTACTTACTCACTACATGGTGCAGAGTCCTTCTTTAGAAGCTAACTGGTTTGCAGCTAGTCAAGAAATTCCTCGCATTTCACGGAACCCGAAGGTTCATTAAAACATTCACAAGCGTCCTCCATCCGTATCTATCCTGGTCCAGCCCAATCCAATCCATAAACCCACAAACCACCTCCTGGAGATCCATCCTAATATTATCCATCCATCTATGCCTAGGTCTCCCCAGTGGTCTCCTTCACTCCGGTTTACCCACCAAGACCCTATTTTCATTATACATAAATGGCCCACCTATAAATATTACGTGATCAAAAATAGTATTATTTGCAGATGACACAAACATATTAGTATCAGAGGAAAATATAAACCATCTCCAGTATGAATTAAAAAATGTTATAAACGAATTACAAACATGATTTACACTGAATAATTTTGTATTTAATGTTGAAAATACATTGGCAGTAACTTTTCATACTACACAGAATAAAAAGCCAGGGTTACCACATGTTATATTTGAAGGCAGAGATAATCCATAAAACGGCGAACAAAATTTCTGAGTATATATATATATATATTAATGAATATATGAAATGAAATAATCACATTAAATATTTAAGTTCAAATCTAAATACAGGCTATTATATGGTTAGCTACTTAAAGAATGTAATGAGTCCATATGTCCTAAGGACCATGTATTTTGCTGTTGTCATGGTTTGAACCTGTGGGTTGGTGATTCTTATAGTATAAGAATTTTTTGATTACAAAAGAAAATTATAAGAATAATAGGTAGAGCAGGTCAACATGCTTCTTGCAGGAACTTTTTAAAGTTCTCAATAAACTTTCTTTGCCTTGTCTGTATATAAGTGAGTTTGTGTGTTTTGTAAAATCAAACATAGAAAAGATGAAATATAATGAAGAAGTACACGACCATTGTACATGACAAAAATCAGACCTTCATATTTAGTTTTGCAGAATTGCTCTTTTTAAAAACAGTAGTGGAAATGTGGAAATAAAATTGTACAATAAATTGCATAACGCAATAAATTGATCAGAAAAAAAGCAGGAATTTAAAAGAAGACTGAAGCATCTTTAACTGCAAAATTTTTTATTCAGTGGATGAATATATGTCCTCTTAGGACCATTGTTACTCAATTATTTGTTATTTTGTATACATTAGTCTTAGTATTTAGTAATTACAACAAACAGAACACCGAAAAATTATACATTAATGTGAGTTATAATTTTATTATATATTACTGTGTTCCACTATTGATGCAAATGTACTGCGCTCCACTATTGATGAAAATGTAAGGTGTTCCACTAATGATATAAATGTACTGTGTTCCACTCTTGATGTAAATGTACTGTGTTCCACTATTCATGTAAATGTACTGTGTTCCACTATTGATGTAAATGTACTGTGACCCACTAGTGAAGTAAATGTACTGTGTTCCAATATTGATATAAATATACTGTGCCCCACTATTGAAGTAAATGTACTGAGTTCCACTATTAATATAAATGTACTGTGTTCCACTGTTGATATAAATGTACTGTGTTCCACTCTTGATGTAAATGTACTGTGTTCCACTATTGATATAAATGTACTGTGTTCCACTGTTGATAAAAATGTACTGTGTTCCACTATTGATGTAAATGTACTGTGCTCCACTCTTGATGTAAATGTGCTGTGCTCCACTAGTGATGTAAATATACTCTGCTCCACTATTAATATAAATTTACGGTGCTCCACTATTAATGTAAATGTACTGTGCTCCACTATTGATATAAATGTACTGTACTCCACTATTAATGTAAATGTACTGTGCTCCACTATTGATATAAATGTACTGTACTCCACTATTGATGTAAATGTACTGTGCTCCACTATTGATGTAAATGTATTGTGTTCCACTATTGATGTAAATGTACTGTGCTCCACTATTGATGTAAATGTACTGTGCTCCACTATTGAAGTAAATGTACTGTGCTCCACTATTGATGTAATTATACTGTGTTCCACTATTGACGTAAATGTACTGTGCTCCACTATTGATATAAATTTGCTGTGCCCCACTATTGCAGTAAATGTACTCTGTTCCACTATTAATATAAATGTACTGTGTTCCACTGTTGATATAAATGTACTGTGTTCCTCTGTTGATATAAATGTACTGTGTTCCACTCTTGATGTAAATGTGCTGTGCTCCACTAGTGATGTAAATATACTCTGCTCCACTATTGATATAAATTTACGGTGCTCCACTATTAATGTAAATGTACTGTGCTCCACTGTTCATATAAATGTACTGTGTTCTACTATTGATATAAATGTACTGTGTTCCACTATTGATATAAAACTACTGCGTTCCTCTGTTGATATAAATGTTTCAGTGTTCCACTATTGATGTAAATGTACTGTGCTCCACTATAGATGTAAATGTATTGTGTTTCACTGTTGATATAAATGTACTGTGTTCCACTATTGATGAAAATGTACTGTGTTCCACTATTGATATAAATCTACTGCGTTCCTCTGTTGATATAAATGTACAGTGTTCCACTATTGATATAAATGTACTGTGTTCCACTCTTGATGTAAATGTGCTGTGCTCCACTGTTGATATAAATTTACTGCGTTCCTCTGTTGATATAAATGTACTGTGTTCCACTATTGTTGTAAATGTATTGTGTTCCAATATTGATGTAAATGTATTGCAAGTTCCCTTGTTAGGTATAATGTGACTGAATGTTTTATGCAATGAAGGGAATGTAGACTGAGCGTGAAATGTCCGATGACATATTTGTGTCCGGATCACTCGAATGGAAGAATAAAGAATAAAGATCATAAAACCAGAGGAATTAATGTATTATGTCATAACAAAGGAATTTTATGCCATAGTTGCAGGGGAAATTATGATACCAATGTCAAACTAAGATACAATAGTTATTGCAAGATATTAACAAATGATATAAAAAAGCAAAAAAAATTATTATGACGAATTAATATCTAAATCCAAGAATAAAAAAAACTTCATGGAAAAATTATAAAAGTAATAGATGGGAAATAACAAATGTCAAAATCATATTGTTTCTTGGTTTGTTTTTGGCGCAACCGCAACCAGTGGGTCATGGCCTTCACATTCTTGAGGTTTCTAGATCACACACAATGATGCACCACAGTCGGTAGGACTCCTCTGGACGAGTGATCAGCTCGTCGCAGAGACCTATACCTGACAACACACAACATTCGCAACAGACAGACATCCATGCCCCCGGTGGGATTCGAACCCACAGGCTCAGCAGGCGAGTGACCGCAGACCCACACCTTAGACCGCGCGGCCACTGGGAACAGCCCAAATTCATATTAAATCCTTAAAAATGAATAATGCTGCGATGAATAATCCACAGGAAATTGCCAACACTTTTAATGATTATGACTCAACTGTTGCTGACGCTGTTCTCGGAAACATAAAAAAAGATAAAAATTATCCTAGAGATAACGTGAATCCTTCCAGTTATTTGATGAACAAATTTAATAGCACATTTCCAAGAATTAGTTTTAACAGTGCCACAGCTTATGAAATTGATAAGATTATCAAATCCCTAAAGAATAAATACTCAATGGTTATTACGAAATTCAAAAAAAAAAATCCTAATATTAAGTGCCCCTTTTACCATTTACCATTTCGCCCTTAGCCTAGATTTGTAACAAATTCCTTTCCTTAGATGTAATATCTGAGAGACTGAAATATGATATAATCAAAAATGTTGGTATGAAAGAAGACACAATTTATAGGCCAATCTCTCTTCAAAGTTCTTTTCCAAGATTTTTAAAAATAAAATACTCAAGATTATATAAACATTTGTGCACAAATAACATACTGGTCAAGGAACAATATGGATTTAGAATTAATAGTTTCACTGAGACTGTACCTTCTCATCATCATCATAATCATCATATATCTTATCATCATCATCATCATCATCATCATACATCTTTCTTGGAGTTGAGCCATCTGTTGACCCGTTCCGGTCTCACGTATCCAGATGTCTCTACAAAGGTCTACCATGATTCCTTCTGCCAGTTGTGGAGTAGTATTTCATTACCCTGGGTAACCTATTTCGAGGCATTCTATTTACATGTTCTATCCAGCTTCTCTTATATTCCAGTAAATTGTCCAAAATTGGTGTTATTTTTTATATTGACATTGATATTTTATATATTTATATTTATTAATGGGAAGTGGATTTACTTTAAACCATTTATTTACACAATTAAAAGTTGTAACCAAATTAGTTTGAAAATCTTTTGAATTAGTACTTTTTACTATTATACATGTACCATCGGCGAATAATATAGGTACAGTTTGCAGTTGCGATTGTTCATTTCTATTGTAATCTGTCCAAGTGTATCCTCCTCTTCTTCTCATGTATTTTATCTCTGCTGCTGTTATTCTTCCGGCGTCACTTGCTTTAATATTCCAAGTTTCGCTGCCATACAACAAGATTGGAAGGGCCAGTGTATTGTACAGTTTTATTGTTGTTCACTTGAGGGATTTTGTGGTCTAAACACGTTATTTAAAATACCTATAAAATAACTAAACATGCTGGTCCAGAGGCTAAAAGTAGCAATCCTACCACTGGACTTACTCTGCTCTGGGCCTCTAACCTACTCAGGGGACATTTTAAACACTGGCAAGTCTGACGGAAAGAAGCCGGACAGATTTTATTTAAACGACTACATGTTATGGTGTAAGTAATGAAATGCTAAAAGTTATAAATAATAGACTTTCAGTAGGAGGAATATTCTTTGGCCACGACAAGCCTTTGATTGTGGGTTCCGCAGAGTTTGATCTTTTTTTTAATTTATTATGCATGCACCATTACTATAAGTAATACTACATGCTTTGTTGGCTTACATAGTTACTTGTTTTCTAAGATTGCTTACTTACTATATACACAAGTTTATGTCTCTTTTGCATGTTATTTTATA
>Ga0123355_10017973_pt1 | contig 11196 bp, 7 predicted proteins | sample TergutEmb28metaG_3_FD_89872 | JGI IMG/M metagenome (GOLD analysis project Ga0123355, IMG submission 89872) | Embiratermes neotenicus P1 segment gut microbial communities from Petit-Saut dam, French Guiana - Emb289 P1 | ecosystem: Host-associated > Arthropoda: Insects > Digestive system > Gut ...
ACCCACCTACGTATCATGCTTGTTTTTCAGGTAGTTCCATACACAGTAACAGCATTCAGGTGAATCTCAGATGAAAGTGTGTGGCATGTTGTGGAAGGTCCTGGTTCTCACTCTGTTTTTGTTCTTATATTAATGGCAACTGCAGTAATAAATAACTAACTAGTATTTCTATTTTAAATCCTACTTACCTAACAAAGTACAGTTTTCCATGCATAAACATTTTAATTACAATGTTTATGTAACAATGGGGTGTATTCACATGCATATAGAAGGTACAATTTGATGGTGATTTGCTATTTTTGGTCTTGTTTTTATCACTCTATTTAGCGAACCATGGACCCCAAAAAGTTCACTGGTAAAGAATAGGTAGAAAGAAAGGCAGCAATTTAAACTTACACAGATATCTGGGAATGCTGCCAAGAGATCAAAGCTGCATGCTTAAGGAAATTAAGAGCCAATTATAATCAGGTAATGCCTGCTACCATTCATTCTGCCATATTGTGTCTTCCCACTTGCCATCCAAAAATACAAAAATGAAAATATACAGAACCAGAGTTTTGCCAGTTGTTTTAGGTGTGGGTGTGAAATTTGGTCTCTCAACCACTACAGAAACCTCAAATTTCACATCTGTAAATCTGGTGGCTTTATTGCCTGTAGTGTTTTATGTGCAAGTGCTGAGCACACAAACTGACATAACTGTGTCTCCTGTCAGCAGCAAACTTTCAATAAAAATTAATGAACTCACTGGCTGTTATTGTAATCATACTGGTCACTTGCAGAATATTTTCCAGCTGCCAATGCAATTGCTCTGTTCAGGATTCCATTGGCGACCAGACACTCTTTGGGATGAAAATATTTGTGGTAATGAGTTCGTACCACACAATCTGGTGAGAAATGTGTAACATCTAAAGTGAGACACAACCTTGTAGTGATAACCATGTATTAAGACCATACAGGTACAAAAGCATCATACATACCAGCATTCAGTCTCATTTATGCTTCACATACTAACCAGAAATATAAGCATGACTGTGGAAACTAAATTCCTATTTTCTAAGAAATTAATGAAATCAATATGGTACACTTTCAAAGAATGTTTCGTATACATACTGAACAGTTTATGAAATGTAAGGTTTGAGATTCTCATGCCAGTAACTATGACCAGCCTGTCTTCTGGGATGTAATGTCATGTAGTTTTGTAAATACTTACTGAAAATTCAAAGGAACCTGCTGCCTCTGTCTTCAAGTCATCATAGGTCACAGCAGTCTCAATTCATCTATGAGGATGTCATTCTAAAAAATATCTGTTGATTCCCAACCTTTCAAGTGAAGAAAGCCAAAATAATTTGCTTCTTGTCCTTCTTACTGAGGTGCAGAGATCAGAGCTTTCTTTTACCCTGAAGATGGAGGCAGTAGGTTCCTCTGAGATGTAAGTATATATGCACCAGATGGCATGGTGTCACACTACAGAGGACAGTACTCTTCAAGGTAGGGAATATTCTTGAAGTCTTTCACAGATTTCAGATAAAATTCCCGAAATAAAGTTCCAAGAAAGTCCGCTCAACAGTTCTTAAGTTGTTACATGTGGGCAGACAGTAACCTCCGAGCTAGATGGAGTTGAGCGGTCAACATAACGCCGCAGCTGCTTTATGTCTGGGAAGGAACCCCAGTACCTGTTGCACTGAAGGCTGGGTGGACCCTGGAGCTGGTCTGGACAATTTGGAGAAGTGGAAAATCCCTTCCTCTGCCAAGATTCAAACCACAGACGGTCCAGCCTGTATCCTAGTCACAACAGGGACTCCGCTATCCAACATCACGGTCATAAGTAACTTGTACAATAGCTAGACATTTAAAAAGTGCACAGGAATGACACTGACAAGTGGCAGTATCACAGTCTCATGCCCTGAATCAATGTTCATACTAGAAAAAAGGGACATTAACAAACTAATTGCTGAAAACGGTGAACTCACACTTTTGAGCTGTAAATAAATGCCTGGGGTGCTACAAAAATTATGAGAATTCAAATGGTTGCCAGTACTTTTCATGCTCTTTGACAGTGACTTCATGAGACTTCAGCACTTAATATGCACCCTGTACATCAATTGTGATTGAGTTTGGAAAAACAGGCTGGGCAACATACATGTGCCATAATACATAAACCAATAGACACATTGAAATGTTTAGTTTTGAAATAAAAGCAAATACTGGTTACTAAATATTGAAAAATGGTAACTGGTACAAGTTACCACAGTTTAATGACTTGATAAATATTAAATATCGTGACTTAGCATAGTATATTGTTATCAATGTATTTAAACTATCTCCCAAAAGAGAATTTCATTCTTCTGGGTTATGACAATGCAACAATGGGAAATTCCAAAGTAACACTGTACCTTAGTCTCAAGGTCCTACAAGAATGCAGTCTTCTAGGACCTACTGAACCTTAACAATGGAGGATCCCATTTCCCAGTGACACAGCACTGCATTCAAAAAGAATGGAATTCTCAGCTACACTACTGCAAAAAAGTCAAAGCTTGCAGAATCTCCCAAGAGATACTCAGTTGTGACCGAAACATGGCAAAGATGTTATAAGCAAGTGATATACACACCTTGATATGAGCTGTGATAGTTATTGAACATAAATGTTTAAGTACACAGTTAGAGAATGCAACAATTTAAATTAGAAGTCCAATAATAAATAAAACAATAGCAAACAGAGTCTGTTTATTATTGTTTTATTTATTAGTATATTACAACACAACAGGGATGCCTTACCTAAAGATTAGAAGTTCATATTTACCAGTATTGATCATAATGCCATACTCTTCCAGTAGAAAGTTCACATTTGTCTGATAGTTCTTCTCACCCCCTTCTCCTAGCAGAACCAAAATACTTCCGCCAGAATCAAGGTACCCTTTCATACAGTTAAATTCATTTTCCGTAAATTTGTCTCTAGGTCCAGGAATAACAAATAACTTTACACCATGCAGTACATCATGACTTATGTCATCTTTATTCCTGAAAAATAAAATGGTTCAAATCAGACACTGTCACTGTTAGTTCTACCAGTGAAGAACATAACAAAATGCTTCATTGATAGGTAACAACTATAACCATTCTACAAGTGGGATATTGTTCCTTGGACAGCTGAAATAAAAATAATATAAACTGCACTTCTATTTCATAACTTTCTGTACAGTTTAACACCTGGTGTTGAGCTGCATTTAATGTGAACTGCCAAGAATACTAGACAATAGATATAAGACTGAATAAAATTCATGTGTATTTGAGAAGTTAGAATTAGCACTTGATTTATGAACAAAACGCATTACACTCTCTTGCAGGAGATACATAGACTATCAACTACTGTAGTGATGACACAGTCCTGACACTGGCAGTTCAGTAACAGGTGCTGTGTATTTCCCACACTAATGCAGGAAATGCGTGAACAACCAAGCAGTCAACCAAACAACAAAGGAGGAAACCAAACTCATTTTCAAATGTACAGGTATCTGGGAATATCTCCTCACCATGAACCACTCTGTGTGGGGATACAAAATAAAACAGCACCTCACAATACAATTCAGTAATGACGCGTATTCCTGTCGTCCTGTCACAGGCACTTAATTTTCTTGAGATTTAATTTGACAATACATATCTCATGTTAAGAAAAAGTGGGTTACCTAGAAAACTGGTCAAAGTAACAAAGTCAATAATGAAATAATCAAGCATTCCTAGACTGACCCTGAAGATGAAGCCAATCTGATAGCTAAAATGCCACAAACCAATTACCCAGTGACAACCTCAAATCTCACAAGCTGATCTATAACTGCAAGTAGGTAATCATAACCACATGAGCCTTCTGAATTATGAAAGGGCTTAGTAACCAATATGAATGTCATAAGGCCATGTCGCATAATATGATACACACTGTCTTCAGCTCCACAGCAAGACAAACAGGAATACCACTGACAAGGCTTAAAGGCCATAGTGGGCATTTAACTTTCTTGTGGCCTTCTCATAATTGACTGAGACAACTGTGATACATAAACCTGTCCCTCAATCCCATATCTTCCACAATGACACTGTATTACTTACTACGCAGTATGAGCAACCAAAACTCTAATATGAAGATTATTTTCTTCTGGGATGTGATGTCATGCACATAGTCTGGTACTCTGACGAAGGAGGCAGGAGATTCCTCTGAAACGTCGATACATATCTGCCACATTACAAGGCATCACATCCCAGGAAGGCAGCAACCTTAAAAACCCTGCCATGAGAACCATAAACCACGTTACTTGCTAATCACAATAGACACAACCAGCACTGGTTAACCATCTGGCAATGAAGTGCATTCACTAAAACCTTCAGCACAATTTCATTTCTTGCCCCCCGAATGGCTAAAATTTCCCCAGCTCTAGTAATGAATTACTTCATAACAGGATTAGTCAAATCGACCAGCTGTCACCCCTCCCTGCATATTTTGCAAACAGAAGTCCCAAATCAGACTGGTAAACTGTGATCTGGAAACATCATTAAGGACTATTCATAAACACTATCCTTTCATATTGGAACACGAACAAAATTCCGGTGCAGGAATGCGGGCACGCGGATGCGAAAATGCTACTGCATCTACTTACGTGAGTATTTTCCAGCTTCCTTTCAATTTTCGATGCAGAGTTTTGTAATTTTCGTTGAGTTTAAAAAGTTCATTTTTTGAAGAATTAAATAAGATAGTGTTGGCTTTTTCTTTGAAGTCTGTCAAATCCTGCAAAGATATGAATCTCTACAGAAGGCACATTCTATGGACATTTATATTAATTAATTTACAAATGTGATGACTGCATATTCAAAAAAGTATGAATGCATGTATTAAAACAGCTGGCATCACATTTAAATACGTAATATATAACACAAAACATTAAGTTGTTTACCTCCACGGGAGCCATGTTTCATTCCACTCTGTGCCGCCCCTTGCTATTGGCATGCCGCAGCTCTGGTAATCAGTGACACGTTGACCAGTACTACCAACATATTCCTTGCACATGTTTGCTACGTGTAAATGCAGACACTTCAAATCACGGTTCTTTTAAGTGCACGTTTCGTAAACGATGTTATTATTATTATTGTTATTACGGCTATAAAAGAACTAAACTTGAAAAATACTATTGCATCGTAAAGAGATTAATATAATATTTCTGAATTCATATAAGAGTACACACAGTGCCACTGTGATTATGCGACAGTGAAAAGTTGCCTGTGGTGTATATTCTCGTCAGTTGTGTACGGATGTAGGTGTGTCGGAAATTTGTTGTGTAAGTCGCAAAATGTCAGTGCTTCCGTCTCAAGGTGAGAAATGAATGTGGAGGTATTAATAGCTTTTTGACCAATTTGTGTATTGATACCATTTATTTGGCGTGGATAAGGCTTTTTGTTTGTAGTCAATTCATACAATTTTGGATTATGAAAAGTGCTCGAAGTATATTCAGTTGAGCTCGACGAGAAAAGAACAAAGTGATTGTGTTTTGAGTGTGAAGTTGTATCCATGGTTATACTAGTTAATTATCTTTCGTACTTCGGCGCCGGTACAGGAACGTATGACACTAACCTCCTGCCTTCTTGAAATAGTTCGTGTTGGAAGAGCGCTTATTCATGACACAAATTTGTAAACGCGGGGGGGGGGGAAACACTCATAAATCCACAACCTGAAAGTGACATTGCTTTTGTTTACAGATTCCAACCGACCAGAACTCTATGAAGAGGTTAAGTTGTTCAGGAATGCACGGGAAAGAGAAAAGTAAGCTTGATTGTTCATGTGTAATGACTGATTATCTGGTGAACTAATGCACTGTAATGATGTGCATTATGTTGGTACTGTTACCAGACCGTTTGCAACACTTTATTCACAAACACTTTGAAGGGAGAGTTTTATGCATAAGGGAAGCAGTATTTGAGAGAGAACATGCCAGTAGAATGATAATATGTACCTACATATGTGCCCTGTTGTTAAGGAGTCATCTAAGGAAACCATCTTGGAAGTACATCATGCATATAGTTTGTCACAGCATGTGGCATGTCAGTTACCAACTTCAGCTGCTGCCAACGTACACACATACACAAACCAAAGCATGTCTTTTAGTTAATTGGAAATCAGGGAAGATTCATCGTGGAAGTTGTACAGGAAGGTTTTATACATGCGCAAACCCAATTTGTGTGTTGTGTTGTCACACTGTATGTTCTACTTCACGCATGAAGTTTCCAGTATTTTGGTTTTTTGACAGACCTGTATTTGCCAATATAAAATTTGATACCAATATTGGCATCACAGAATCAGGATCAGAAATGGCATATAGCATATGTTGCAGGAGCACGGATGGGAAGGTGCTTCTGACTGCATAGTTTTAGTAACGTACATGTAACAAATACTCCTGTTTCTCAGGTATGATAATATGGCTGACTTATATGCTGTCATTAACACACTACAAAATTTGGAGAAAGCTTACATCAGGGACTGTGTGACACCCAAAGAATACACAGCAGCATGTTCGAAACTCCTTGTGCAGTATAAGGCAGCATTCAACCAAGTGCAAGGAGATGAGTTTCCAACCATAGAAACTTTTGTGAAGAAATACAGAGTAAGTAAACTGAGAATATGCATTGACCTGAATTATGTTCTAGGTCTTGTAGATTCTGTTGTTCATAATGGGGGGAAAGTATTGGTTGCAAAGTGGAAAATTATTCTGCATTACACATATTGTATACATATTTTGTTTGTATTTTTAAAGAATATGTCAAGTGTTTTTGGTTGATGGTGTTTATCCATGTATATATGTATCCAGGTTCACTGTCAGGAACTAATTCAGCTTTATGTATCTGTATAGTTGGATTGTCCAGCTGCTCTAGAACGAATAAAGGAAGATAGACCAATTACAATTAAGGATGACAAAGGGAACACCAGCAAGTGCATTGCTGATATTGTGTCTGTAAGTATACAGTAAAAATTCTTTAGACAGTCTTACTTCTGCCAGTTTTTTGAAGATTTTCTTGCTTCTTATAACACATTTTATGATCTCTAAGCTTATTCATGTGGCTGAGATGGACGGAGCGTGCCCTGTGTTGGGGAGAAGACAAATGCATACAGGGTTTTGGTGGGGAAACATGAAGGAATGAGACCATTCTGAAGACCTAGGCTCCAGATGGGAGGACAGTATTAAAAGTGATGTTCAAGAAATAGGATGGGAGGGTGTTGGTAGATAATTGTACTTCAGGATAGGGACATGTGGCAGCCTGTTAGGAGCAGGTTCTGTAAAATGTGGGGAATTTCTTGACTAGCTGTAGAACTGTTAGCTTCTATAGAAGGATACGGCTTGATTTAGTTAGTTAGGGGCTCTATTAATAATTATCTGTGCCAACAGCTGTTCATCACAATCATGGACAAGTTGCGGCTAGAAATAAAGGCAATGGATGAACTGCACCCAGACCTGCGAGATCTTATGGACACAATGAACAGACTCAGTCTTCTGCCGTCAGATTTCGAAGGAAAACAGAAAGTGTCTGTTTGGCTTACTACTCTGTCAGGAATGCAAGCGTCTGATGAACTTTCGGAGACGCAGGTGCGACAGTTAATATTTGACCTGGAATCATCTTACAACGCATTCAATAAGTTACTACACCATACTTAATAATGTGGACCTGTGCAAAGTGTTCACTAGGTGGGTCACATTTTGTCTTATTTGACCGTTGACATGAGCAGAGTAGTTAAGTGTCATGTGATGGCACACCACAGACTTCCTTTGTTTTCTGATTTTATGAATTCTTCTGTTTAATAGTTTACATTGTGTATAGGAATAGGGACACATATTGTGATAGTTGTTTTTGTTACAGTGCAAATATGAAAAGTGAATATATTATTCTTTTATACATGTGATGATCATGTGCAGATAATGTGTTAATTCTTCTGGTCTATCATTTTTCTGGTTCATCAGTTTTGTGTTTAATTTTGTACATTATCTTTACTTAGGCATGCACAAAGATATGCAGTGCCATCTATTTGTATGCAGCAGCAGTGTGCTGCAGTATGTCATGTATTACACAAAGAGTACAAGTTGGCTGAAATGGAATGTTTCTGTTATTTAAGAGGGTCCTGGTTTGAGTCACAACAAGGACCATAGGCATAACTTTGCTAATAACAACCATGGATGTTTGGAACTTTAATTTACAAAGAAGTGAAGGTAGAAAGAGGGGGAAGATTGGTTTCAACCAGTCCCTAAAATACATACACCCCTTTTCCCCTCTCTCACCTCAGTTTTTGTATGCCCTTCTTCAACTCAGTATACAAAAGAAAACTACTCTTAGGTAGAAAAAATAATAGAGGGGACATTTGCCCCCATTCCCCCCCCAAGGATATTGACTCTTCTCAAACGGAAGGCTTTTGTTTGTTTTCTGCAGTCATTCCACATTAATGGCGGTACGGTAGAACTGTGAAAACAGTCATGGCCGCATTCTGCATAACAGACACATGAGGGGGGGACTTTTTGTTCAGGGTGCTCTTCCTTTACTGCAACATGCTTTTTGTATCTTTCTAACATTTGCAGAACACAGTCATTGAAGATGTTCAAAGGAAATGTATTTCATATGGTAGCTATTCCTTATGCTGTCAGTATCCTGAAATAATCTTTTGAGGGGGCTTCTCCTGTTGGGTAACAAAAGAAATTTGGCTGACATGAGGTCCGGTGTAAAAGGTGTGTGTGTGTGTGTGTGATTTCTCATCTGTGCCATGATTCACCAGGAAACAGTTTACTGTCCTGAGAGAATGAGCTTATCCATGAGACTGTGTGGAACTGGCTGTGTGCAGATCTTCCCCTTCTCCAGACCCTCATGTAGAATCTGACAAATTGTCTCTCAGTCAATTTGCTGCAGATACTTTATTCATAGGGTCATTCAATGCTGGCCCATTCCTTGGATTGTCTTCAAGGTCCCCTGAATTTTTTAAATCGTTGAAAGACATGCCTCTGAGTCAGAGCTTCATTTCCACAAACAGTTTTAAGCACTTTCTGTATGTCTGTAGTTGTTTTCCTGAGTTTGAGACAAAACTGTTGTTTTGCTTGATGACAGCAAGTGAAAACACCTTACATACAGGGCTGTGAAGAATGAACTAACTGACCTAAAACTTATCTTTTTGCTAATCTCTGGTTATCATTACGTGAACTAACAGAAACTGGCTACAGTGCATGAAACCATACTTGTGCAATATCGTCATTCACGGGACTTCATTGTGTGACCAGGTAGCTAACCGCTGCACTTGAAACAGTGTCATTAAATAACCCACACTTTATCCACCCTGTATTACAGAATGTGTTCTAGCATCACCAGATGTTTAGATGTCAGGTTCTTCTGGCAATCCTGCTCAAAGTTCTGTGCAAATTTGTTTTCTCTTGATTTCTTGCTTGCTGCTGCACAGTTCTGATATCTTCTCTACATTGACTTGCCACATTCATGTCTTCAATACAGGTCAGTTTGACAGTGCATTTGTTGGTATTCATTTCTGGTGCTGCTTTCTGAGCAATCAACAGATGACCATTTTTCACCACAGTTGTCACTCATTCCACATCTAGATCAGTTCTGTTGTGGCACCTGAACTGAACAAGCAAAAGATAAATACACCATAAAATTAAGTCAGAATTCCCTAGAGACCAGCTTTCAGGAGTCACTAGTTTATAGTATCACTGAAATGTCCGAGACACGGGAACCCGACGTGCATAACTAGAGGCACACTAGGATAGTATCCAAGATTACAAACCACAGTAGAAGTTCCTTTGTCCGGCATTTTGTTTACTGGCAAGTTACATCTGACACTATTTTCTTCCGTGTGTTGACTGGGATGTACAAATCTACATTTGATATTGATGATCTCCCAGAAGAAGAAATTGAAGACATACCAGCTCCTGGTACACCTGTGAGGCAATAAAAATGGTGTTGTATATATGTTCAATATTTTGTTTCATTTTTCCATCATGTCCCACATTAAAATTGCATTTTTTAAGCCACCATTCCCTCTACTGGCAGAACCAATGTATTGGCACAAATTGTTCCTTAGTCACGCTGGAGACGCGAAATTTGAGCATGGCTGTTCATTAATGCTGGTTAAATAGTAGTAGCTTTAATAAGAGAAACAAGTAGGTACATGCCAGACAGTACAGCCTTTGCACCAACCCAGTAGAGCACAACCCTGTAACCATGGAAGCCGGTAACTACAGCAATGAAGTGTGTGACACACATATCAGTGTTGTGACTCACAATGTATTGTATGTAGGGGTATGTGTATATGGAAATATATTGAAGAGTGTTGTGTATTGTGTGTAGATCTTGTAGCTGGAAGGCAAAGTCTGGGACTGAGGAGAAACCATAAGGTTATTCTTCTGTATAGTATATGCAGAATTAAGGGAAACAGAGTGTACAAAGAGTTCAAAATATGATGTGAAAGTCTTTATGTTTTATAATATGAACAGAACAAACTGTACACACATACTGTGTAATGTACTGAAAACATTAAAAGCAATGTACATTTTGGGACTTAAAATAAAAGTACAGTGTTATTTTTGTTCTGTGTACAGACATACACTGTCAACATGCAGAACTGGTCATTAATTTCTCCTGTTCATGACAACAGTGCCTTTCGTTTTGAGCAGTGCTTCCTTGCCCTTAGTCCCTACCCCATATATTTCCTTTTGTTTTCACTATTTCAGGTTTACAATTTTTTTTGCTTGCAGAGCAGACAAAGGGCACAAACCACCATTACTTAGTTACCCAGCTCATAGCCTAGTCACTATGTCAACTGAGCTGTTTCAGTTCACACAGTTTGACTAAAACATTGATGTATTCAGTTTAACCCTTTAAACGCCAAGTTAAATCCCATCTGCCATTTGCTGGCATTATTAGGAGCTCACCATATTCTCCACATTAGCAGGATAAGGGTTAATGTCTCTTGTGGTCAACGGTTTTCCAAAACAGACACTTCCCATTTGTGACTATAAATTTCTTAGGCTAACTTCACAGCAGTATGTGGATTTGAACCCATTCATAAGAAGGGTAGTAAACAAAACATCTCAAATTATAGGCCAATCTCATTATTAACCTCGTTTTCAAAAGTGTTTGAAAAAATAATATATAATAGACTCTACACTCATCTAGATA
>Ga0123355_10017974_pt1 | contig 11196 bp, 5 predicted proteins | sample TergutEmb28metaG_3_FD_89872 | JGI IMG/M metagenome (GOLD analysis project Ga0123355, IMG submission 89872) | Embiratermes neotenicus P1 segment gut microbial communities from Petit-Saut dam, French Guiana - Emb289 P1 | ecosystem: Host-associated > Arthropoda: Insects > Digestive system > Gut ...
AACAACGCACCCCCGCCTGAGGGGCGTCCCAACCCCAAAGGGGGTTAAACTTTGTCCAAGGCCAAGGGGGAAAGCCCAAAAGGTAAAAAAGGAGGGGGGGGCTTGGGGGGGGGGGGTGAGATTAACTTCTTTTTGTAGAGAGTATTTCGTTTTCCCAGTGTCAGTTTCTTGCACTAATCTGGTAAACCGATTTGCCTTGCTTAATGCTGGACCAACAATAGCAGCATTATGTGCAAAGTCCAGTGTGACTGATGCACGTCCACAAATTTGTCTTTTGATGTAGTGTCCAGTTATGTTTGTCTTCACATGGTGGATTCCTTCAGTAGTTCCTTATAGCTTTCTTACTTTTGAATCTATCATCTCATTTTCTTAACCAGTTGACTATTCTGAAGCTCTAAACTAGGACTGACACAGCTAAGATGTTGGTAGCTATGATCTTGTTCTTTGAATTTAACCCCATCTTGAGAATTTGCTGGACCCAGTGGTAATACTCCCTTATTGTTGTTGCTGCACAGAATTTGTATACACTTATGAGTATGCCTTGGCATACATGATGAAATCCTGAGGTTTTGTGCAACTTGGTGTTGGAATTACTGGTTCATTGTATTTGTGTTTAGTGTACAAACTTTTACAGTGCAATATTTTAACCAGCAATGTGTAACTAATGCTTGTTGTCTCATGTTAGGGGAACATGGGCTGAGGGTGCTGAGGAAGATATTTTGGGCTAAAGAGGGAGGATGTAAAACAAGACACTGGAAAACATTACTTAGTAAGGAGCTTCGTAACTGTTGCTCTGCAACAAGTGTTATTAGAGCACTGAAATCAAGGAGGATGAGGTGTGCATGGCTGGGGGGGGGGGCACAGAGATGCATATGTATACAGGGATTTGGTGGGGAAACCTAAAGAAAGAGGTCATGTGGAAGTCGTATGCATAGATGGGAGGATACAGACAAGTGCAATGGCATGCAGAGGGGCAACTTTACATTTCTGCCTTACCTTTTACATTATCCAAACTGTCAAAACTGAGAACTAAATTAGGTGATGACTACTTTCCACATTGTTTCATTATGATCCAGTCATTTGACACTTTATAAAATAATATCGTGTTTTGTAGCAGATGACACAAAAAACTGGCTAAAGGTTATGAATAATACATCTGTCTGTCTACTTCAAGTGGGAGTAGAACCTTGCTATGCTAAAAAATACTTAATGTGTGATTGGTGATGTCATTCTGGGATGTGCAGGTGTTGGCATTTAATACTAGAATGAACTGTATCAGTGAGTGATTTGTTCTTGACAGGATGTGTCCATTGGGTACAAGCAGTGGGCTGGTGCAACAACATTGCATGGAATGTGGGCCCCCTTACAGCACGTCAGTACCAACTAGCGATCGAGCGCTATGAGTGGAATAAGCTGCAGAGTTTCAAGAGTATAGTACCCATGGTGCATCTGTCCTGGAACCTTGCTCGCAACATTAAAGTATCGGATCCAAAGCTGTTTGAGCTTATAAAGTGAGTGTTGAAAACAAATTCTTTAACACAACATATGTAACTTGTTGCTGGTTTTGTTTTGTGGGAATATTCTGGACATGCTGAGTGTTTCTGCATTATATGTACTGCTGTTTTTTAGAAATGTAACAGAAAAATGGTTCTCTTGCTTCAGAACCATGCAAAGAGATGATGGGGGAGTGTTGGTAAAGCTGCTTTCTAACTTTGGCAGCAGATGGAGGTAAGTGGCCAGCTTCAAGTCTGGCCACTTTACCCCCGGAGAGCGGGGAGTGGGGAAGGGAGTTTGTGATTGCATTGCTTGGTTTGGTGGATGAATCTTCAAACTGGTCTGGGTGTAATTGTGGTGGCAGAGAGAGAGATCCTTACCCTGGCAGGAAACATACCAGGGACACATGAAACTTATTGTATAGACTGAAGTATCTCTGTGTTAGGAAGGAAATGAGAAAAAAATGATAAAAATTCACATCTTGTCCCTGATGAGCCTGAGTGTGCTCATGGCAGTGTGACCAGTTCTGGCACATGTCTCCTGTGATTCAGTCTTGGCTTATTAAATGGTACCATTTCATTGCTGCCACTGCTGTTGCTTTGTGACACAGGTAGAGGACAAAACATGTTGTAATCTCTCAGTAAGAGTTATCAGTTGCAATAATATGAATGGTTTTGTATGTATATTAGATGACTGAGTATGTATGGTGTGTGTCTGTAGAAGTCTTGTAGTTACAGGTGGTAAGTGGAGATGCACGTTGCAGAATGGAATATGCCAAATGAATCAACATGGGACAGTTTATGATGGCCTAGGATAATCATTGTGTAGCAACTCTTAACGGTTAGATTTAAAATTGAGTATTTGGAATGTTTGTGAATTCACTGATAACTTGTAACAACTGCTTGTCATATTTCTGCAAAGGGAAGTACAGATTTTTCTGTCTATTTTCACCATTAAAGGCTGTCTTGAATTTGAGGATGAAACATCGAACAGTGTTAAATATTTAGGTTTTTACCAGGTTCATATTTTTTAAATATCTCCCCAAATGCCCCCCATATGTCCTTGTGAACTTCATGGTCTTCCCTCCTGGGCATGGCAGAAGTGTAACCGACTTCTGAGGTTGGGACGCCCATGAGGCGTGGTTACGTTGTCCCGATGATGTGAGTGGTGATATAGGAGGGTGTAGTGCCAGGAGGGCCCTTAAACCTAAATTCTACTAACCTACCCAGACCATGGTCACCGCGGGAATCCTCCCTTTCAGGGAAAATTCCCACGGTAGAACCGGGAATCGAACCCGGGACGTCATGATTAGTAGGCAGAGACTCTGGCCACTAGACCACAAGGCTGTGTGTATACTGAACTTCATGCCATATGATACTGTCAGAGCAGCAACTGAGAGGCAGTGAGTAGACAGGCAGACAGTCTGGATTCAGTAGGGTCTATGAGTTTACTCCCACTACCACCAAGGTTGTGAACAGAAAGCAGTAATTCAGCAACTTAAGATTACAGTGAAAGTGAAAAGTTTGGAACTGTTAAGACAGCAGTAACAGTATACACAGGTGTTTTTCTTATTGGGAGGTGGTCTCAGATTGTATTTGGTCTTTCATTCAGGTAAATATAGTATTTTCTGTCTCTCTGCATTAATTTTTTTGTGGTATTCCTTCCCCCCCCCCCCATCAAATATTGTATGAGTTCCAAGGTCATGACTGCTTTCGCTTACATCCAATACTGTGAAACCTGCTGAAGTTGACCCCCTGTTTAAGAAGTTTTCCTGTCTAGGTTGTTAGAATTATTTAATACCAAACTTTTCTCATCTGATTAACATATACGTACGTATGTTGCCATTTTTATACCTGTCTTGCTTAAAGGTCTTCCTGCCTAAGAAGCATGAGAATTTCACAATGTGACATTTTAACCCTTTTTATGTATCTTTTATATCAAACCCTTCAGCAGTTTTCCAAAATTCCAATTCATTGAACTTTTTCCCCCCAACATTCAGTAATGAACTAATACACCTAATTCATAATGGTTAATCTTCAAATTTCATTTTTACTGTGAATCAGAGGTACAGGCAAGCAACTCATTAATACCAAGAAACATCTGGTGGGAAGTGATGTCACACTCTGACTGCATTGGAGTCTGTTTTTACGGACACGTTTCACTGAGCCTGATGCTGTGTCATGGCACATGTATAATCCACAATGTGAAGAAGTGTGGGTTGAATGGAGCATGTTGTGACTGTAACTATTTTACTTTAATTTCAATACTTTGAAGAATTCTGTGTGCAAAATTTACATACTCTTTGTGTTCACCACAAATTACATATATTGCACAGTTTTCATCAGGTAGAGCCATTATTTACTGACACATGATGAGCACCCCTGCTCCATCAATGTAGCACGCTGTACAGTGTATTCAGTCAGTCAGCCATTCATTGTAACTGCATGGTTGAGAAGGGGATCATGAAATGGTATAAGAACCATCAATTTGTTATGGCATCTTTCACTGTCCAAGTTGGATCAAGTGGTAATGCTCTGGCTTTTATATGGGACATGTCCATAATATTGGTTTTCCTGACAAGTTTTTCATAGTTTTCAGGCATGTTTGCAAAATTGCGAAAGGGACTATTAGCTTTGTCACATCTCTCCATTTGTCTCTACGCCCACGTGGAACAGCTTGGCTCTCAGGATGAATTTTCGTAAAATTTCATATTTGAATATTTTCCTAAAATCTGTTGAGAAAATTCATATTTCATTAACTTTTGACAGTAAAATGTATTTTACTTGATGACATACATACATTTATGATAGTATCTCACTGAATTCTTCTTAGAATGAGAAACTTTGCGGACACAAGTTGTAGAGCATATCAAAACGTATTTTATGTTCAGTAACTTTTTTTTTAAAATTGTACTGTTTATGAGACAGTGTGGAAAAATGTTGTAGAGCCAGATGGGCCACAGATGACAGTGTGGCACATGCACATTGCATGCTGGATACCAAAGGCTACAAACACACTCGCAGAGGATGTAATGCTTATTGTTTTTCCACTGCAACAGTGGTTGCATGAACGCACCTCAGTGTCACGTGCATACATTGCCTGTTTGTCTCAGTAACTTCAGGCAGTTTCTTGGATTGACCACATCTACAGCCTTCTACATCCTTTCCAATTCATTATCATTCTACCCTTTGGTATTTTATAATTGTGGCCCCTTACAGTGTTGTTGAAAGCCACTGATAAGAAAATGAATTAATAAATGACATATATGTAAATCACTACATACCTTTCCTGAGGGAACAGTAAAAAACGGTCAATTTGGAAATATGACTGGAAGGCATTAGGGGTGTCAAAACACAAGAAAACAAAAAAAAAAAATTAAAATTTTACATTTCCTTTTAGGTCTACAAAAATAATAAATGAACCTTTCACCCCCCTCAAAGAAATTTGTAATTGTTGACTATCTAGTTGAATAATTACATTTCAGACAAAATAGTTCCAATTTCAAGTTCAGAATGTCTGTCATGCTTACCAGTTTTGTCCACAGAAAAGAATTATCTCACAGTTTTGCAAGCATTGTACACTCAGAAAAATACAGCACTGGTTCAGGCACATGTTAATCTGCTTGTCACTCACTTTTACTCATGATCACCACACAACTCACTGATGCCAGATGCCACATATGGCAAGTTCTTTGTCTACAGATACATAAGAACCAAAGTCTGTGTCCTCATTGCCTAGCCAAATCCATTCCTCATGGAAGACATAATCCTCTTCTTCAGTGAGAGACATCACCTCACTTTATCTGTCAGTCTGCCTCATAGTCACACTGACAAAAGCAATTCACAATTGCCAACTGCATGACCTGTTGACTCCTTTGTTCATCTGGGATGTTATGCAGCATAGGTTGGCAGTTGTTCATGAATGTGTCCTGATGTATCTGTGAACAGCTACTAACATATGCTGCATAATTCCCAGTAGAGTGAAGGCCTCCATTACATTATGGTGAAAGCCTGAAATCTTGCGTGGCTTGTTGTCAGTCTGTGTTACTGTGAAATGCATCCCCTGCAAAACACTGAGTTTTAATTTGTTATCCTTATCTGAGATGATGAAGCTTTATGTTAGATGCTTTCTCCACAGCTGCTTGAAAATTTTATGATGTCCAGAGAGGTTTTAACATGCTTAAGAAGTTTGGTGCATAGTACACAATTTTTGGGGACCAGGTATGAAGTACCTTGCAGATGAACAGTACAGCTGTCCACAAACAGCATGAGTGTTTCTACCTTGGACACCAAGTGCCCTTAAACAATCTGTGAAAATGGTCATGGCCATCTATACTTTTTTATTTGTGTAGGAAGTTTATGTTTTCAAAACGGAGTGGTTTCAATGATTTTCCAACCTTGGTTGGCATGTATTTGTTGTTGCCATCACTATTCAAGCACATTAGCACTGCTGTCCTATCTTCAAAACCTGTTGCCCTGTGGCAGGAAAAGTGACAAATGATAGCAGGAATAATGAGACTAAATCACACAACTATTAAATGCTGAACTCAACTGGGTGAAACAAATAGAAGAACATAATTTTGATGTTTTCCACTTGTCAACTTAATCCTCTCGCTTGTCCCGAACACCCTGTCTTCATTCATTACTTGGCCAAGGCATGATGACATTTTTCAAATACCATTACTGGGAGCAGATTACCACTATTTTATGTTCCAAAAACATGTTTCTTTTGTTTCTTTTTCAAATGATCTTTCTGGGAATAGTGTGGGTTAGGACCAAGAATGTGGAATGTTTGAGGAACTTTGCATTTGATGTTGCTATACTTTGTCTCTGCACCCAATTTATAGGTGTCAGAAGCAGTAACAATATTTATGGGAGAGTCGTAATTAGGTGAATTATTGATTGTGGTTTCACTGTAAATAAATTAGCAAGCATCTTTAAATAACTGCTAAAAAAACCAACTATTCAAACAAGCAACCAAAATGAAAATTGTGCAGTAATTAATTTGAATAGTGAATAATTTAATGTGACTGGTTATTTTTATGTATTTTGTTACCAGTGCACTACTGCTGAAATCCTGGTGTGTGTTTGTGGCACATGATATGCAAATGTATGTTGTTGATTCATATGGATGTTATAACTGTTGTCTATAAAAATGAACATAGAAGATATGATGAAGTTTTCAGTTTCCCATTTGAAATGCATATAGTACATTGAGATATGTCCAGTAAAACTTCTTCCTATCTTTGCAGCCTAGTCACTTACCTGCAGTCTTAAATGTCTGTGACCATATTTTTAACACTCCTTGAAGTACTTGTATTCAGTGAAATTAAACAGTCATATGCACTGATGTTTTGTGCGCCATCTGCTGATACAAGAACAAATTCCGAACTTAACATTATGTCTGTCTGTAATGGTTCTTTTCCATTTTAATGAAAACTCATTTTGTTCTCCAGGAACTGCTTGCTACGGACATTGCGACAGTGTTCACTGATCTTAGAATTTGTCAAGTCTAAGGGAGTTGAAGTGCGTTTCCATGGGCGAGGAAAGAATGAGGCATCTCATTACTGTGGCCAGTGTGAGGTTAGTGCATGGAGTTAATTTATGGAGAATTTGTGATGTTTTGTGATATACTTGGACCCCTGTACTCAAGCATTTTTTGGGATAAGGCTAAACTTCTTAAGTGTATATGCATGCAGTAGCCCATGGACCTGTTTGTAGTTATATGTATTACCAGTGTCTGCGGTTTGACTGTCTACTGTTCATCCATGTTTAATTTAACATTTATAAAACTATAATACAGTTTTTAAATTCATAAATAAAGTTTGTGACTATGTTAGACCCGTATAAATGATAGCAGAATGTATCCACAAAGCACCATCTGACAATGCATACATTTCAGTTCCATTTCACTGCTGATTTTTGTGCTGAATATGCTTGATTTATTTCAGATTTCATTAACTTATGTTCTTCCACTAGCAATAAGTTTGGATGCACTAGATGGGAGATTATGGAGATTTTAAGAGATAGTAATACTGGGTGTATCAAAATGATTGGAGCGGTTTTGAAGTTGATTATATTCACAAGTATGGTGAACAGAATTATAAATACTAGTAGAAATGAAAGAGTAGCTCAACAAGTTTATGACATATACCTACAAATGTTCGATGTATGCACCCTTCGTCACACGCGATAGTCCAATTCCTGCCATACTCTGCTCAGCAAGTCAGGTGTGATGGTCTCCACAGCCGCGGTGATTCTATTCTTCAAATCAGGTATGCTCACGAGTTGTGGTGGCACAAACACTTTGTCCTTCACATAACCTCAAAGGAAGTAATCACAAGGGGTTAAATCGGGGGACCGTGCAGGCCACATCTGTGACTACTTCCTTTGGGGTTATGTGAAGGTCAAAGTGTTTGTGCCACCACAACTCGTGAAAATACCTGATTTGAAGAACAGAATCACCGCGGCTGTGAAGACCATCACACCTGACTTGCTGAGCAGAGTATGGCAGGAATTGGACTATCGTGTGTGACGAAGGGTGCATACATCGAACATTTGTAGGTATATGTCATAAACTTGTTGAGTTACTCTTTCATTTCTACTAGTATTTATAATTCTGTTCACCATACTTGTGAATATAATCAAATTCAAAACCGCTCCAATCATTTTGATACACCCTGTATTTGACTTTGAAAATGAACCCATGTGCAAAGTGCCAAAATATGAGGAAAGTATAACCTGGGCTGTCCATCTTTTTGAGAAAGGTTTCACGTTGATCTACTCAAAATGTTCACACTTGATGGCGTACTGGCCTTTATGCTTCCCCTGATCTTATCTTAATTCATCTTGGTGAAACTGTTCATTTACTAGTTCACAGCATACTGCAGCAATGCTCATTCTCCTCTCAAACTTCTACAACACCTCAAATTTTTCTAACAGAGGCATCCTTAAGTTTTTCATGAGCACTTTCAGGACATAATTAAAATGTAATGACAGCAATTAGTTCTAAACATTTTGAAAATTACAGTCACAGTGCATTATATATTGCATGATATCTAGATAGCTATAGCATGAGACAGGTGAGCTTATGTGGCCACTAGTTTATTAGTTAACTGCATGTGCCTTGGCAAATGCAATGGCAAATGAGCAAGGGACCTATGGTATGATGCATGATGGTTCTAGAGTAGTACTTATGTGAATAAGCAATACTGCAAATGAGGACAGTCTGCAGTATGTTCTGTTTCTTAATTTTGTTTCATAATGTAAGTTAACAAATCATCTTCATGGTATTATTTATTGTTTATGTCACTTTGGGACCTTGGTAACATATTAATGCATTGACATTATTCTTATGGACATATGTACTTTGTTACAGTTTTGCTTGGTGCTGTATGTTAGTTGAATTAGAAAAGGTAATGCTGTCTGGGAATATGTAGCCCAATTATTATCAGCCACATTATGTGTTTTATTAAGCTGCAGATCTTTCCTGAGATTTTAATCTGGTACTGTTCTTGAACTTCATATTGTTTAACTTTTTGAGAATGGTTTGCTTACTTGTTGCAGTCTTTCGCTGACTTTTGCAACCACCAGGTAGTGATCATTGTCATTGTCTGCTCCTCTGAGTGCCATCTTTGTATCTGTAATCAATCTGATATGATTATTCCCTTCAGGAAGTGCATTCATGCATGCAGCAGTTTGGGAACAATGTGAACTTGGCATTTAGATTTTTAGTGCAATTGTTAGTGTTAGCAGTTTCAAATAAACTCTTGTGACACAAGTATGGCCTGGTTTAGTTGCTTTATGTTAGTTCTTGTTATGATGGCTGGTGTTCATTAAAGAAGAAATTCTAGCATCATGAGTTCATTCCTAGCAGCCCCATGCATAAGTTATGTTTTTCTGTATTATCATGGAGTAGCATGAACAAATATAATTTTTTTTTCTCTCCAAACTCTGGCAGACAGGTACAGAAACATGCAAAGTGCTTAAAACTGTTTATGTCAGTGAAACTGTATTTCTGAGGACCTTGGATATGATCAAGGAGTTGGCACCTGCCAACTGCCCAAAATGTTACAGCAGTTGTAAACGTTGGTGAATTTGTCATTCTAGACTTTCAAATGACAGTAAAAGGATCAGCACTCTCTGCATTTCTATAGGTAGAAAATCACAATGAGCATTGCTGCTGATGCAGTTTGACTGCAGAGAAAAAGAATTCTGCTGGGAAGAAAGAAGTTAACAGAGCTGTGTACAGGTTGTCTCTGCATATATGATCAGAAAAACATTACAATGCTGTGCAAGAAATTATAATCCTTCACATTTTAATTCATCCTAATGGCACTTATGGGAAGTGTGTGTTTTCTCCATAAATTTCCAACATGGTGTGAACTCATCAGCAGTTTGCAATTGCCAAGAAGGACATTCCGGACCCTGTACTGGAGAGAGAAATATTCCAAGACTCTACCAAGAAATTGCTGCTTTATAAAACAGAGCTCTCAGAAGATTATTTCAGACAATTTTTATGAGCTGAGCATGCTAACGTTGCCTGTTCCTTTTACACATTTGTAAATACCACTTTGAAATTTCTAATGTGTTTCATTGTGATTCAGTTGCATTATAACAAGTGTAATTGTGTATGTGGGAGGATCCAAAAATAACCAGAATTTAAATGTTGTGCACAAACTAGAATTAGTCGTGCGATGTGCTGTGAGGTGTCGCGAGTCAACACAATAGTCTAGCAGTCTGCTGCATGGCATCAATCTAGGTTGACTTATTGTTATTGAGGCTTTTTTTTCTAAGTGCCTGCTAGGAAATTCATTGATTTTTGTTATGGCTGATAATAAAGAACAAAGAATGTGTGTGAAGTTTTGTTTTCTGTTAGGGAAATGAGCTGCTGAAACTGTTTTAATGCTGCAAAAAGCTTTTAAGGAAGAAGCTGTAAATAAGACTCAAGTGTACCAGTGGTATTGACGTTGCAAAGGGGGTGGAATGTCATGTAAGGCCCAGCCAAGATCTGGCTGACCTTCAACCTGTCTGCATGATGAAAATCTTGAAAAAGTTCACAATGCAATCAGTGCAGATCATTGTCGGACCATTGATGAGATTTCTGAGATAACGGTTTTGTCTTGGAGTTCATGTCAGCAAATGTTAACGGAAGATTTGAATATGAAATGTGTTTCCACAAAATTCGTTCCGTGGTTGTTGACAGAGGATCAAAAAAACATTTGTTTGAATGTTTGTCATGATTTAAGGGAACAAGTTGGAAATGACCCACAGATTCTTTCTAAAGTTGTGAGCAGAGATGAGACTTGCTGCTACAGTTACAACCCAGAAACAAAACAAGCATCGAGCCAATGGAAAACTCCTAATTCCCCAAAAGCAAAGAAGGCGCGACAGGGTCGATCAAATGTTAAGATCATGTTGATTAGTTTTTTTTATGCTAATAGAATTGTGCACAAGGAATTTGTTCCTCCTGGACAAACTGTGAATCAACAATTTTATTTGAAGGTGTTGAAAAGATTATGCAATAGTGTACAGAAAAAACAACCAGGAATATGGAGCAGAAGTAATTGGTTCCTTCACCCCGACAGTGCCCCTACCCACAGGGCCTTGAGTGTGCAGCATTTTTTGGCCAAAAACATGACAGTTATCCCTCATCCTCCCTATTCACCTGACCTTACACCATGCGACTTTTTCCTGTTCCCTT
>Ga0123355_10017975_pt1 | contig 11196 bp, 11 predicted proteins | sample TergutEmb28metaG_3_FD_89872 | JGI IMG/M metagenome (GOLD analysis project Ga0123355, IMG submission 89872) | Embiratermes neotenicus P1 segment gut microbial communities from Petit-Saut dam, French Guiana - Emb289 P1 | ecosystem: Host-associated > Arthropoda: Insects > Digestive system > Gut ...
CGATTATGGCGGAAATTGCCAGTAAGTTATCAGATTACCCGATTTTCACTTCTGACAACCCTCGTACCGAGGACCCAGTTGCAATTTTGGCAGATATGGAAGCGGGCGTAACAGTCGCAAATTATGTCACGATTGTTGATCGGAAAGAAGCAATCGAATATGCAGTTGGTCAAGCCAAAGCTGGCGACGTCGTTTTAATCGCTGGTAAAGGGCATGAAAATTACCAGATTATCGGTGATAAAGTGCTGGATTTTGACGATAAAGAAATGGCGAGACTGGCGATTAAGAAGCGATTTTAATTCACTAAAACATCATTTTTTTCGCAAAATTTTCAAAAAATGATGCAACTCACTTAAAAACAGTTAAAAAAATGATGTTTTATTAGAAAGGTTTTGGTATTGTGTGTGGCTTTGTGGCGCTAATAAATGGAAAAATTACAGCAGCGGATCAGGAATTCGTTAAAAAGGAAATGCAGGGAATTCATCACCGTGGACCTGATGATGAGGGCTTTTTTGTGAATGATGACATTGCGTTCGGGTTCAAGCGGCTTAGTTTTGTTGATTTGGCACAAGGGGCGCAACCGTATACGACAACGGATGGTCATTATACTTGCCTTTTTAACGGCGAAATTTACAATCATAACGAACTCCGTGCCGAATTAACTGCGACTGGTGTGCATTTCGATACCAATTCCGAAATCGAGGTCATCATTGAACTATACCGCAAACATGGCGATGATTTCATCAAAAAACTCCGGGGGATGTTTGCCATTGTTCTTTATGACCACGATCGTCGCCGCATTGCTGCCGCCCGTGATTCATTCGGCATCAAACCACTTTATTACCGCTTCGATGGCGACACCTTGACCCTCACTTCCGAGTTAAAAACTTTCAGACCCGAGCAAGGCTTTTCTGTCGACCAGTTAAACTTTGACGCTCTGTCACATTACTTTACGTTCCAGTATGCCCCAGAAGATGCGACCGCCATTAACGGGATTACCCATGTGACAGCGGGGTCACTCCTCACATATGACTTCGACAACGGGTTAAAAATCGAACGTTACAAACCGTTCAAAATTATCAACGGGTCGAAAATTTCCCAAACACCAGCAGCAAAAGTCCGTGACGCAATTATCGAATCGGTTCACGCCCATTTACAAGCGGAAGTTGAAATCGGAACGTTTCTCTCAGGTGGCATTGACTCGACGATTGTTGCTTCCATTGCCAGCCGGTTAAATCCAAACATCAAGGCCTTTACCATTGGCTACGACTTAGAATCGCATAGCGAAATTAGCGATGCCCAGTTGTCCGCAGACGCACTCGGAATCGACCTGCGAGCAAAAAAAATTTCTGCTCGTGAATACATGAATGCCGTACGAAAGTCGGTTTATCACATGGATTCTCCGCAAGCTGACCCATCGGCAATTATGTTCTACCTACTATCAGAATTCGCCGTCAAAGAGGTCAAAGCATGCCTTTCAGGAGAAGGAGCCGACGAATTGTTCGGCGGTTATCCAATCTATAAAGAGGTCGACGGGCTCAAATTAATTACGAGCGTCCCAAAACCATTAAAAAGCGTTTTATTAACCGCTTCAAAAGCAATGCCGACCGGGATGAAAGGGAAAAGCTACCTAGAACGTGGGACGACCCCACTCCGAGAACGCTACGCCGGAAACGCCTTTATTTTCCGGGAAGTTGAGAAAACGGGATTACTCAAATTTACTGGTAGTCCATGGCAAAATGTTACCAATGAATTATACAACCAAATTTCGCATTTACAACCGCTCGAACAGATGCAAACACTGGATTTACACACTTGGCTCAAGGGTGACATCCTCCTCAAAGCCGACCGGTTATCAATGGCGCACTCACTCGAAGTCCGAGTGCCATTCTTAGATGATGTTGTATTTGATGTTGCAACCAACCTGTCAAAGGAAGAGAAAATTAAAGGTACGACTGCGAAAGCAATTCTGCGAGAAGCCTTCGACGAATATTTACCAGATCATATGAAAAACATGAAAAAACGCGGCTTCCCCGTTCCGCTCGCACATTGGATGCGCACCGAGCTCTACGACGAAATCCATGCCATCCTAAATAGCGAAATCGCAACACCATTTATCCACCAAAACGTTGCCCTAGCAATGTTAGAGGAACATCGTGCTGGTAAAGATAATAGCCGTAAAATCTGGACGATAATGGTATTTATCTTATGGTTAGAAGCATATCTGAATACTACCAAAACAAATTAAAAAGCAGGTCGCCCTGCTTTTTTCGTTATCTTATAAATAATCACTAATAAAACGATGCACCCGCTCGTAATAATCTTCCTTATACTGCGTGTGATTCGTACAGTGTTCGCCGTCTTCAAAAATTTCCAAACGACGGCTATTATGACTAATTGCGGCAAATAATTCGCGACTACCATTTGGACAAGTTACAAGGTCTTTCTCACCATGAATCAGCAAAATCGGCTTCGTTGAATGGTGAATCACATCAATTGGCGCAATATCCTTATATGAAACTCGTTGCCGCAGTCGTAAAAACGCATCACCAGAAAAAGTTACAAAACCAGGGGGGATTTTCGTCGTCTGCTTGTTGCGAATCGACATCTGCACCGCACTTGCCATCGTGTGAAATGGTGCATCGAGAATATAAAAATCAACCAGATGATTTTTCTCATTCAATTCCGATTGCATAATTGCGGTCGCTGCTCCCATTGAAAAACCATGAACTCCGACTTTACCATCACGATACATCCTGCGAGCAATAGTTGCAACCGCTTCTAAGTCAAATTTTTCATACAACCCGAAAGTTGAGTTTTTCCCACCAGTCTGACCTGATTGACGTTGGTTGTACATAATGACATTATAACCATCTTGTAGATAACGCTGTGCGACCGGCATGAGGTCAAAATAATTCCCCCGAATCCCATGCACAATTACCATCACATTATTTGATTCCAGTGGTGATTTGATATGAATCGCTTCGACATTATACTTATTTTTCGGACTGTCAACAAAAAACTTTTGATGCTGATATTTTTCAAGTTCGCGCAACCGCCACTCATGAACCCTTTTCCGCTTAATTTCATTCGGCGTCGTTTTAAAAGTCTTTTTATACACGCGCAGACCCGTGAAAAGCGTAAACATACTTAACACAAGAAAAAAGCCACTAAAAAAAGCGAGCCATCGTTGTAATGTTTTAGTATTTTTCATTAAATATCACCTTTGAAAATTATATCATAATATAAAACTCGGAGCAAGTCCGAGTTTTACTTTGTTCCAAATATTCGGTCACCAGCATCGCCAAGCCCTGGGACAATATAACCATTTTCATTGAGCTTTTCATCAAGCGCTACTAAGTAAATATCCACATCAGGATGCTCCTCATTAACAGCAACTACCCCTTCAGGAGCTCCGACTAAACAGATTAATTTAATCCGTGTTGCACCGCGTTGTTTAACCGCGTCAATCGCCGCATTCGCTGAACCACCGGTTGCAAGCATTGGGTCAACAATAAACACGTCGCGCTGGTTTAAATCTTCCGGGAACTTAGCGTAGTATTCATGTGGTAATAGGGTTTCTTCATCACGAGCAATTCCGATGTGACCGATACGTGCCGTTGGAATCATCTGTAAAATCCCGTCGACCATCCCGAGGCCAGCTCGTAAAATCGGTACAACCACCATCTTTTTGCCGTCAATTACATTACCCTTAGTTAACGTTACTGGTGTTTTCACATCTATTTCCATTAATGGCAAATCACGAGTAACTTCATAAGTCATTAATCCACCAATTTCATTGATAATCTGGCGGAATTTTACCGTTGGTGCCTGCTCATCACGAATCTGCGTCAATTTATGTTGTAGTAATGGGTGATCTAAAATATTAACTTTCATTATTGGTCTCCTTACACTATCAAACTTCATTATTTGGTTCATCAACACGATTTAAATCTTCATGACCGAATTCTTTTAGAGCTTCAAACTCTTCAAAAGGTAGGTAGTATTCGCCATACCAAACAAGATTATTTTCAACCAATTTTTGGATAAGCCGCTTTATTTCCACGATAAGTTCAGAGCTTTTTATCTCGGTATTGTAATGGTCTCTTGATATAAACAACTTCGGTATATCTAACATCTTCATAATTTTAACAATTCCATCAAAATCTTCTTCAGAGGTATTAATGCCAGGCATTACAATGTACTTTAACTCTATTTGTTCTTTTTTTGTAATGTACTCTCGGTATTTAATTAGATTTTCTATGGTTTTTCTAAAGTTATCTCTTCTTTTGATCACTTTCCATGTTTCAGGTGTGCCTGCGTCTAATGATACATTTATTTTACTATTGGGATTTTGCTTCAATTTTCTCGCAATACCTTCATCAAATCTCATACAATTTGTGACAAATACGGCGGTCTTGTCTCGTATCGCATCTAGTAACTCATTTTTAAAGGGATGAATGGCAATTTCACCACTGGAAATTTGAAAAACAGTATAATTATCCAATTTATCATTATCTTGCAAATAGTTACATAAATCAATTACTTTTCGGTAGAGTTCATTTACCTCTCCTGTGTTGCTTGTATCAAAATGACCAATTCCTCTCAAATTACAATAAATACAATCTGACTGACATGGCGCAGGATAAGTTGAAATGTTAACAAAGGTAATTTTTTCGAATGGCTCAGCTTGTACAGGTACAAGTTTAGGACAGTTAAAACAATGTTTACTTACTGTTCGGTCGCATAATTCATAATCACTTTCTTCACGCAACTTATCCCTAAATTCTTCCCAACTCTTAAAGCTTGCCTCAGGGGTATCTTCTAACGGAAGTGACGGTGCGATAACGCCATCAACTACCTCACAACATACTCCAAGCGTTCTTTCGGCCCCCCTACCAACAAATACCATATTATTACTGTCTAGAGCATAGCATGTTTTTTTCATGTTACATCATCCTTCTATAGTAGTTCCCCCAGTTTGGCAATCAAATCGTCCTCGTCCGTTCCCACGACCGGTTTGTTGTTTAAAATAACAAACGGATAATCCCGTCCTGGTCCACAATATGAGACACAAGATGGTTCGTGAATCACCGCATCTGAATCCAGTTTCACGAGTCTGGGAATTAGGGTCGATAAATTAACGCCTTTACATTTGCCGCAAACTTTGAACTCGTTGTGCGTATCAGCGATTAATATGTTGAGATCAATCATCGCTTCTTCCCAATTGCTTGGTTCGCCGTGATAACAACGGTGTTATAAATATCATCAGATGAACATCCGCGTGATAAATCGTTAACTGGCTTGTTGAGACCCGCTAAAATTGGACCAACTGCTTCGTAACCTCCGAGACGCTGAGCAATTTTGTATCCGATATTACCTGAGTTTAGGTCAGGAAAAATAAAGACGTTCGCCTGTCCAGCCACCTTTGAATCAGGGGCTTTCAATTTACCAACACTTTCGACCAGTGCCGCATCAAACTGCAATTCACCGTCATAATCGAAATCAAGGTTATCCATGCCATCAAGGATTTTAACAGCTTCAGCCACTTTTTCTGTTGCTGGTGTTTTTGCCGACCCGTGTGACGAGAAGCTTAATAAAGCCACCTTTGGATCGATGTTAAACATGCGCGCCGCTGCCGCTGATTCCACTGCAAATTCCGCTAAATCCGCACTCGATGGATCCGGGTTAACCGCACAATCAGCAAAAATATAACGACGCTTTGCTTCTTTTAACATGGCAAAATAACCAAACGTTTTAGTAATACCAGGCTTCGTTTTAATAATCTGTAAAGCTGGACGAATCGTATCACCCGTTGAGTGGATTGCGCCTGATACTAAGCCATCAGCCAGCCCCATGTGGACTAACATCGTTCCGAAATAGTTCACGTCTTTCACTAATTTACGTGCGCCCTCTTCGTCAAGTTTCCCTTTTCGAACCTCTAACAGCTCTGCGACCATTGTCTCAAGACCATCGTAATTCTCCGGGTCAATAATGACACAACCTTCTAATGAATAATTCCCTTCACATTCAATTAGTTTTTGAATTTCATCAGGATTTCCAAGAATAATCGGGACACACATATTACTACGCCCTAAGACACTGGCAGCCCGTACGACCCGCTCATCATTACCTTCTGGTAATACGATCCGGATTCCCTTTCCTAAAATGTTGTTACGAAGTTGCGTCATGATATCCATCTGTGATTCCTCCTAGTTTTTACATGCCATCTACAACATAAAGTTACAAAAAAATATCTTTTTCTGCTATTAGTATTATACACCATTTCACAATTTTTTTCCATAGCAAAACGAAGAAATCTGCACAAAAAACAGGCATTTGTCATATTCTATCCTAGGTGTTCGTATATTTGAAAAGGTGGTGGTTAAATGGGGGTCATCAAAGCGAACAAAAAAGACATTGAAACGTTAGCACGATTAATGCGAGCAGAGGCCGAAAGTGACGGTAAAATGGGGATGTTACTAGTCGGAAATGTATGTGTCAATCGGGTTTTGGCAGATTGTCACGACTTTAAAAAAATTAATGACATCCAATCCATGACGTTCCAGTCACCTGGTGGTTTTGAGGCAACACAATTTTCATATTTTTACCAACGGGCACGCGATGAGGATATTGAACTAGCGAAACGAGTTATTGCTGGCGAACAGTTTGAACCAGCGACAACAGCACTGTGGTTCTACAATCCATTTCAAAAAAGTTGTCCCGCACAATTCTGGGGTCAGTGGAACTCGGGACGCTTCGGCGAGCATTGTTTTTACATCCCGTTAGAGTCAGATAGTTGTTACTAATCGGGTTAATCATTACCATTACGCTTTAAGAAAATCAAATTAAAGAGAGGTTAAAATTATGTCTTATGAACCAATTTTTTCATATCCGCCGCAGATATCAAGCTGTAGCGGGTCTTGTTGTAATTCATTAAGAAATCCAATTACACCAGCAGAATATTCGGCTTTGATTGAACCACCATTTCCTGCAGGCGCACCAATCGGACCGAATACCCCAACTGGACCAAGTTTAGCAGATGTTAATCAAGCGGCAGCAAATTTTGCTGAAGATATGGCGGTTGACCAGTTTATTGCTCGTTCATCTGGTCGTGGCGGCGGTGGCTATTTAGACAATATTTTACGTCTAAACCGCGGTAAGATGGCTCGTGTCCGCATGACGTTTAACTCAGGTGGCAACTCATCAGAAACGAAAGTTTTCACTGGAATTATCGAAACAGCAGCCCGTGATCACATCGTTTTAAGTGACCCGCAAACTGGTGGTCGATTCTTACTGTTAACGATCTACCTAGATTACATCGAATTCCCAGAAGAAATCAACTACTACTACCCAGGAACGAATGTCCTGAATATCACGGACGAAAAAGTTTTAACCGAAAATCCAGAATTAGTCCCTTTATTCGAATACCAAAAGGCGAAAAAGGACAAATTCATCACCCATTTAGAGGCACTGACCTTGAAAAACGAACGCTAAAATCAAAGACCTTGCGACGATTGCAAGGTCTATTTTTATTTTCGACCCTAAACTCCCAAAAAATCATTATAGGGTCGAAAATTTAAGCGAAATTCTTGAATTTTTCATCAAAATGGCAGCAAAACTCAGAATTCAGTAGTAATACACCCAAAACCTACACATTTTTCAACCCTAAATTACGAAAATCGCTGTTTAGGGTCGAAATCCAAAAAATGCTTTTATTTTTTTTGATCGGTTGGCACAAGTTCGACTAATGGCAAATGGGGGCGGTTATTAATTCGTACTGGCCGCGTGCTACTTGCCAGTCCCCGGCTAACAACTTCTTTTGACCCGTTGCGTTGATGGTATAAACCAGATATATACTTTGGCAACAACCCCTGATCAGGGGCGATAATTCCGCGATTTAGGCCTGGTATCACGACTTGTCCCGCATGAGCGTGCCCGCTAAAAACAACCTGTGGCAACGGGGCATTTTTCGGATAATAACTCCGCCAAATATTCGGTTTATGATGAAGCAAGAGAATCGGCTGATGGTCTGTGACTGCTAAATCGGTTAAAAACTGGAAATCCTGTCCAACACGGTTGTTAAACTTAAAATCTTTCATTCCTATGATAATAAACTCGACGCCGTCTTTTTCGAAGTGAGCAACTTTATTCTCAAGTAGTTGGGCATCGCTATCTTCTAGCACTTGTTTCCAACTGTTATAATATTCAGGAATTCGACTTTCATGATTGCCTGACACTGCGAAAACCGGTGCGATTGCTAGTAACAGCTCGATAAATTCGGCTAGCTTTTTTGATTCAAACTCAGCATGACCATCAATTAAATCACCCGTCAGAAAAATGACGTCTGGCTGTTGGTTTGCGATGGACTTAGCAATTTCGACCAACGGAAAAGCCGCCCGTGGGATATGAACATCCGATACATGGGCAACCCGTAATGAGCTGAAAGTCGCAGGCATTTGGTCAAGCGAAATCTGAATCTCCTCAATATCAATCGAATTTCGCCGCCGAATAAAATTCCCGATTTTTCGTCTTAGTTTCACAAATATCACCTCTGAACATTATATGAAAATAATTACGGTAGTTTTACTAAAACATTCAAATCTAAATCTTTTGCTAACCGCCGAGCCTCGTGCATCATTTCATCGTTGAGCAAGCGTGGTGCATGACAATCAGCGTTAACAATAACTTTTGTTTGCGGATAATGGGTCGCAATAATATCCCAGAATTCTCGGGCCGGATAAGGTTGATTTCGACGGCGTAAACCATTTGCGTTGACTTCTAAAATAACGTCATATTTCAGCACCGCTTGGGCAATTTTATGGGTAATTTCCTCGCAAACCGCATCCCATTTTGGATACGCAACCATAAATAAATCAGGATGCGCTAAAATTTGGAACATCCCCGTTGCCATCGCAATTTCCAGTTGTTCGGCGTAGGCATGCAACTCTGCTACTTTAGTAAAATTAAAAGCCGTTGGATATTTCCCATCTAATTCAATAAAATGCCCCGCTAACAACAGATAATCTGTCTCTTCAGCAAGCACTGCGACATAGTCGTGAATCTGCGAAAAATATTCGGCTTCGAGCGACTTTAACACCTTAATCTGCGCCTGATATTTCACTTTCAACGCATCAATTTCGGCAAAGTAAGTCGGTAAATCAGCAAAATCCATCCGTTGACCTGTGCCAACTTCCGGAAAACTTTCATCAAACGGAATATGACAACTAATCCCGATTTCAGCATAGCCTTGCTTAATCGCCTCGATGATATAATCCTCAATCGTCCCTTCAGCATGTTTGCAACGATAATGGTGCGTATGGTAGTTAGTTAACATTAAATCATCTCCTTCGTAAAAAATTCACTCAACCAAGCGGTTGCTAATGATGTTTCTAAGGTACTTGGGCATTTACCTTCGCCGTTTAACTCGTCAACAATTGTTTGAATTAATGGTTGATGGACGTGTTCTGGGCGCTCGAAATCAAATTCTATCCGGTCGTTCAAAGTTTCTAAAATAACTGGATCAGTATCAAAACAAGATAAAGTGATGCGACCCGTTGTACCCACGATTTCGATTTCGTCCTTGTGGAAGCCGGCAACAAAACACCAGTTGGCCGTCAAATGAACCCCGCTTTGGTAGCGGAAGGCAACGGTAATGGTATCTTCTGGTTGGTAAAAACCACCGTTGTTACGGGAAAATGGCTTAAAATCCGGATCAACTTCTCCGAAAATAAAGTTCATAATGTCAATTTGGTGGACGCCTAAATCCATAAAAATACCCCCACCTGATATCGCTGGTTGAATCCGCCACGAAGTGCCGTTTTTCTCCCACTCATCAGCCGGTCGATACAAACTTAAATGAGCAAAACAAACCGTCCCAATCGCCCCCGTATCAATCAAATCTTTGACCTTCTTAAAGCGCTCATGTTCACGCCGATAATAAGCAGCGAAACATTTCGTCCCGGTGGCTTCGAAAGCTTGCATGATTTCCAGATGCTCATTATAACTAGTCGCAACCGGCTTCTCAATGTAACATGGAATCCGAGCCGCCGCACATTTTAACGCTAATTCCTTGTGTGAACCGGGCGGCGTTGCAATATAAATCGCATCAACTTGACCATCAGCAATCATCTCATCAAGATCACGATACACACAGCGGACACCATGACGTTTCGCATAATCAACCGCCTTTTCATAGGTTCGATTTGTTATCGCAACCAATTCCGAATTCCGAGCCTTATAAAAACCCGGTCCACTTTTAACTTCCGTAACATCACCCGTTCCGACCATTCCCCACCGAATTACCTTTGCCATCCACAACCACCTCGTTATATTACTTACTAAAACCAGTATAGCATAGTTTACTAAAACTAGCCATCAATTCATACAAAAAAGCCGATCCCGGGGGGAATCGACCTTTGAGTTTTGTATTTACTCGCAATACTTTGTTTTGTTAGTTTAGTTTTTATTAATCTATGAAATCAACAGTGAAAGTAACTGTGTATGGTGTACCTACTGTGTCACCATCACTGTCAACTGCAGTAATAACCATTCTGATTACTCTGTAGCCATTATCATCTAATCTATTCCATAAACCTGCACTTGTATTGAATACTAAAGGAGTTGCAGGGTTAATATCCGATCGACCACCAACTACTGGAATAACAGCATTCCCAATATTACCTTGATCATCGTTGAATGCCACATTAAATGCTACCGCTGCAGCATTATTTAGTGCAACATCTACTGTATGTGCAACAACAGTTCCATCTACTAAGATACCATCAGTAACTGGAGCACCTGTTACTACGATTGCAGGTAAAACTGGTCCACCACCTGCTCCACCTGGTGCAGGAATTCCTGGTAACCAAGCAGCATCGTAGAATCCTTGCCAAATTGCAGGTGATGCAGGTGGATATAATCCACCGAATCGATCTACAGTGAACCACTCAGCATCTACGTGAATTACGTAGCTTAAATCTGGGTGATCAGGAATTACGATTCCGTTTAATAATAATGTAGTTGCAATTGTTGGTAAACAGTATACGTGATTTGGACCTGCAGCAGTCGGACCAGACTCGAAACAACGACCCTCAGTTAAGTTAGAGAAATCAGCATTTGGTTCGATAACATCGCCATTTGCATCACGACCGAAGCGAGAAGCAGTTCCGTATAATACACCATTCCAGTAGAATA
>Ga0123355_10017976_pt1 | contig 11195 bp, 7 predicted proteins | sample TergutEmb28metaG_3_FD_89872 | JGI IMG/M metagenome (GOLD analysis project Ga0123355, IMG submission 89872) | Embiratermes neotenicus P1 segment gut microbial communities from Petit-Saut dam, French Guiana - Emb289 P1 | ecosystem: Host-associated > Arthropoda: Insects > Digestive system > Gut ...
GATAGATAGATAGATAGATAGATAGATAGATAGATAGATAGATAGATAGATAGATAGATAGATAGATAGATAGATAGATAGATAGATAGATAGATAGATAGATAGGTAGATAGGTAGATAGATGGATGGATAAATAGGTAGATGCAAATAGAGAAGAAAAAATTGGCTGAGGCCTTTTTACAGCTTTTTTAAAGTTTATTTTCTGCATTTGTTATGCACTTTACATCTCATCATACTGAGTGCCCCATGTGCAGTGCACTCATGAGAATGCATGTGTGGTGTATCTTACCAGACTGTATGTGTGGTACACCTTATAAGACTTGTATTTATGGTATATGTTATCAGATTGCATTTGTGATACAGCTTATCAGAACCCTTCCTATGGTGCATCTTAACAGACCGCATATATGGTACCGTACGTCTTATGAGGCTGTATGTATGGTATATCTTATCAGACTGCACGTGTGATATAGCTTAACAGGCTATGTGTATAGTACAAATGTGCCTGTCTGCCTTGCCTTGGTGTCTTTCTACCTTAGTAATGAATGGGCGCTGAAGTTGTAGCCTGGTCACGAATGCACATAGCTGAACGCGGGGATGGGAGGGATTTCTTTGTGAACCAGTTAAAAAACTTCTCAATGATGTATCTCATGCATATAATTGTTTAGAGTCGCGTAAATGCTTACCGAATCGATTGTGTAATTGGAATGGCTGAACGAAATTTGATGCGTGTTATTCCGAAGCGAAATAACAGAGTTCGTGTGTTGCGGTGTTTAAAAATTCATAAATATTAAATTTAAGTTCAAGGAACAGTTTAACATCACCACTTCGTTCTGTAGTTCTTTGTGTGATGGAAGGAGGCACTGACACACTTTGTAGATACAAGTGGAGTCGGTGGTCTGGTAGTTAGCACACTTCTCAGGCATTTGAAGGGTTTCAGATTCTGTTCCGAAACTAACCAGTAAATCTTACGTTTATTGGACTATGCATCATTGTGATAGTTGAAGAATAAAAGACCAACTTGATGTCACTTGCTATTTTATTTCACTTCTTATGTACTCAACATGTTACAGACATTAATATAACCATCACCAGGAGCTTGCGACTATTATGTTTAATTACCACATTGGTCGTTTTACAGAACAATACGACCAATATGGCAATTCAAAAGAATATTCGCAAGCTCCTGATGATGGATATATTAATGTCCGAAAAATGCTGAGCAAATAAGAAATGAAATAAAAAAGCAAGTGACATCAAGTTGGTCTTTTATTCTTCAACTGTAACCATTAAAGTTAGTAGTTACGACGTAATGAAGAAGATGCCACTATTACCGCACGCATCACCTGAAGATCTAAATGTTGTGTTCGTCAAGTATGTGTTGGACAGCGCGGAGACAATGTAGCAACGTTTCTGGTGGACCAAACACAGCTGAACAGTCGAATCACTAAAAACCTGTCGGATGACCTTGAAGTCGCGGTATTGAGATACATGTCTCAAGGTTTTATATGTGTGAGACAGATACAACAGAGATCTCCGAAACGGCGGGCCTCGACTACGAATTAACGGAGTTGGTCGCCTGGGAGGATTCTGTCACGTATAGCTACCGCCAAAGATATGTAAACAAAATTGGTATCAAAGTTTTATTTGGTGGACGGAGCGACTGGGCTACGGGATAGAAGGTCCGGCCTCGAATCCCAGTATGTGCAAGAGATTTTTCTGCAAAACGTCGAATCCCGCCTCCCATGCGATGGGTACCGGTATTGTTTCTCGGGTGAAAAACAGCAGGTCGTTGTGTTAACTACTGACATCCACCTAAAGCCGAAGTTAGGGAAGAGAGGACCTGTAATTCTACTCCCCGTGTGTGCCTGCGGAGCAAGTTGTTTGTTGCCGGCCCTTTAGTGCGCAGACCCGGGTTGAGTGCCAGGACAGCCCGTTTGGGATTTTATGGTACACCCAGTGGCACTGTCACAACTTTTTCTCCGAGTACGTCGATTTTTTCCCCGTCTCATTCATTCCATCAATGCTGCATACTCATTGATCTAGCACCGACCCTGTACGTATAATCTTAGGTGACAGCGTCGTTAAAAAAAGTTTTAACTGCTTTGCCTGAAGGAAGGTTGTACCTGAGGACCGGCGCACATACGCGGCTGCTCTGTCGCCTTCCGTATCAGCATACCTAATCCTTAAGGATGATGTATGACATTACATATGTACACTGTATCGGTCATTATCACAAACTTTAAGTGACTCACAAATTCAGTAGCAGTCTACTGTAAGTTACAGCCGCTTGAAACACTGGCAAGTAAAAGTATTAGGAAAATTTTTGTAGACAGTAGTAATTTCCTAACACTCATAACATGATGACACAAATTACGCCCATTAAGTCTAATTTTTTTCATCCTTCACTCATTTCTCTCGAGATTTTGTGGTAAATTCTTGTGTCATAAAGTGACACGATAAGTTGATAAAGGTTTATAGGGCTATTTCTTCAATTACGGGATTTAAAACGGAAATAAAAGATGTCTTTATTCGTAAGGCGCTTCTTTACTATTTGAAGGGGAAAAAAGTATATAAGATCATTCAGGGCCCTGAAAATTAACCTTTTAAGGCCTAATGGTTGCTAAATGTACCATCAGATTTAACAGTAAAAATTTCAACTTTCTGGCTACACAGTTCATTAATGTGTTTCGTGTGAATCTCGTAATAAACGGCGAGTGTTTCCTTGAACTGCTTTAACTGATCAGTTTCTATAACCGAGGCGGAATGTGTTCACCGCGCGGCACGAATTGTGTAAATATATTAAGATTCATTTTTGTATATGAGGCGTTAATGTAAGTAGTGTGGCATCTGTAGGATTCAGAGCTGGAACTGAAAGCTTAGTGAAGTACCATTCTTCTGGAGACGCAGATTAGCGATTGCCAAATTCTCCGCGTTTTGCATAGACCGACGATTTATCGTCTTGTTGATTGCAGTATTGCATAGACGGTTAATTGCCGGCCTCTGACTCTGTAGGTCCGATATCGAACCCAGGCTAGTCTATGTGAGGTCTGTAGTGATTACTGTGACACCCAGTGACGTTTTCCTAGGGGAAGTTCCGCCTTCCCCTGTCATTATTCCAGCAATGCATCAAATTCATATTCCTTCATCTATCCACAACGTTAAATGGTATAGATACAGCATCGCCACATAAATGACCGCTTTCGTAAGACTGATCCGAGTCTCGAGTTGCTGAAAATTTCTCACACCTTTTTTTTAAGACTTATGTATTGTAACGTTTTTATCAAGTCAACTTGTTACCTGGAGCCGCGATAACTCAGTCGGTATAGCGACTCGTTACGGGCTGGACGGTCCGGGGTTCCAGTCCCGGTGGAGGCGGGATTTTCCGCACCTGTTCAGACCAGCTCTGAGGTCCAACCAGCCGCCTATAAAATGGGTACCGGGTCTTTCCCGGGCATAAAGCGGCCGAAGCGTGGCGTAGACCACCCACCGCATCTGGCGCCGAGGTTAAAGAAATAGTAGAGCTATACCTTTACTCCCACTTTGGGCCTTCGTGGCCTGTTCTTGGCTGAATTTTACCTCTACCTTTTCCTTTACCTTCTTAACTGAGAGGCTGTCTGTCACCTTATCATATCCAAAGGGCCACAATTTAAGCGTTCACCGCTATAAGAATTTGATAGAATTTTAGTATAATCCTCCCATTTATGCCTCTTTTCCACCAAATTTTCTTTCGTGTGGAGTTCCAAACCAAAATTCTGCCAGTACAAGTACTGTAAGTTCCGACAGCCCATATCTTGTTTTGGTCATAGTAATAAGGTGTTTTGTAAGACGTATAAATAACGATACTCCCAGCTGTCAAACGACAGCCTCGTATTGGTTCTCTGCCTGACGTCCACATGAGCTGCTCAGCTCAGCGGTAACTTTCTTAAGCAGACCCTAGAGCTTACTTTTCCATTGCAGTTGTGCCACGTGTGAGGTTTTCGATGTCACGGGGAATCCACACACGTGTAATGAAGCATGAATAATGTAAATCATCAAGTAATTATTTTCTTACTCCATATGAAATGAGAGAGTTTAAATGAAACATGTAGACAAAGACCGGCACATTCCACTTTTATGGAAGCATTTTCTTTAAAAAAAGTGTATAATATTTCAACATACGCGTACTAAAGAAATAGCAGGTATTTTACAAAAGTGAACAAAAGGTACAAGTCCGAAAGTAACTACTTGTTCAGATTGATACAGGTAACTTCTTTTTTAATAATGGAAATAACCCAATTTCAAATAAAAGTATTTGTTACGGTCTTTTTTGCTGCTTTCGAAACGAGTAGTGGATGTAATCAGGTAGCAGCACAAGAAGATGAGTACTCAAGTGGTGGGGGAATTAAACATAAGAAGGACATGACATCACATGGCCGCTACTGCTGCTGCTGTCTCGCGATGGTGATAAATTATCAGGCGCTGGGTGATGTTCGCTCTGCCTGCCTAATCTCAGCTATCGCTGTCGGTTCAATGCGTTCGTTCTATTATTTATGTCAGAATCATATTTTCGAAACATAAAAACATATTATGTCCCCCCCCCTCTCCTATATTAACTTGCGTGTATCGTTTAATCATGATATTTTGGATTTTCACTTTCCTTGGGACATTTTTCCAAATTTCAGACACAGCTCATTCTAATTGCGGAAAGATTGTCTGTCTCGCCGATGCTTCGAGTGTATTAATGAACAGCGATAACCAAGACACTTGATTTTTTGACAAACATAACTAACTCTTACCTAACTTGCACACAGAGGTCCAGTTCGTGCCTCACGGAGAGCACATAATGCATGCTTGAGGTCAGTTATCTAATGCTGATTAGGAAAATAAACATATTCTGTGGGTAAAATAAAGAGTTTATAATGATACAGTACTTGGTAACTGTAGTTACCACTGTGCTTTAAAAGGTAAAAGACGTAATTGTTTGCAGAGACTTGCGATCAGATTTCTGCACATTGTGTCAGGAACTTTGCTAAACCTGCCGATTCACAAGTTGAACTTAAAAAAATAGTTTTTTAAAATTTTGCATGTAGGCTGGCCACCAACAGCAGCAGTGTGATAGCTTACTGAACTCTAAGATATAACAGATTTAATCGCTATTATAGTGTTCGGTTTCACAAAATACTTCTGACGTAGCTCAGTCTGGAATCGATCCCAGATGTGCCCCCCCGCCCGCCGAAGTATCACGCCAGAACTGTCTGAAATTTCCCTTCGATAATTTTGATTTCTTCTTTAACTGAAAATTTCACAATAAAACGTACTTAGGCTGATATGAGTTGCAATTAATAGGATTAGGTGTCAGAACGTCTACCTAATGATGTTAATTAATCAGAAGATAATCTCTTTTTGTAGACCTATTTAATATTTACACGGCTAACAAAACCTTTCATTATTGTAGTGTGCATAATTCATATTTTATTGTCGTTAAATACCAGGTTATTACCGGTATTAAAATTTTTATTTTCCGCAGCACTTGACCTCTTGAAAATACTACCTAAGAATCGGTAAGGGATAAAGACAATACTTACTTACGTTCTCCATGCAGCAGAGTCCTTTTTGAGAAGTTAACCGGTTTTCAGCTAGTCAATAATTTCCCCGCATTTTATGGAATCCGAAGTTTCATTACCGCATTTGGAAGTGCCCACCACCTGTCCCTATCCTGATCCAGCTCGATCCAGTCCATGCCGCCACATCCCACTTAATATTATCCTCCCATCTACGTCTGTTTATCCCTAGTGGTCTAGCGGGGTAAAGACAATACAATGAATAAATCTGGAACTTGAAGGACTGAATATCAGTTTGTTGCTTGAGACTAGGCAGGTTGGGGTAACACCTTGGCAGCTACACGCAGTAGCTTTATGTAATGAGCAACTAGTAATAAACGCACCAAAAACTCTCCAAGTCATGACAGCACCACCAGGTCCTTCACAGCCAGCAATTGAAGCTGCTCACACACTAACACACACACACACACACACACACACACACACACGTACTACCATTGTCCTCAGTAATTCCCTCAATTACTTCTCTCATACAGTAGACGCGCTCTGAACTACCCTTAACGCCTAACACCAGATAAAACATTTTGTCCTGTGCTGCATGTTGCTAATATGTTATTACTTGGAAATGGTATTTGTAAGGCACAAATATAAATTACACTAAATCACCATTATTTTCTTTCGTTTGTAGTTTATTTAACAACACTGTCAACAACTCGGTTGTTGTACTTTCCAATGATCAGATGATAGCGAATAACAGAATAGAATGAAACGGTGTAATGATTACTGAGTTAGGTTTACTTTACAGGGTTGTGTGAGATATGATAATAGTGAATAGCGAGCTGGAAAGACATGAATATAGTTTTTCATATATATATATATATATATATATACACGCAGAAATCGTACTTTAAATGTATGAAATATATATATATATATATATCTGCGGGACTGAGGAAAAACACAAAACCTATGATAATTGCTGTTCTGACAAAGATCTAAACCCCGAAACCTCCCAATAAGCCATAAGCTTTACCCCTTGAACCTGCTTACCGGGTAAAGAATCGTTAAATTTCCAAAATATCCCTACGTTAACGGCGCTGGTATATTTAAATTCCATTGTGGCGGTTTTTCGTTACGGTCTTGTTTATCTCGCCAACCAGAGGCTTCTCGCAACAGCCTAAGTGAGCTTATATTTTGAAATGCTCATGAAAATATTTTTGATTTTGTTGTCTTAGTAAACAGCGACAATGAAGACGAAATTACGACGCTACTAATCTTAGCACCTGCCAGTGTAGTTAAATAAAGAATTTAGATTACATTCAATTTAAGCTGCTGTGAATATTCATATTGTGGGTTTATGTGAGACCGTGTAATCTGGTAGGTGGATATCAACCGTTTGGAGAATTATCTGTCCGAGTCTTTGGTACCCCTGTGTTTCAATAAAGTAATGACGTCATCTAGACTCAGAATTCGTATTCCCACACATTACCGAAATAACCGAGTGAAATACAATGTTCTCGCTTTTAATGGAATACCCATAATTACAGAACTTTCTGGGCACTCATCTCTGGTTTGATCTGTGGTTATAGTGTGGAATATTACGTAACAATATTTCGTAATCATTCCTCTCGCCCACCAGCGAGCCCCAATTCTCAATTGTAATCGTAATACAACGCCCAATTGGGTAAAGGTGGTCTGTCCACGCTGTAAAGACATACAAAATCTCCACAGTATGAGGATGTGCGTGATCACCTCACTACCTGGCTGCTGTACCTTCGGCCAAAGAGCTCCTGGTACTCTGCCACTTGCAGAGTAGAAGGCTAAGTGGGTTCCGTAGACGTTGTGGATGTTTTGGATTCGAACTCCGGCTCGTCCATCTCATAGTATACCGAGTGCGCTATCTCGACTTCTGCATATTGAATTTCCATTACCCCAAAGTGAAGGTAAAAGTGTCATTGTTCATATTTAAGCAGAACGTTATAAAGGCGTATGTATGAATCGAGGTATAGCTCCACTCATTCTTAACTTATGTACTATACGCACGCGAGTGGTTAGTTCATACATCGGTCGCCTTACTCCCGAAGGAAGAAACCACCGGTATCCGTCGAGCAGGAATTTGACCGGATCCCAGTGCCCGTCTGAACACGTAACTGTCGCTCCTACTGTGAATGGAACCCCGATTTCTCGCTTATACCCTGTACCCTAGTCCGTGTTCAGGAGACTAATTTGTCTGAATTTATTTTTTGTTCAAGGACTTTGTCACAAGGTCGGATTACGTGACGTCAAATGGTAACATTAAAATGAATAGTGAATTAGAAAAGAAGTGATAGTGAAGTCCCCATCCTAATTTGAGCGACTGTCCCCACAGTTAGCCGGAGAAACTGCGAAAAATCTCGGACAACCCGCTGTGAGGATGACCTGTCTTCTGGCCAAGATTTGAAGCCGGGACCTTCCCGATACGACGCAGAAGTGCTAACTACTTCGCCGCTACCTTCGACTAAACTCGTTCTGATTGTACCTTAGTTTCCGACACATTCACACGAAAGAAGGGCTGCTGCCTCTATAGCATTCTCACACATCTGTCTGCAAAACATCAGCAGTTGACTGAAAGCCAGAAAGGAACGACTCAGTTTTTGTTAAGCAATACAGTATGTACTACGTATAATACTGAATATATCTAATCGGATTCGAGTTTGAATGTAGTTTATTCTATGTGTAACAAATGAGGACATTGAAGGCGGCGGAGCCTGCTACTGACTTGCTTAGCTGTTATGACCCCTGTCATCCATCATCGAGACAACTGCCTGTAATTTACAGATCATCAGACCATGTGCACAATTCGTAGAATTCAACGTTTTTCTCCAGAATTAATTTTTGTACATGTTTATTTGTCGCGACGCCAGTAATACCGGAGAAGAGGGGTACTGCATGTCTGGTACTAACGATAGAAGTAAACTTTAACCCTGCTTATATGTAATGTAATGTGGAGGGGCAAGGGGTTGTATGCTGGTCATAATGAAAACATATGTCAGTTACCCGCATCTGAGGCGTGTCACTTTGCTTAAATGCAGTACTGTCTCTTTTACACTGTCACAGAATTTCTCGTGGCATCTAAACAGTTTAAAATTCTGGGCAGGATATTTTGCACCCACATTCCTTGGAGTCAGAATCCCCTAATTACACTGCTTTGTTAAAAAGTCACTCATCGATTTTCGGTCAGGATTCCCTTGAATTTGCTCCGATCGTTGTCATTCGGTGGGACTCGGGATATAAGGTCTTCAAAAGGTGATCTTTCTTTAATGGGTAACCCAAAGGTGCACAAATCCGGGTGCCAGATCGCCGGAGCTACTAAATTTTGTACCGAGGCAGCTAATATTTGTGGGTCCTGAATGTGGTACTTCATGTCACCCTTTTGGCTCCTTGATTGCTGAAGTGGCTCTTGGATTTTGGAGAATATACATACCTTGCATTAATACAATTCTAGATTTTACATGGTTCAAAAATAGATTTTATTTTGATAAAGAGAACAGATTACTTATCTCCATCTGGTACCGAGACTGAGATAAGTGGAGCTATACCGCAACTTCCCCTTATGTTTCATGGCATGAACGGAGACAGTTTTACTCTTTTTTGATAGCAGTGGATCTGAGTTTGTTTGTTGTTGACCGATATTTGCGTCAAGTATCTGAGGAAAGTCACGTTCAGGATTGTCAGTGTTCTTGCCTAGGTTCGAAGCGGAAATGTCTCCGAGGTCTTCCTTAAAAATAAGTGTTCGGCTGTAAGCTTAATTTCCCAAAATGGGGACAGATGTTCAATACTCCCAGAGACCCGCTGAGTGCAACCGCCGCATGGCATGGCTCCCCGCGGACACGGAGTTGGCTGAGTTGTGCAGTGAACGTAAATGCTCTGCCCTTGTTGTGGTGTAAGGGTGTACGCCATATTCTTGTGATGCAAACAGTGCGCTGAAGTAACATTTGTAAGTTTGATGGAGGGACTCTTTTGATGCATGTTACTAATGTCCATTTCTTACGAGTCTGATGAGCAGGTGGGAACCGCTTATGTCTCTTTCAATAGACGTAAACTGTGTTCTCCACTAGGACAAGTGCTGTAGTTCATAGAAACACGCGTTTCTTGCTTTAACGTTCTTCTGTGTTTCATGATATAAGCATTAGATCGACAATACTCGTATTTCATGTAAAACTTTTCGGTATTAAAATTATCCATGTTCCGTGCAGTAAGGTAAGTCACCTTGTTTATATACCAACATTTTCTGTATAATTGGATACAATGATAACGTATGATAAACCTGCTTAGGCCCTTTTCGGCCATCTTCAGGGAGATATTCAACAAATGACAATACGTTAGTGGCCAGCTATAATGTGGATTGCAACAAATACACTTAAAATTCGGAATATTAAAATGGTTAAGAAATTTTAAAAAGCGTAGTGTATAATGAAAATCTTAATAGCAGTTATTTGAATTGCATACAAATAGCTATTGCAGCAGTTTACCCTCGTCTTCGGAGGTATGTCCCTCCGTCTGCTGTGATTGTATCATTGTGGGTGAATGCCCATCCATATATATGGATGGGCCTTCACCCATATATATATATATATATATATATATTCATCCATATATATATGGATGGGCATTCACCCACAATGATACAATCATATATATATATATATATATATATGGATGGGCATTCAGATGGAAGTGTAACCGTGCTGTCATTTGTTAAGTTTTTATAGCGTGGGTGGCAGATGAATGAATAAACATGGAGCAATGGTGGAACGATACTGATAGGTGACAGCTGAAGTATTCGGAGATAAACCTGTCCCAGTATCACGCTGTCTACAAGAAATTACACTCGGACTGTTGTAGGATCGAAACAGGGTTTCCTTTCAAACATACAAAATTAATAAACGAAGACGGCTGTTTTCTGTGATGTGACACCGTATAATTTGGTGTATGCATTGTAGCGTTTCAGGGGAACGTGCTGCCTCCATCTTCTTGGCAGGAAGGTATTTTTCCTCCGAAATATTTTTCAAGTTTTTCCGTAACTTTCTTATGTACAGACGTAGATATCATGATACCAGACGTAACACTGCACATAGTTGTAGTGAGAGTGCTTCGGCCACTGATACCTCTGTCGGAAATGTTCAGTGTGATGGAAGTGTACCGTCTGTCGCAAGGTGATGCTGGGTGCCATCATCAAACGGCTAGGACAGTCGGTAAAGCGAGCGATACTTCACACCCAACTCCACTTCCCTTACCAATGTCTAAAAGCAACTGGAGCCCTGCGAGTTATGCGATAATATTTTTGAAATCGAGAGACAACTGTTAGAAATTCATTCGCTTTTCATCCCACCCCAACAAACTTGTCTCTTCACCCTCGCGATTACGGGGTTCAAGCTAGCTGCCGAGAAGAATAAGTACCAAACTACACAGTGTCACATGGCAAGAATTTGTAAGGTCAATAATCACCGACCGTGATAGCCTTAAATCTCACAACAGCCGATATTTTAATGTGAATAAAAATCCAACAGACGCAACAGTATGCAGATATTTATTTACTGCAAAGCTACTCTACATGTTTCGGGAGTCACAGCACCCATCATCAGGAGTATTAAAAACTGTACCCGTAGCCGC
>Ga0123355_10017977_pt1 | contig 11195 bp, 13 predicted proteins | sample TergutEmb28metaG_3_FD_89872 | JGI IMG/M metagenome (GOLD analysis project Ga0123355, IMG submission 89872) | Embiratermes neotenicus P1 segment gut microbial communities from Petit-Saut dam, French Guiana - Emb289 P1 | ecosystem: Host-associated > Arthropoda: Insects > Digestive system > Gut ...
TACTGTATAATATATTTTCAGTATAATAGTGTAAAGATCGTCAGTTTTTCATTCTACTTTCCATTCTCCTTCATCCAATTGGGTAGCTGTTCATCTCAGCCTTTGGTGAGTTTTTGCCCTTTTTTAGTGTGCTTTTTACTATTTTATAAAACTTATCTTTAAATAGTGGGCAGCATCCAGAACGAATTAAACGATTTTCTATAGAAACCTACGGGAAATCATGTTTCGGCTAACGAAGATTTCAGCTAACGAGTGTGATTCTGGAACAAATTATCTTCGTTAGCTGAGGTATCACTGTATTGCATGCTTTCACGAGATACCGTCAGTACACATGGCTGTTACTACTATTTGTATATTACTACAACTGTATTATACAACAATATTATTGTAGGGATACTGTGTTGTTGTTCTTGACTCAGTAGCAGCAACAATTCTGGTTGTATTGCAGTTAGAACCTGGCAGCGCCATTGGCGTTTCACTGTCTTCTGTATATGTTCATTGCTCTCTCCTGATTCTCAGTGATTCAGTGGGGGGGAAAAAAAAAAACTATACAAATACAAATCCCAACAAGACAGTGTATGTATAATGTAACATCGAGGTGTATTCATGTAACCACTGTTGCCATGGAACAGCACTAAGTATTACATATCACAAGTGTATGTCTGCAGCTCTAGGTACTCAGCATGCAAAGTGCATGTATCATATTACATTGTCATGTGTGCCCTGTCTGGCTGTACCCTATTTTTCCACATTACCTCATAAACGACACAATTTTTGGGAGAAAGTTATTGAACATAATACGTGTGTTTTGATTTCATCTACGACAATCATCTGAAACTTTCGTATCCCAAGAAGAATTCGGCAAGATTTTATCATAAATATGTGCAGATCTTCAGGTAGAGTAACCCATTATTCTTGTCAGCTTACTATCACACCTGAATTTTCTTGATAGATTTTTGAACCCTCAAATATCAAATTTCATCAAAGTCTGTCCTGTGGAGCTGAGATGTGCCATGCAGATTGACAGACATAATGGTTGCTTTCCACAACGTTGTGAAGGCCCCTAAAAACACCAGACACATACATACACAAGATTCTCCAAACAGTGAACTACACCCATGGAAGATTTTCAAGCCCCGCATGTAGGAGTGCACCAAACAGCAAAGCTATATTGAAAATAATGAAGCAACAAAATAGCTGAAAGTTTCCAACCTCAGACTCCACCACCACAGACTATGCCATACTTGCTACCAACAGTACAGTATATTACAGTACTAGTAACACTCCTGTATAAATTAAAGGAAAGGTACGGCTCATGGTCAATGCAATCATACTGCTGTAAAAACACCAAGACTTCAGTCTTTGAACACTGCCCACAGTCATATTAATATTTATGTATTTGACCTGAAGACAGCTCAATACACAACCTGAAACATGTAGTCTAAATATCTGTGAGACATTTCATTATTAAACACAGTTGTGTCATAAAGTGTTAAACAGAGTCCATCAAACCTGCACTCTATCCTTAACGGCAGACAGAACACAGACAATATCTAGACTATACCTTCTGTACCAAGAGCAACTAAAATCTAATGTGATATACGTTGAAGATAATCAATGTTATGACAATTCTTTGAACATACCCACAATGAACTGAGTTCTCTTTTGATTCCACAGTAAATTGCTGTTAACACAGTAACAACTATATGTTCTAGTTTTTTTAACATTTTGTCCCAGCATATTTACATGTTAGATACATTTCCCAAAATACACAGTTATGTAGGTTATTCGGAAAGTAATACCGTCCGCGCATATCTCTCGCGCATCCTCGAGACTGTCACTTTGCACATGTGCAGTGACTCCCTCTATCAATTGAGAAGCCACAGGTGCCATTTCGTGAAATTCGTGTTACGTTTATGTTTGTTCCTGTGCGTTAAACATGTTTAAGACAGTTGAAGGGGCCGCCGACTGTGAAATATGGTTTGTAATTCGTTTTTTGAACGCTAGTAATGTGCTACCAAGTGAGATTCATCACCGGATCTGTCAAGTGTATGGTGATAATGCAATGAGTGATGGCATGGTTAGGAAATGGGTTCGGATGTTCAATGAAGGATGAGAGAACGTGTATGATGAGGCGCTAAGTGGGCATCCATCTTTGGTGAATGATGATTTGGTGCGTAAGGTCAACGAAAGAGTGAGTGACGACAGACGTTTCACAGTTTCTGATCTGTCCCTGCACTTTCTTCAGATTTCAAGGACTCTACTCTATGACATTGTCAGTAGTGGCTAACATCGCAGGCAGCCGCATTTTATGAGGAGGGTATACAAAAACTTGTGACCAGCTACGATAGGTGCCTCAATAATGGTGGTGAATATGTGGAAAAACAGTTTGAAGAATGCAGAATTTGATAACAATAAAATTTTATATGAAACTTTACTCGATTTCTTTTTACAGCGAAATGGTACTTACTTTCGGAATAAGCTTCGTACTTACCACCATAGCATTAAGATGATTTGTATTTGTAAGGAGAAAATAGTATGTTTTCTGTGAGACAGAAAGTATGTAAATTTTAAGTGCTACAGGCTTCAAATAGAGTAAAACATTCACCGTTTTCAAAATTCTCCGGTGCTGTAATATTGCACAGAGTGTCTAATGCATATCCCTCAATCGCACAGTTTCTCTGATCCATTTATAACACTCACCTTCATCTTCAAAATTCTCTGGCGCTGTAATATTGCACAGTGTGTCTAATGCGTATCCCACAATCTCACAGTCTCCCCGATCCATTTCCAGGACTTGGCACAGAGCATCCATTCCTTGGGCACCAACTTCAATGCGAAACTTTCGCGACAAGGCTTTGAGAGCTCGACACGCATCTCTCCGGTCATCCAATAAAGTTGAGGAACGCACACGATCTACCAGCCTCTCAACCTTAAATATGTTTCGCACTGTAACTTAGTTTACACCATATGGCTGTGACACGGTTCATTACGAACTACACATGGCATCTAAAGGATTAACATTTTGTATTTTGTCTGTAACAACTTTTATTTTACTTTTATTTCTAGCAATGAGATGTGGGGATAACATCAAGATGGACCTGAGACAGATAGAGTAAAAGTTGTGATATCTGGCACTAGATAATCCAGTAAGCTCCATTAAATGGAAATTGACTGAAATCCCATTACATTACACCATAACATCAATCAGCACCAGTGTTGTGAATATGATGATTATACTGGTATATTGTTGGGTTTTTTAAAGACTATGTATACACTATGTCAATAAATCATGATGAAAAGGGAACAGAGGGGGCAGGAGGGGAAATAGAACAGGATAACACATGAAAAATTAAATGGTTAGGTCAGTCCATGAGGTTGCTAGGTATACTAATATATACATTTGGAATAATATTTTAATAGCCACAGAATTATATATGGCAACCCTTTGGGCATGGAGGTGGCAGACATCTGCTTTTATTGTAGGTTGTGAAGTGTAAGTACTAGCAAATGATCACTGTCTTTGGTATCCCTAATACAGTGGTAATTAGTTATGTCTCACCTACAGAAATTAACATAACGAAAACTAATTAACTGCTAATCATAAGGTCCGTGTTCATTATTAATAAATCCAGCTTCCATTAAGCTTCCGAGAAAATACTTTGTTCAACCTCAAGCTAACTTATTTAACGGGATCATATTATTATGGGACAGAACTAGATACAAATAAACACAACATTCATCGTGCATGAAAATCATTCAGTAAACAGGCTGAATTCTTTGAAAATAATTATCTCACACTTCAGTGAATGCTGAAGTGCTACCCTACACAATATGCATGGCTCATTGTCGCTTTATAAATAAATTAATTACCTACAGTACAATCTCAACAAAAGAAGTTTTAATACGTATATAACGCCACACTACCGAGATTTCGATTAGTTCGATCGCTGTGTTCAATATGCAAAACACGTTCAATGACAACCCCTGAAACACAAAGTACGTTACATTCATTACGTACCGTTTCGGCGCCTGTGGGTTGCGAACCTTCCGTTTGTGTTCCAAGAACTGATTTCAACCCACTTTTAAAATATTCCATTCTAATTTTTGTTGTCTTCTGTACTACACGTCATATTTCCGGCGGACATGCTGGTCTGAAACAATCGACGGCTTCGACGCGTAACATGGGCCAACCATGGACACCAACTGTAACAACCAAAATTTGTCACATCGGAGCTTACACTAAATTTATTGCATAATGATCCGCGGCACAGATCATCTAGTTGCGAGTAAGTCAATGATGAAAGTTGGCAAAGTGATTCTTCAACTATCTGTGTACAGAGACATCCTGGGACGATAACGACCCCATACAGATCGTTGGTATGACTCAAAGCATCGGTCGGTAACAAAGCCCACCACTATCTAATTTTCTGTATTTTCTTGTAGTTACAAAACCACCTACACGTATTGACACATTTCGATTCTTACTACTGCATTATCCTCAATGTCATCCTAACACATAGCCATTCATCTTATCCTGTATTATATGCACACTTTTCCATATTCGTCACTGATTTTTCCCCTGTTGCAATTTTGATATGCATTCCTTTCCATTTGTTTCCTTCTTTGCATCTCCCTCATGGAAGATTTGAGATTTTCACTTATTGGTTGCTGTACTTATATCTGCGACAGGGGAACCAACAAGTGAGCAAGATATAATAAAAGACGTGAAACACATGTAAACAAGTAGCCTGTGAGTGCAATGAGGAAAACCAATTGAGGATGACAGTGTGCACCATGAATACAGATAGTGCAAAGAATACAGCCATTTACAAATGGCAGATCCATGCATAAATGTGAAATTCTGACGGTACAGAGTGACTTCTCCATATGCTGGACAAAAATGTGCGCAGGTGAAGAAACTTTTCACTAACAGTAGTCCATACTCCCCTTATGGAAATTTACAGGACTATGGTACAGACAGTTCAGTATTCCTAATGATTAAGAAGAGGTGATATAGGAATATCATCAATGAGAAACATGTTTTAGTCACAGATATTTTTATTCAAATTGATAACTTTTAAACATATACATATTATGATTCATTTTCTCAATTCATTTTCTTCACTCATATACTCTATTATACCAAAAGTGTTATTTGTAATTTCATCCTAACCATAAGAAATATGTCTAAAACAAATGATCAGTCAACACAGCTATATTTTATAAGAATGGCAATACATGTTTCGGATCACTCAATCCATCATCAGGTGTATACAGACTTGAAATTTATAGGAAAATGCGATTACATGATGTTGCCATCTCAATACTTGTGGGATACCACAAGTTTAAAAAAAAAATTTCTTCTTCTTCTTTATCTGGCATTACAGTCCTTGATGGATCTTAGCCTCTTCCACAATTGTCCTCTGTTGTTCTCGTTCCTGTGACTTACATCACTAATTCCTTATATTTGCAAATCCTTGCTCATACTGGGTTGTATTTGTTGTTTCCATCTGGTTTCCAGCTTCAGATGGTTCTCAAAATACATATTTTATATGGGGTGGAGTTGTCAGCCTTATGTCCAACCCTGAACCTGGAGGACCAGAGAATTTTCTTTTGTCTGGGTCATCACCTTGCACTGCCTAGCATGGGAGGCCCTACCAGTAGCTATGCTACTGCCAGCATAGCTCTCAGGATCATTTGACCATGCAAGCTCTGCCTCTACGTCAAAGTAGGGATACCCTCGGCGGGGAAAGGCGTTGGGGCGGGGGAATATTGAAGTACAAAATTCTAGAATGTGTGGTGAAGTTTGAATATTAAACTATAGAAAGAAAAGTGTTAAAAAATTATATATATATATATATATATATATAAACAGAGTCAAGGTGTTGCTAACTTGAGTGGAACTGGTGTTGTTATGTATACACAAATACATAGCAAAATAACAAATACATAATGAAGAATGTGTTGAATAATTTGTTATAAATTTTATCATATTTGTTTTATCTAATCTAGGAAGTGTGTCATCCCCGTTGTGTGTGTAAAAATTGGAAAGGATATGTAGTCAAACACAACTATGTCAATTAAGGTGTATTTAATGGCTATACCAGACAACTACAGGAACACGCCTCTTCATAATACCTTCAAACTTGACACTAGCCACTAGCACTACCATGCCTCTAGTCAGAGCATACAACCACATATAGAAATTACATTACGCAATAAGGCCCGTATGTAGAGATCTCTGCACCACGTGCGTGCTCAATGCATATAGTAGGACCTTAAGTTAAGTTCTCTGGAAGACAACCTGAAGATGGCCAGTAAAGGCCGAAACATGTAGTTGTCTAGTATACTCATTAAATACACCTTAATTGGCATAGTTGTGTTTGACTACATAACCTTTCAAATTTTGTTTTATCTAAATTTGGGACTACATTACTAGAAGCAAGCCGTGTCAAATATGAAAGATAACCAAGTTCAACACTGAACAGAAATCATCAAAATTCCTGCTTGCGATTAAGATACCAGTGTCATCAGCAAAGGAAGGTCATGCATATATATATATATATATATATATATAGTATGAACAACAGAGGCCCTAGAAATGATTCTTTGGGAACTCCATGTTTCAATGTACCCCAGTCAGAGAAAAATTTTGAGTTCTATTACATCATTGTATTTCAACTTTCTGTCCTCTATTAGTTAAGCAGGACCGAAATCAATTTGCAGTACTCGAATTATGACCAAATGTGATAATTTGGGGGGGAGAAAAAAAAAACTCACATGACATACAGAAAATAAACTACATACTGATATGTGAACGTAAAAGTAATCATGTATTTACATACATACAATTCTTGAGAACCCTGTACTGATGTGGATAACATGAATAGTACATAAATCAGTGGAAAAAAAGTAATGCCACTTAATTTTTACATATACATCTAACTGTGGTGCACTATACTTTTAGTCCAGATTGATATGTACCGGAGTCAAAGACATCTATAACATGGTTACATTGGACACTGCTGACCCCACATGCCTTTTTTCAAGTGCAATGTTTGATGAAGCTCACATTTGTGCCTCCAACACATACATTTCTATCAATTCAGTAACTCATGTATGTTTTTCATACTGGCCCTCATGGCTTATTATGACAGCACTGTTTTATGTCACATGAATCACGATGCTTGCAGTGAACATGGTGGGCTGGAGATAAACTGTTAATTGAGACACCATTGGTTATAGGGAAAAAACAAAGAGGCATTACTTTCCTACTGAATTACTTGTGGGACAGGATTGTCAACTTCCTCTTTACAGCCCTCTGCCTCTTTGCTTCACTCACTGACCTGTTTGTTTGCTTGCACCACCATGGAATAGCAATTCTTGTGACACCTCTCACAATACTGTCTACTATTTTCTGGCTGTGCAGCGAACAACCAGATGACCCAATCCATCCAAAATTAAATGTCTCCTTGCTGGTAACTCTCATCATCTCTTCAACTGACCCCAAGTGAGCAACTTTTTCCATGTTAGACTCCAGCAGAGATATAGAAGCACTTACAGTTTCTACCAGCTTCTTGGCAGGATAGGTTAGAAACTGTCTGTCTTCCTCATACTCTATGAAATATATGAAATTATTGGTTGCCAACAACATTGGGAATGTGAGACATGTCATACAGTCATCACAGTTGATGTCATGTAGCATGTGTCGCAATGAAACCACTGACATATGCTACTGACAAGAGTTTCATGTAGCAACTGAGCACCTCCTCCTGCTGCACTTGCTCTGCAACATGAACAGGAACAGCATCATCTGTTCCAGTACCACAATTTATGGATGGATGTAGTGGAGAAGCATCAGATTCCTCTAAGAATGAATCTATATTGTGCACAAGTTCGGTCTTATCATCCTTACAGTTTGTCTTCCTGAGACCTCTAAAAGCAAGGCCATTGATAATGCTAGTCTTCAGGGCATTTACAAGCTGCCCCACTTTTGGATTATTGTTTCAACCACAGTGCAAACTAATAACACCAAATGTGTTCTCAAGGGGATCCTGATTGGGGTTTTGGGTCTCAAGGCACTTGAAACTTGCTTTTTACAACATCCTCCACACATGCTGGACAACACTGGGAAGTACAAATTTGGGGTTGTTTAAGAAGGTGTGCTAAGCGAGTAAGTTGGGCCTAAGATGGAGGAAATAATAGGATGGTGCAGAAATTTGCATAATGAGGAGAATCATATGTTATCTTCCTGAAGGTTTATAAGCACAGCTCTAGGAAGTAAATTTTCCATTAATTTTTTCAAGCTTAGGTGAATGAGTCAAAGTGCCAAAGTTGTGGGCAACATGTGCTCTAGGTTTAGATTGTATTAGAGGAATATACAATGTTAGAAAGTTGCCAGTAGCTGAAGGTGGTGATGCATTAAATGTAAATATGAAGCACATTATGTTTAAATGTGAACCAAAAATATATTCAATACGTTGGTGGAAGTAAGAGCTTCAGTCCTGCACAATTCGAAGAACAACAACATAGTGAGATGGAACTAACAGCATACTGCAAAACTTATAACTCTTAAAAATAAGTACTCCTAATCTTTAGTTGAGGCATCCCAGTTGTGATTAGTGATCCCTCACACAAGACTGTGTCAGCACTACATGCAGAATCCAGCACCACAGCGACTAACGCACTAAAAACAACAGACAGGACGCCTATTCTACAGTGATCTTCGTATACAATACATGAATGTGCCAGGGCCAGCACCATAGTGACAAACACTAGAACCAACAAACAAGGCATCTATTCTATGGATCTTGAACGCCACACAGAAGTACTGCTCAGGGTACCCCAGATAGTGATCATGACACACTTACTGTTCCCCCTCACATATAGTTTTTGTTCTTTTCCTACAGATGTGAGGCGTATAGAACTGCTAATCGCCATCCCGACCCCTCCCCCCAATGCCAACAATGGCAGTGCCCAAGGGGAATGACCTCTGCTCAGGACTTACCAACGCATGCCCACTGCCTTACCAACTCACACACAGTTTATGTCTCATATATAATTTATAGGCCTGATGATGAGATCTCAACATCTGCCACACACAAGCAATATTTAGTCTCTTAGAACTTTGTAAACCTGATGATGGCCTCCGAGTAGGCCGAAACACGTCGTTTCATTAACACCTAACCAATAAATTAGTAGTGTTTTGACTTACTTTGCCCTTTTGCTTCATTAAGTACTCCTAAGTTTTTGAGGAAAACCGCTGAGTGTGAATATGTAACAGTTTTTATGTACCTTAATACAGGGGTGCAAAATACCTGGTCACCAGGTCACTTGCATGACTAAATTTTGTATGGTGGTGTGCAGTACTTGTAAGTCATCAGTTTTGTAGTTGCTTTACACCACCCTTCTGAGGCTTAGAAATTTGATGTTACTCCCAGATTTTTGTAAAATTTGTACACTCCTTCCTTAATGATCAAAGCTTTTCAACACTGAAGTTTACATAACCCTCAGTGTCTAATCTGCACTGCCCTTTTTTTTATAATATGACTACCAGGTTTATGAGTTAAAAATGTAATCCCAGTTCTGCCTATACAATCTTCTGTGCTTTTATCCAACCACCACTTCTGGACAGTCTGTATATATAACTACAGGATTTTACATACTTCAGCATTCTTAATAGTACAATACATCTGATGTTTACTGAACTGTGCATCATCATGATAGTTGAAGAATAAGAAACCAACTAGATGTCACTAGTTATATTTATTTTACTTCTTAGATACTCAACATGTTTTGGGCATTAATATGTCCATCCTCAGGAGTTTTCAACTATGTTGTTGAACTACCACATTGGTTGTATTGTTCTTGGATTGCTGTGTGTGTTGGATTCAGGGTGCGGTTCGGCTGGGGTGGTATCCGGGCTGCCAGATGAAGCTTCAGCCGGCAGCCCGGATACCACCCCAGCCGAACCGCACCCTGACTCCAGCACACACAGCAATCCAAGAACAATACAACCAATGTGGTAGTTCAGCAACATAGTTGCAGACTCCTGAGGATGGACATATTAATGCCTGAAACATGTTGAGTATCTAAGAAGTAAAGTAAATATAACAAGTGACATCTAGTTGGTTTTTTATTCTTCAACTAGTACAATATATCTTTGAATCACCACAAGCAAAAGGAAGCTGGAAAGTTATATAGAGCCACTAATATCACTAATACATGTGAAGGTACTGTAAGGGCTTTACGAGAAACAGAATCTGGTGTCAAAACGTCTGTTGGTCGTATAGACATGAAATTATTTAATAGCTGATACCAACATGTGCACAGCTGTTAACCTTTTGGCGCCTAAAGACGACTATAGTGGTCGTACCGCACCACTAACCTCTAAATGTTGCATTTTATATATTTATTCAACAAATATAGATACTGAACATTTTAAACATGGTATATACTCTCCATTTTTTCTTCTTCAAAATGCAGTTTGTTTCATAATTCTAACTTATTTGGTTCCTGTTTTATTCACATTTTATATACAGAATGTGCTAAAGTTTAAAAAAATAATTCCGGTGCCAAAAGGTTAAAATACACACTTCCACATAAATCCATTAAGACTTTGAGCATATTCGATCTTCTTCAGATCATCAACAGGGAGTTTACATCAAACCAGCATATGTAAACACAGATGGATCATCAAATGGATTCAAATTTTAGCCCTTAAAAATTGTAGATATCATAACATGTGTAGCAGATGTACGCGCATAATTAGAGCTATTACGAATGTTTTGATATCTACAGTTTTAAAGACTAAAAATTTCTAATGTATTTGATAATTCATCTGTGTTTATGTATGTTTGTTTGATGTAACTTCCCTGAGGACAATTGGAAGAAGGGCAAAACTTGTTGGGAGTCTTGGTGGATTAAATGTGAAAGCATACAGTTTAATACCTGCGGATATGTTGGTATTACTTATTAAATTGCTCATTAATATGTGGTTATGAATGCTATTCAGTGGATACAGGATCCAAGACAAAGCAATGTAGATATTCTGAATAATGTAAGACGTAAAGTTAGCAGACATTTTAGGAACAAAAAGAAAGCATATTTGAGAGACAAAATTGAGGAACTGGAAACTAACAGTAAGATCCAAAACATTAGGGACTTGTATAGGGGCATCAATTACTTTAAGA
>Ga0123355_10017978_pt1 | contig 11195 bp, 9 predicted proteins | sample TergutEmb28metaG_3_FD_89872 | JGI IMG/M metagenome (GOLD analysis project Ga0123355, IMG submission 89872) | Embiratermes neotenicus P1 segment gut microbial communities from Petit-Saut dam, French Guiana - Emb289 P1 | ecosystem: Host-associated > Arthropoda: Insects > Digestive system > Gut ...
CGTTTGTCTCTAAGGGCGTGACGTGCAAATTGTGTTTACAAGAGTGGGATACATAAAATTGGATCATTTGTCTCGTAAAATGTATTATACAAATTGTGTCTAAAAAGTTAAAATATGTAAAATGTATTGTACTGTATTATTTATGTTACGTTACGTTACATTACATTGCAATACAATACATCGCATCATATCATATCATTTTTACTCCTAATCAATGATAATTACATGGTAATTACAAAAGTTACACCTTCACATCCCACACTGTCCGTTATAAGCAATTTACTGTTATGTGTAGTTTAATGTTTATCAGTGGCTGGTCCCGTGTTCAATATTTTATGGAAACACCCAGCTGCCTTGCCCAAACACCCGGCCACCAATAATCCTGGAATGTGCGACGGTATCACCCCAGAATTTTCTGTGAGGAAACGGCACAAGGAACGAAGCACTTCAACCAAAATTGTTGATGTCCGGTCCGAAATTAGAAGCCGTGATATGGGGAAAGCCAAACACAAATTAATTATTATTTGCAAGCTCTCTCTATCCCGGGAGATGCTTCACGGGGTATTCTTACAGTCGGAGGACATACTAATTAATAATTGTACTTTAATGGCGATTATTAATTACTATAGTCAAAGTTGTAAATGGTCTGAAATACAACATCCTCCTCGGATGTTTTAAAAGAGTCTCTGGTCTGAACGTGTAAAACAAGTACCGGATTTAGTGCTGCTAAACATACGCGAAATGAAGTGTGAATTGCGTGGACTTGCAGGGTAGCTCACTCTTGCACAAGACGCTGGTTGTCAAGAACCTGCGCACACACTGCTTTCCTGCTATTTATATAACGAATCTGTGAGCTGATTATGGAGCAAAAGAAGGGTTCTGTAAGCCATTTCTTAATTTAGGGTTTCCAGTGTGCTACTGTAATTTCAATGGCTAGTATTTCTGGAACAGCGTAGTGGTAGTCTCTCAACCGTCTTCGCTTGTGCTTCTTTAGAATCCAGTGGTTACTATATATACCACCATGTTTAACATTTAAAAAAATCCTACCTTCTCTCCACACAGAAAATTTATGCGTTTTATACAAATCTCAGAACAAAGAATGATTATTTCCCTGTACAGCATTAACATCCTGGTTCTCACAACACAGAAGCAGGTGTTTAATACGCTCTACAAACTGAAAGTTAAATATAATTCAGTCTAAACTTGCTCTTCAAAGGGTTACACTTTCTACCACATCAAGTAGACCGCACATTGCCATACGCAACACACCTAGAGTGACCAAGTTACAAAATTCTATATATGGGACAGACTGACAGTGCCATCATTGCGTCACACCTACAGCAGCACCTTGTTAATTTAGGCCCAGTGGTTCTCAAAAGGTGTGCCGCGGCACACTGGCGAACCCCAAAGTTTTTTACGATACATTATAGCAGATGAAAGAATATTTATAACTAAATTTAAAATTAATTTTACTTACACATACATAGTGTAGGCGTAGGTAAATTATGCGAAAAGTAATTATCGTCCGCATCCCGCAGGCAGGAGTCTCTTCTTTCCCACAGTGTTGCCAAATTAAACGTTCAGCGTGCCGCAACAAATGCTGCCCCGTGAGCACAAGGGTCTGAAAACCACTGACGTACGTCTGTCTATAATATTTAATGACGGACTTCATACTTTTAGTCAGCGATATGCAACATTTATGCGAATGTAAAAATTTTAAATTCTCGAAGGATCGAATACTGAGTTTGCTATCTCCTTGGTTGTGACGCCTCATAGTTTGGTAATCAGTAAAGCTTCTGAAGAGCATGCTGCCTCCATTTCAGAGTGACATATTGCTTATCACCACATATTGTTTGTATGGACATGTGGCGGGAGTGGAAACTAATAATGTGTTCACGAGACTCGTAAATAAACATTATTGGCAAACTGGTCTTCGTAACACACAAATTCTTGCGGTCTGGAAGAACAGACTGTTATCATACCGGAACGTTCGCCTGTGGGGGAGAGGGGGTGACCAAACTAAAAAAACAATAAGAAACACACTGACGTGAGTGCCCCCCCCCCCTCTTTTTTGTAAAAAAAAAAGTCCCGGCACTCGCTCTTTGACAGCAGCTTAAGTTCAAAATTCCCCTACTCTTTGTGTAACAGTAATTAGTTTATACTTTTTAATAATGTGGCAATATTTTCGGAATAAAAGCAATAAATAAGATCTACTTTTCCAGAGTTCTGAATTTATAATTTTCATCGAATGCGTCAAGACCAATGATGGCGGGCTAAGCCGTAACGTTGAGTACCGTCGAAGGTATAAAAGCATGTAGAGGTACAGCACTCTATGTGCATATAGGCATATTACGTTCTATATGCAACGTGGGCTCATTAAAATGTCATTAACAAAGGTTAACCTGAAACAGTTTTAAAAATTCAGTTCGCACGCCCAGTAAACACTCTCCGTCTCGGGTACATAAACCAGTCGGTTAACGCTGTAACCAGAAATAAACGCCATTTCTTCTTAGATCCATACAAAGGACATAAAAGCGCACCGTGGGCAGAACCTAGAATTTCTGGATGTTTCAACTCGTGGTACACGTAGTAACCACTAGGCTTTAAAGGTTATTCATTACCATGATATATTTTACGGGCCTATAACAATGGCACGCCCGTTATAAAGGCCAGGAGACCGGTGTGGCCAACAGTAGAACGAACATTATTTCAAATGCAATAGTGGTCTTCTGGGATATTACATTGTTTTGGGTCTGTTCTGGCGTTTCGGAGTAGACTAACGCCACATTAATCATCGTGAAAGAATTCGGATAAGGGAGGGCGAAGAGAATAGGCAGAGAAAATATGGCGATTGTACAGGGTTATTCAAAATGATTGTCGGGGTACAATTGTCCAGCGGCAATTACGCACCAAATTCGGGAAACAACCACCATCTGACAATTCCATTCGAAGGCGGTATGCACAGTTTCAAGAGACAGGGTGCGTGTGTGTCCCGGAACTGAAGGTACGAATCAGAACCGCCAATGAAACCATCACCGCTGGCATGCTACAAACTCGATTATCTTGTGATATTCGTAGAATCACAAAGGGTGCACATATAGAGCACCTGTAATGTATGTAACAAAAACTTGGAGTGTTGTTCTATTAAATAAAAAATACATATACTCCTATCTCAAGTGTATTGTGTATGACAAGTTGTTAAAACTCCGACAAACATTTTGAATAACCCTGTATAAGAATGTTACAAATAGTGTGGCTAATCAGAGCCAAGACTGTTCGAAGTGTGACACAGCCTGAAGATGGGAGCAACATGCTCTTTCGAAACGACGAATCAAACTTGTTTTCCTGCACGGTGTAAAAGCCAAGAGACTGTCATTTGAACGACACCCTCCGTGAAAGGGCGAAAATTTAAAGCTTAAGAACTTACCCAACGAAGTGCATGATACTTAAATCAGACCGACGAAATCATCTTACCTGTACGTCTTGGACCTGAATGACATTCTCTGACGAAATGACTGAAGGCTGTACTCACCTGAAATAATTCAAAGAAGAATAATAAGAAGGTGAAACACTTTTTATGCATATTTATAATTTTCAGTATCTCAAGCACAGCTGCTCAATAAATGATTCACAATACCAGTCAAGCACAGCTGCTCAATAAATGATTCACAATACCAGTCAAGCACAGCTGCTCAATAAATGATTCACAATACTAGTCAAGCACAGCTGCTCAATAAATGCTTCACAATACTAGCCAAGCACAGCTGCTCAATAAATGACTCGCAATACTAGTTAAGCACAGCTGCTCAATAAATGATTCACAATACCAGTCAAGCACAGCTGCTCAATAAATGATTCGCAATACTAGTCAAGCACAGCTGCTCAATAAATGCTTCACAATACTAGCCAAGCACAGCTGCTCAATAAATGATTCACAATACTAGTCAAGCACAGCTGCTCAATACATGATTCACAATACTAGTCAAGCAACCAATGGTATTTCAGAATTCTACACCCACTTCCGTCAACTGTGAATATTTAAGGAACTTCTAACAGTCAACCATCGACAAAAATTTCAGTTGCCACAAGCCAATTTTAAGGGACTGGGTCCGTCTAGTATACAGTCTGTATTTTGCATCAGCGACTAAAGGCAAGCAATAAACAAAAAACAAAAAAAAAAAACAAAAAACAAAAAAAACAACCCCGAGCATGAAAGTTTGTACGCTTTCGCAGCGGTGCAAGTGAGGCCTCCATTCTTCAGAGATGTGACGCTACGTCACAAGGTATTATATCGTCGAAGTTTCGGTAACGTGTAGTGATCTCATACGCAAACACTGAGATGTCCAAATTTCAGCTCTTGAAGATGAGGCCAATAGTTCTTTTCGAAAAGTCGGAAACCAATTACGGGGTGACACTCAGGCACATCCCAGGAAAAACAAGATCTTACTTCTGGATATGGACAGTCTTCATCAGTTAGCCTGCCTCTGGATGTAACAGGTGGACAGTGCAAAGAAACATTGTAGTACAATGAATGGGAATTAATCTTTAAGGCTGGACGTTACTGTACGGCCCATCGGGTTTAACATTAATCAATTCTACATTTGCCCACATGGTACATTTGTGTGTTCTGTAAGGATCTAAAAAAAACCGCGATTATTTCCCTATACAGAATTAACTGATCGGTTTTGTAACAACGAGTATGTTCACTGCGCGGTACGTTCACCATCCTTAAACATATTTGGATTAGTCTTGAACTTACAACGTTACGTCTTGCTGTGAATAACTGCATACATTTATGCCGACAGAAATGCAATATGGACCATTAATTCTTCGGCACCAGTCCACCACAAAGGGCCTTTATCTGGGAAGTCTGTGGTCTACGAAACCTACCGACAGGTCTATTACCACTGCAATTGTCCATTCGGTTTTTGACATAATATAGCTCTATACTGCAGTAGACAGGTACACCGTATGCCTGCGATCAAAATATTTCTTCCCAGCAGCCCACTGAACTTCATGTCACTTAGTTTCTTACAGTCACCTCCCAGCTAACAAAGTGTGTAAGTTTATAGAATATCACAGCTTTATTATATAAAATATATTCAAATAAAAGAACATAACAGTTACATTGTTTCGGCTACAATCAAGTCATCTTCAGGCTGTAGTATAAAATTGGCAATGCTTAAAATTACAAGATTTCTCTTTAATTTTTAAATTAACCCTTATTCTGCTAACGTGGAGAAAATGGTGAGCTTCTAATAATGCCAGCAGATGGCAGATGGGATTTAACTCGATGTTTAAAGGGTTAATATACCATAACATTGCAGCTGTTACGTTCTTTTAATTAAATATATTTTATATAATAAAGTTGTGATAGATTATAAATTTATGTACTTTATTAAATATCGAATAAACAACGGGATGCCTCACCTGAAAAAAAAAGTCACCTCCCAGACTTCCATTCCTATAATTAAAAGTAAATCAAGATTATGAAGTCACAAAACCCTACAGCCAGAACAATGCAGTACACCCGTGCACTCGGGATATCGCAGGTCTGTTGAAAAATGTCAATGGTCAGAAAAAACAACAAATGATTTAGCTTGATTTCCACAGAAATATTTAGTGGGTTAATTTCATGCGGTTCATGGCGTTATGCTATGAATACACAGATACCAATAAGCATCCGTCAAACACAACACTTTTTGGAACACCACTAATATGTACACTGAGAATAGACAAACACAACCTTTCGAAAGCAGTCTGCTTTCGAAAAGTTGTGTTTATTTGTGTTCAGTGAAAATGGAAAAAAGTTATGGTACATGTTAGCGACGTTCCAAATGTTACACTATTGTCCAAAGATTGTATGGTATAGTTAAACGACACATATTTATTATTAAAACAACTATTTGTTTCGACTCGTAATTAAGCCATCTTCAATTTGTATATAGTTGGTTAGAGAAAAGGTTCACAACTATACGTGTAATATTTCTCAGTCCTGAGATGCCAATTTTGTCACAAACTGTAAGTTAGATGTTATTAAAAATGTTTTCTGAAGCGCCGGGCAATTATTATGGCTTATCACTTTTGGTAACGGTAGCCGTAAAACAAGCAGATTAAAACGTATATTTGCACAACGATAAAACAGAATTCTGATTACTGGTTTACAAAAACGACAATGGCAAGTAATTCTCATTTTGAGGTTTCTGATGTCAGTCATGCATACGTTTTCTTCATTTTCAGTTATGCAGTACTGCGTTTACACACAAATAATATTGTTATTTTCATTTAAATTAAATTTAAATTTCCATTTGAATTGTACACAAAATGTACAAAATATTTAATTTAAATTATTCATAAATTACACTTTTGTTATTTCAGATACTGGTAACTTATGTAAAGTTATTTCAATTACATGTAAATTAAATGAAGTTTAAATCGCTAAACGACTGGATTCATATTAATAAACTGACCCTGAACACCGTTTTCAAATTGGCTTATACGCTGGAGTGAAGAGGTAGCCTCCTGCGCGCTAACAAGTATCTGTCCGGAGGCCTGTTTCCGTGATATTTATATTTCGGTGATAATTCAGCGTTAAACCTTCCTCAAATCAGGCCACGACCACATCCTTCCCCCTCCTTAATTCAATTCATTATTCAGTAACGAATCCTTTATTTTTATAATTCTATTATTTTATGACATTTGCGAAGCTGAGATCTCAAAATATACATCGATGAGATAATATTATGCAACTCGTATAACAGGTGGCTGTAAAAAAAGGTAAAGTGATTCCGTTACAGGCCTGGTGTGGCCCAGAGGGTTGGTAGAAGTATAGCTCTACTCTTCCATGACCGCGGCACTAGAAGGGGGTGAGTGGTCGGTAGCACCCCCCGGGCGCACTTTACCTCCGGGAAAGACCCGGTACCCATTTTACAGGCGGTTGGGTGGGCCCCAAGGCCGGTCTGGACGGGCGGAAAATCTCGTCCCCACCGGGATTCGGTCCCGGACCGTCCAGCCCATAGTCAGTCGCTATACCGACTGGGCTACCCGGCCCACATAACAGTTGCTGTAGTGTCTTATTAGCCTGATGATGGCCTCATGTTGAGCCGAAACATGTTGCTTTGAGATATATACGAGCATTATAGAACAGTCTTGTTGTGGCTGCAGTTTTTATCCACCTTGCCAATCAACCCTGTCATTCAACGCCATATAATCTGAAGCAATGAAACTGTCAATAACCAGATAACTGCAGGGGACATATTTCTTCTCAAGGAGCTGATAGCTGTGCAGCTTTACAGGACATTCCAGTCTTTAATTGAACTCCACGCTTCAATGTCACATTTGTACCACTCGTCAACGGTAAGCAAGTCAGTAACAACAAACAGAAATGTTCTGCACCGCGGTCTCCTGGTGCCGGAGGCTTCTCACACAGACCAAGCGATGGGAGCTCTTTACAGCGAACAGAACAAAATGTGTGGTAAGGAGGTACCTGAGCACAGGTAACAAAAACTACGTCTTCAGACGTGAGCAATTTAATGGTTGTTACGTCGAGGCGCTGCAACGGATACATTTCTGTGCAAACATAAAATAAACTGAAAATTTTAAATAACAAACTAATCTGCGTACTCTAGCGTCGTGTTGCAGCCCTACAAATAAGCAATGAAATAAAAGGCAGAGTAAGTCAAAATACAACTAGTTTTAATGGTGTTAATGAAACAACATGTTTCGGTCTACTCGGAGGCTATCATCAGGTTTGCAAAGTTCTAAGAGACTAAATATTCTTTGTGTGTGGCGGATGTTGAAGATCTCATCATCTGGTCTATAAATTATATATATGACATAAATTGTGTGTGAGCAGGTAAGGCGGTGGACGTGTGTGGTATGTGGTATCCTGGGCGGGGGGTCATCCCCCTTGAGCTCTGTCGTTGTTGGCGTTGGGGGGAGGGGTCCAGATTCCGATTAGCAGGTTTATACGTGTTACTATATGGAGAGGTGAATTCAGTCAAAAAACACAACTATAAAATATGGCTAAATGATTGTGTTTATTAGCATTTAGCCATATCTTATAGTTGGGGTTTTTTTACTGAATTCACCTCACCATATAGTTTAAACGCACAACTGGAATGGTGCACCTCAGAACTATACGTGTCACATCTGTGGGAGAGTTAAATAATACTACATGTGAGGGGGAACAGTAGGTGTGTCAAGATCACTATCTGGGGTACACCGAGCGGTACTTATGTGTGGCGTCGGAGATCTGTAGAATTGAAGTCTTCTTTGTTGGTTCTAGTGTTTGTCACTTTGACGCTGATGGTCTCCGAGTAGGCCGAAACATGTCGTTTCATTAATACCAACAAAACTAGTTGTGTTTTGACTTACTTTGCCATTTACTTCATGGTTACCGACACAACGGGAATGCTTCAACTAAAGACTTTTAACACAATGTTTCATCTAACTAAAACCAGAGGACCTCGTTACTTTCGGTCACAGATTCGCATTGGCTAAAGTCATTAGACAAATATCATTCTACAAGCTACTTGGTGTCTTGTATAAACAGCATAAAATATCGTAGAACGTACAAATCAAAGGTTAAGGGAGATATGGCTGATTTGTACGTGTGCATGACCTGTCGTCTGTCACATATGTAGTCAATATGGAGTCCATCGTCTTTTCTGTAGACCATATACAGTCCACACCAAAAACAGTAGACCATATATGGTATACATAAAATACAGTTCGCGTCATCCAGTATATATATCAACGTAAATAACACAACATTAAAATCAAAAAGAACGAGATGGATGGGACATGTGGCACGTACGGGACACAGAAGAGGTGCATACAGGTTTTCCGTCGGGAGATCTGAGGGAAAGAGACCACTTTGAAGACCTAGGCAGATGGGAGAATAATACTAAAATGACTCTTCATGGAGGAGTATGGGGGAGGAGGGCATGGACTGGATTGATCTGGCTCAGAATAGGGACAGGCGGCGGGTGCTTGTGAATGCGATAATGAACCTTCGGGTTCCATAATATGCAGAAAATTTCTTTACTAGCTGAGGACCGGTTAGCTTCTCCACAAGGACTCTACTCCATGGAGTTAGTTAGTTAATACATTGCACAACGGAAACCACCACATTCAACAACACAAACGAAAAAGCGGACGTTGTGAAAACTACAAATTCGTGATAGGCCCAGCGACAAAAATTCCGCAAAACTACAAAAAAGCAACCATAGAGACATTTTACCTACTTTACTTTTCTGACATTTATATGTTATGACATTTAATTCAACTAACAGCCTACATGTGGTGCACTGCTGCCATAACATCTTGCAGAAGAAAGTCCGCTTGACGTTTACAGCTGCTGCCGAAACATATTGCAAATTTGTGTTCTTTTCAAAATCCATGTTCTGGGTTGTAGGTGCGTTCGGAAATTGGGGAAGAGGGGGGGGGAAGCTTCGTCATATCTGTCTGTCTGTCTGTCCACAGGGAACAGCTCCATTCATACTAAAAGGGATTTTCATTAAATTCGATATTTTTTGAAAGTCTGTCGATAAAATTCAAGTTTCATTAAAATCTGGCAAGAGTAAAGGGCATTTTACATGAAGACCAATGTTCAATGTGCATTTATGATCAGGGCTCACTTAATTCTTCTTAGAATGAAAAGTGTTTAAAAAAAAAAAGTTGATAGCTTGTCTTGCAACAGGCTGAAATATTTAGTTCAAATTAATACAAATAGCTTCATATCAAATGCAAACGACGTTAAACAGTAAAAATACTTGCAATATAAACGTGGTATTTATAACACAGTGCTCCAATCAAGAAATTCAGAGATGGAAGATAAATTCAGGAGTCGATAACATTGTAAAAATAAATGTTTTACTAACACCACTTTCCGAACAAGCCCAACAACAACAAAAAACTTACCCTGTTTTGTTCCCCATGGAGTATAAAAATGCAAAGAATAAAAGGGAAGACTGGAGGTCTTGTTACAGGCAATAAACTTGGGACCGCGACGGGATGCAAGTAAACGGAAAAAAAAAAAAACCAAGTGCTGCTTCCATCGTCTGAAAAACAAGTTACAAAAGGAACTCCGGTTGATTTCCAATTCTGAGGTCAAAGATCTCCGTGTGTCGTCATTTGAAAGGGGAAGTACAAGTCTGTCAATGCAAACCCAATTTAAAAAAAAAAAAATCTGAAAAATAAAGTATTAAACACGCAAATAGCAGGCAGTATTTAAGCCTAAAATTCACTTCATACAAACAAGCCCCTTACTTATGTATCTCGTGTATATTGGACCGTGCATCATTGTGATAGTTGAAGAATAAGAGACCAACTTGATGTCACAAATTATTAAGTTTCATTTCACTTCTTCTGTGCTCAACATGTTTCGGACATTAATACAACCATCATCAGGAGCCTGCGACTTTTCTATTGTATCACCACACTGGTTGTGTGTTCTTGTTTCGATATGTGTTCGAGTTTTGGTGTGGCTGGGTTGGGATGGTGTCCGTATGGCAGGCTTGGATACCACCCCAACCAGCCACGCCGAAACTCCAACACACATCGAAACAAGAACACACAACCAATGTGGTGATACAATAGAAAAGTCGCAGGCTCCTGGTGGTGGATGTATTAATGTCCGAAACATGTTGAGCAGAGAAGAAGTGAAATAAAACTTAATAAATTGTGACATCAAGTTGGTCTCTTATTCTTCAACTATTCTTCAACAACAAGCCCCTTACTTGTTTTACGCAGCTGGTTGGCTAGGTATCATTCGCAGTTCCATCCTCAAATGACGACCGGCTATTCCAGGCCCTTCGCTTTTCCTCATTCCTTCAACGTATACACCGCGATAGTGACTCAAAGTTAGCCAAAATGGCTCCCTCCTACATTCGCTCATACATTGCACTGCATTCTCAGCTATGTAACTTTAGTTGAGTAAAGAGAGACCAACTTGATGCCACTTGTTTTATTATTACTTTATTCAGTGCTCAGCATGTTTCGGACGTTAATACATCCATCCTCAGGAGCTTGCGACTAATTCGTAAAGTTACTTCATGGGTTGTATCTGGTTCGATGTGTGTTGGTGTTCCGTTGCAGTGTAGCTTCAGTAGTGCTTCAGACTGCATATGAATACCACACCACTATAGCCACACTGCAACGTAACACCAACACACATCGAACCAGATACAACC
>Ga0123355_10017979_pt1 | contig 11195 bp, 8 predicted proteins | sample TergutEmb28metaG_3_FD_89872 | JGI IMG/M metagenome (GOLD analysis project Ga0123355, IMG submission 89872) | Embiratermes neotenicus P1 segment gut microbial communities from Petit-Saut dam, French Guiana - Emb289 P1 | ecosystem: Host-associated > Arthropoda: Insects > Digestive system > Gut ...
GGACCATGCATCATTGTGATAGTTGAAGAATAAAAGACCAACTTGATGTCACTTGCTATTTTATTTCACTTCTTATGTGCTCAACATGTTTCAGACATTAATATATCCATCATCAGGAGCCTGAGACTATTATGTTGAATTATATTGGTCGTATTATTCTTGGTTCGATGTGTGTTGGAGTTTCGGTGTGGTTGGGTTGGAGTGGTATCCGTGTTGCAGGCTGAAGCAAGCTTCAGCATGCAACACGGATACCACTCCAACCCAACCACAACGAAACTCCAACACACATCGAACCAAGAACAATACAATCAATGTGGTAATCCATCAGAATAGTTGCAAGCTCCTGATGATGGATATATTAATGTCCGAAACATGTTGAGCACATAAGAAGTGAAATAAAATAGCAAGTGACATCAAGTTGGTCTTCAACTATCAAGGAATATGTGCATTTATATATTTATACCTACGAGTTAAGAATTTAAATTAAAAATAATAATGTGTGCATTATATTACATGTAAGATTATTTGGATATGTACTTGTAGATCTAAATTGCTTTATGTCATGAGATGTATTTTTTATGTTACTAGGAAAGTAGTTAAAGACTTTAATTCCAAAATAAAAAAAGATCCTCTTTGAAAAGTTGTTAAGTTTGCAGTTGGAGTATGTAAGTCAGAACTAAATCTAGTGTTTTCATATAAATCTCTATTTTTTGCAACAAATAATAGAAGGGGAAAAAAATATATTGTGATTTCAGTGGTAAAATTTTTAAATTCTTGAATAACTGACAAAAGGAATCTCCATTTCTGGCATTCATAACACTGATCAACAGTCAAAAACTAGCAATGATGAAAAAAGTCTTTTATGGCTATTTCATGGGTGCTGAACATGAATATGATATTAAGAATTGTTGTTTAGCTCTTGTTTCGAAGATACAGGAGGCTATGTTCATGTACAGTATGTTCTGATTTCAAATTAGGGGTTGAGTCATAAATGACAATCATGGGTGACTAATGCTGTGACTAGCGTAAGGTCACATGATAAATTCATTGCATCAGCCGCCAGACAGTGCCTCAGTTTCAGTCTGTACAAGCGCAGGTGTAGGACAGGATGTCTCACTCTTGTGTGAACAGTACAGACCTATTCCGTTATGTGTGTGGGGAAGTGACGTTAGCATCACAGAGGTGTTCTATAATTCCTCTGATCAAAAAAGCTTACCATCTGTACTTCAGGTGTAAACTGGGTGACCAAGATAAGAAGTGGGCGCTGCAAAATGTGTGCAATACATCTTGGAGGCTGGCTAAATCGTAAGGGAATGGCAATGCCATTTGCCATTCCAGTGGTGTGGAGGGAACCCTCAAACCACAGCAGTGACTGCTACTTTTGCTTGACACCTCCTGTCGCAAGTGGTATGAACAAAAAGAAGAAGCAGAGAATTGACTATCCAAATATACCATCTGCCATCAGACCTGTGCCTCATGGGGAAGATCTGCCCATGCTGGAGCCACCAAAAGAATACAATTTGAATTCGGAGATGGAAGAGGAAGACACAGAGAAAACAGGACCTCATGAAGAAGAACCTACAGATTCAGACTTCCAAGGTCCAGTACCTAAGTCACCTTACAAACTCACACAAAACGAACTGAATGATCTAGTATGCGATTTGGAGTTGCCAAAGGTAAAGGCCAAACTGCTAGCATCCAGAGTGAAACAACGGAAATATTTGGAAGAAGGCATGAAAATAACTCTGTATTGTTATCGCCAAAAAAATCCGGAAGAATTTTTCACCATGGAGGGCACTCTAGTGGCATGCAAAGATGTGGATGGCTTGTTCAAAGCACTAAACATGAGCCACTGCTCAGATGAATGGAGGCTATTCATAGATTCCTCCAAAGTCAGTCTTAAAGCTGTTCTTCTGCACAATGGGAATGTGTTACCTTCCATTCCTGTTGCACATGCATTTGGAATTAAAGAAAATGATGATAGCATGAAGCAGTTACTGCAATACATAAAGTATGACACACACAAGTGGCACATTTGTGTGGACCTGAAAGTCATTACACTTTTGCTTGGACCGCAGCTCGGGTACACTAAATTTTCTTGTTTCCTGTGTCAGTGGGACAGTAGAGACAAGGCACATCACTGTGTCAAAAGGATATGGCCTGCCAGAAAGATTTTGGAGCCAGGACACCAAAATGTAAAGCATCATTCACTGGTTGAGTCATTGAGGATTTTGTTGCCACCTCTTCATATCAAATCAGGCCTCATGAAGAATTTTGTGAAGGTTATGGATCGTAATGGTACAGCATTTCTGTAATTGTGACAAAAACTCCCCCTGCTTAGTGATGCCAAGATATGAGAGGGCGTTTTCACTGGTCCAGACATTCGCTCACTTCTTCATGATGAGGTATCTGAACGCATCATTATGGGTGATGAGCAGATAGCATGGCATGCCTTCCAAGAGGTGGTTACAGGCTTCCCAGGAAACAGAAGAACAGATAACTACAAGGATCTTGTGGAAGAACTTCTATCTTCATATCAGAAACTGGGGTGCAATATGTCCTTGAAAATCCACTTTCTGATTTCTCGTCTGACTTCATTCCGGAGAACTGTGGCTCTGTGAGTTACGAGCATGGTGAAAGTTTCCACCAGGACAAAGCAGCAATGGAGGGCAGATACAAAGGGAAATGGAGCCCACCAATGCTTGCTGATTATTGCTGGACCTTGATGCATGATTCTCCAAATTCGATGTTCAATCAGCAGGCCCGATTGCACTAGAGCTATACCTTAGACTTATGACATAGTACAGGTAAGAGACGATAGCTCGAAAACCATACCTAATGAAGTATTTTTATTGTGATTTTCATGTTCAGCACCTAAATTTACATAAGAATTGGCACATTTCACGTCTGCTAGTCACAGAAAGTGAAATTCTGTATATCAGTGTAATTATTCTAATTATCCTTTTTGAATTTTAAAAATATAAGAACTTTATGCAGAATTACCCCAGAAAATTATGCCATATGATAGGATGGAATGAAAATTTGAAAAGTAAATTGTCCTTAGTGTATCTTGGGACATAAAATGTTTAACATACCTAAATGCATTGCATGCTCTGCCTAGTTTAAACATCATTTGATCAACATGGTCTTTCCATGACATGGAAATATCTATATTTAATCCAAGAAATTTGGTATTTTTAGTCTGTTTAATCAGTTTACTGTCACAAGTCATTTTTAAATTAGTTTCATATCTATTTTTAGGCCTAAATTGTACAAAGTAGGTTTTATCAAAATTTAATGATAATGAGATACCTCTAAAAGTCATTTATATCATCAATTATATTGCTAATATCTTTTTTAAATTCTGAGGAACTAAGATTTGCAATTATTACACTAGTGTCATCTGCAAATAGAACCGGTTTCAATGGGTCTGTTATTATATTCGGAAGATAATTTATATACAGTAAGAAGAAGAACAAAGTTCTGAGTATAGAACCCTGAGGCACACCATGTTTTATTTTGCCCCATTCTGAAAAAGTAGTATTATTAGAAGAGCTATTATTTATTAGTTACTTACTTACTCCATGGTGCAGAGTCCTTCTCGAGAAGCTAACTGGTTTGCAACTAGTATTAAGTGCTAGTAATATTTCATTTATTAGTTTAAAGGAGGCTTTTTCGGTTGAGGAATTATTTCTGAAACCATATTGTTCAGTCCCTAATATATTATTTTGGATGATGTGTTCATACAATCTTGGATATATAACTTTTCCCAGAATCTTTGAAAAGTAAGCAAGTAAAGATATAGGTCTAAAATTGGTTATATCCATTCTGTATCCTTTTTTACGTAAGGGCTTTATTTCAGAAAATTTTAATCGGGAGGGAAAAATACATGACGAAAGTGATTTGTTACAAATGTATGTTAGAGGAGACATGATGGTGTACTTACTTTTAGAATTTTCATAGGAATCCCATCATATCCACGGGAGTTTTTGGATTTTAGTGATTTGATAATTTTTTCTACATCTTTGGGTGTTGTATATTTTAGTTTCATATTTGAACAGGGGAGCTTAAAGTTTTTATGAAGACAATGTATGGGATTGTTAGACTTTAATAAAGTCTTATCATTTTTAATATTATTAGTTATTTTGTCAGCTACTGATAAGTAGTAGTTATTGAAAGAGTTTGCAATTAATTGTTGATAGTAATTAATTATCTATATTTATGAGATAAGTATCTTTATTTATATGGTTTTTGCATGTTTCTATTTTTATAATATTCCAGGTAGTTTTCATTTTATTGTTGGACTTACAAATCTTATTATTGTAATAAAATTGTTTTGCAGCTTTGATTATTTTAGACAAAATTAAGGAGTAAGATTTGTAGTGTGCTTTAATTTAGGATTATTACTATCTCTATTAATCAAATAAATTTCTCTTTTATGGTGGCATGAGGTTTTTATTCCTGTTGTAATCCAGGGTTTGTTATTATGTGTACTGTATATTTTCTGTAACGGGAAGCTGGAGTTAAAAATTCTCAGTATGTCACTGCAAAATACTTACTGCTTACAAATCATCTTACCATACTGCCTGCTCAAACTATTTTTGTTAAAGATATTCCACAATCACATATCTATCATATGCAGTAATATCTATGCTTATACCTGTAACTCCATACAGCAATATAAACTACCTTCTAACACCAGGGAAATAAATGTCCCATAATATGTTACAGGAGTACAAGTAAGTAAAAAATTTTCACCCTTACCAAAATTCAGACTTACAGAATGGATGCTCACCACTAATCATAACCAAGATTAGGTCAAAGCTGCTGGTGTGAAAATGCAGAGCAAAAGCAGAAGTTTTGGAGTGATTTACTAGTTTGTGTGGGATGTTACTATTAAAATTGATGTACATGCTGCCAACAACCACAACAAATTTTATTAGTCTTACAGATACTTGCTACAAGTTTTGGTCGTATGACCATCCTCACACTGCAAATACAGGATTTTAAAACTGAAAATAAAATATATGTATGTAGCGCCTGAGGATGGTCAGTATGGCTGAAACATGTAGCATGAATCAACAGACTAATAAAATTTCTTGTGGCTGATGGCAGCACCTATGTCAATTTTAATATGATATACCAAAACAGGATGAATTTCCACTCCCCCACCCCAAAAGGGGGGGGGACATTATTAAATGGAGCGTTGTTACTACATTTCTAAAGTAAGCTGTGTTTGTTATAAAATGATTTAATGAAGCATGTCTCTAGCACTGATATTTAAACATCTCATGATTAAATATGCAATTGTCTGTATTCTACAGCAGTGTTTCTCAACTGCCGGGCCACAGCCCGGTACCGGGCCCTGGCATTGATTATACTGGGCCGTAAGAGGTTCTCCTGGAATTTGTCATTTTAGTTTTCTAAGCAGTTTTCATGAATAAATGTTTTATAGTGGAAATATTCTGAGGAGAAAAATATTCGTGAATGTGCCGAAAAACTCAGACCCAGATGTTGGCCTAAGGAAACTACAATATGCTAATTTAAATGTAATTTTATATTTGTCAACATGCCACACCATATACATAAGTGTACTAATACACTTTATGATTATGCCATAATTAATTACTAATACTTATGTTAGTTTAATGTATGACCTTAAAAAAAATGGGAAGGTATTAACGAGTAAATTTGCTGGGACCGGGCCCTTGTCTAATGAAAAAAGAATTTACCGGGCCGCGGTCTCATAAAAGTTGAGAAATACTGTTCTACAGTACTGCTATTTTGCTTGTATTCCTCATACTTTTTAGAAGTACCCTGAAAATGGAGGCAATATGTCTTTTGCATCAGTACAAACTTTTCCCACTACTAAACAGCATTATAACTGAGAATAAAAACCATATAATGAGTATGAAGTTTAAGTGAGCTTTTGATTAAGATATTCTCTACTTACAGTGACTCCGCACAAGCTCTGTTGGACTTACAGCAAATTTTCTAATCAGTGAAACAGAGTTCAAAGAATGTCTGCAACATTTCTGCATCTACATTTGAATCACTTTCCAGGCCAAGGCACTGCTAATGTGGAGAACTGAAATAGAATAGTGGACACATTTAGCCAAATTTAAATACATTTTATACAAGCTTGTGTTGATTGCAACAGGCAGCAAAATACATAAATTTTTAGTGGTACTCACACTGTGTAGACAGACAGCAGTAAACTCCACACTGAAAGTTGTGTTCAGGGCCACTGTTATTGCTTATAACACCTAAACAATAAGCTGTAAACAGTCATGTGTGACAAATGGGACATGCATTTACAGACAGATGAGAATTTGTAGAGGAATTAGGTGCATGCTTAGGATTGAAGTCCTCTGACAAAACTGAAAATTATATGGAAAGCCCCTGGTTTCAAATGCTCACTGAAAGGATAATTACAATGCAAATGTAATGCACCATTTTCAGTGTCGGTGGCAAAGAAAGAAGTGCATTATAAAAACGTCTATTTCTCAAACCATGTGCAAGTGCTATCGGCATATTATTCAATCCACATTTAGCTTTCTACAATACTTAAATATACCAAGAACAGGAAGATTATGCCTCAAAGCAAAATGTTCTGGAAATCTGCAAGAGTCATCCTTCAAGTGTCTTTCATTCACATACCTGAGTTAATATTTTGTGTGTGTGTGTGTGTGTGTCCATCAATGTTACATGTTACATGTGGGTTATGTTCACCATTAATATAAATTTTCTTCAGTTTATTATAATAAATATGGATTACAATGCACAGCAAAGGGTGTCCAAAACATTCAACCACAGTGTTTGTTTTTGATTCCTGTATAACACTAATCAAATTCTTGCCTATATCTAACTTCCTTGCTTTTTAATTTAGCGAGAAATAATAAACACTAATTTATATAAATAATATGAAAATGTAGTAAAAATTAAAATTTCTGATGATATTGCAAGGAAATCCAGCTGCTGCAGAAACTCAGCAATCACAGAGTTATTCTTATGCAATAAAAGATTCTATTCTAAGAACTCCAATTTCTATACCCTATCAGCAGTGTTGATATATGTAACTTAACAGTACCCACATTTCTTTTCTTTTTGAGCATAAATGGTCTGCATGAACACTAAATATGGTGGTGCCACAATGACGTTCTAATCTACACCTTTGCAAACCCAAACATGCCGTTGCAACATATTTTGTACATGACAAAATGGCAGCATTTGTCATTTCTCCAATTTATTTTTATATGACTGACTGCAGCACCAAACATATATAATGGCAGTGTTTGCACTATAATCTCCCTTAAATAAAAATATATAAATTAATAAAGTTGATTTTTCTAAACAGTGCCCATATGATGCAAACTTATGTCTCATGGGCTGGCCAACTTGACGAGAGAGGTGTCTGACTCTTCTATTCACATGCGTGCGCACACATAAAAACTGTTACAGTTGAGCCTATTATAAGGGCATCAGTGTTGCATGAAAAGTTCGTTGTTTTAAACAAAGATCACATTCAACACAAGTTTTCCCTGAGAAATTAAATCAGAAATCTGCTACACTGTTCGTACCTCGACTGTTATTGTTTACGAGATCCGTGGCATTTTCGTGGCAAAACATTTAAGAAAAACGTAACACATGCTTATTCATATCCAATGAATACAAACAGAACCTGTTCATGACAAGTACAACAACTAAGACTTCCTCCCTTGAATAAAGTGATTACTGTGCTGCGCTGTTCTTGTGTGTAATCAAACACCACATAATTATAAATGCAAACTCTTGTGCAACATCTTTATTCTTTAGATACGATGCCGAGTATAAAATATCCCTAAATTCATAACCTATTGACACTGAAATTGAAACTGGGGCAAGCATTAAGATGCTCAGTTCAGTCTTATTACAATATGTACACCCATTAAATGACATAAAACAAAGCCTAGTAATATTACAGTACTAATGAAACAAAAATTCACACCACGAATAAAACATTTATAATGAAGAAAAATGAAAAGTAAAAAACTGACTCAGTACTGTCTTGATAGTATGAGCAGGACAATCTTCATGTCAGAATTCAGAAGCACAAATGACCATTCCCAACTATTGCACATCCAGTTTAAAATATTAAAACAATTCAACGAATAAAAATCACGCAAACTAAATATTCCAGGTAGGATGATTTATTGACTGATGATGTTCAAAAAAGAACAAATATGGGTGTGCAGAACATTTCATTCCAACTAGTCAGACACGATTTAAAGGGCCCAATGTATGTTATTCAGCTGTCATACTTTTAAATTAGGAAACTTAGTGTACCAAATAAAGTTTGTACAGGGGTGAAACTAATAAAAATAAAGTGTACAATCACTTGACACGTACACTGCAACTACTCAAAATTACAACTGGAACATCAATTAAAACTAATATAAAACCAGGTTCACATTTTTGTCCATTCGGTTTGTAACAATCACTGGCACATTCCATAATAGATAAACTTGAATGCTGAGTACTAATAACGGAGAAATGCACTGTATTGACAATCCTGTGTGAACTGCAATAATTACCAGCTCAATGAAGGAATGAACTGAAGCTGAATGCCATTTGTTCAACTGCTTTGCGGACCAACATGTCAATCAGTACCATGAATTCAAGATTTCCTCAATTCAATGCAGAACCTTGCACCTAGAAAACTCTGTTAGTCTTGTGTATGACACTGCTGAGAATTACTAATCATTATCTTTTAGCTGACTCATGAGTTTGGTCGGAATTACTTTGATAAACACCAGTACATTTCTGTCAACTTTCACTTGGCTTGACACACATCCCACATTCACAATGAGACTTTACCACTTCTTCTTATGTTCATCCATAGAAACACCACCTGGACCAAGTGATACGATCATCAAAAGACCACCAATCACAGATAGGGTCTGTAAGAAATACAAGTAAAATTATTTTACTTATTGTAAGATTTTTCTAACATTTAATTTTTCTTATAATAAAAGCCAACGAGATGCATTGCTTCTCAAATTTATTTTTGATAAAGAACTTTGCATGTTTCGGACAGATCTACCGTCCATCATCAGGAGTCTCAACACTGTATACACAGCAACAGGTATTTGTCATGCTAGTGAGGTCAGGTCCTAACCTTGCTAGCAGTCAACATAACTAGCATGACAAATACCTGTTGCTGTATATACAGTGTTGAGACTCCTGATGATGGATGGTAGATCTGTCCGAAACATGCAGAGTTCTTTATCAAAAATAAATTTGAGAAACAGTGCATCACATTGGCTTTTATTATAAGAATATATCACGATGCACGGTACTCTGAATGCCAGATTTAATTTTGTAGTTATTTGTACATGTAACCAAGACAATACAAATCTATGCCCTTAAACTAACACAAATGTTATTCTCAGCTAGTTTTCCTTTCGTGAGAACAAAAAGGTCATCACAATCCAAAGAACAGTTAAGAATAACAAAGCCCTTTCCAGATTTAAGCCATGGATAGTTATCAACACAAAAATGATTTCCAGCTGGAAGTTTTTTTTATTACAGATATGAGCAACACACACCCAACATTTAAACTGGGTAAGAAAAATTGACATAACATGTACCACTATGAAACAATCAGTCCTTTTGGTAATTTTTGAGATAAGTATGAAGATGGAATTTAAAACAATCTTTTCAGTGAATTTTATGTTATTCATACCATGCATACTCTTACAATCAATATATCATCCAACATGTGCACTCTGTAATACACCATTTATGACATATTTTAACTCCTACATGTTTCGGCACCAAGGTGCCATCCTCATGTAAGAGTTAACATGTCATAAATTGTGTATCACAGTGCGTAAGTTGGATGACATATTGATCATTTCAGTAAGGTTGTCATGATGTCCATGACATGATATGTGATGTGCATTACAACTTCTGTTGACTCTTTTAGGTTGGATTCTGATATGTAAGTAGCCATGAACACAGCTCAATCTTGAAACCTCTATGTGCTACCATACAGTATGTGAATTGATGATCAACCACAAAGTTGTCAGCCCAGCATACAAAATTACATCAGCTCAAATGTCAGTGGTTCTCTATCAGCAATATCACAAGGAATTGTATTATAGCCTGTGATGAGACACAGGTACATTAGTTTATCCTGAAAGCAAATGTCCCTGTACAGAGCGCTGACAGACAAATTTGCTACCACCCAAAAAGTATAAGAGTGCAGCATCAGTAAAGAAAGTACCAGCCACTGTGTTTCAAGTTAATTAAGTGTTTTTCATGTAATGTTCCTAAAAGACGGCCATTCAATTAATGCCTGTGTCTATTATGATGTTCAAAATCAGTCTTAGGAATGAATAGGAAGATCTCTCTGAAGAGGTCTATTTTCTTCATGATGACGCTCCAAACAAATGGCTGATCACAATGTGAATACATGGCCTGACTTGCACCAGGATGTTCACCACAATTTTCCTTACATACAGCCCTCATTTGTCATTCATCTGTAACTTCAATCTATTTGCGCTGCAAAATAGCAATCAAGAAGCAAGGAATTTAGGTCAAATGACAAAGTGAAAAATGTGGCTTTGGAGTGATGTCAACATGAACAGAAAGACTTATTCAAACGCACAATACAAAAACTCACAGAATGCTAGAACATATACATTCTGAAGCACACATGTACCTGTAATATGGGCTTTTGGTCTTCTGGCACAATACAATACAGAAAATATTTTGATCCTTCATTCTGTTACTTTTCTAAGATATACATATATTCTGTTTCTTTCTGCAGATCAGATACGGTGAGAAAGACATGAACATTTATCAGGGCAGATTACACACAGATGCTGATAAAGTATATTGTGCAATTCTGTACTCCCCTCCCTGCAAGGCCTTGTTACTCGGAGTCTTATCTTTGTGAGTGCATTTAATTGTCCAAATCAAAGACTAATGTCTCTGAAGTTCCCAGTAAGCTGTTGTCTGCTGCATATAAAGCTTACTACTAGTAGTACATACTTTATGTTTCTGTGACCGTGCATCGTGAGCAAAGTGTGAAGAAAGAATACCAACAAGATGCAACAATATATATGATTTATTGTCAATTCCAGATGTTGATTATTGACTACAGTCTCGACATGTTTCGGGCATCTTTATGCCCATCATCAGGAGAAAAC
>Ga0123355_10017980_pt1 | contig 11194 bp, 9 predicted proteins | sample TergutEmb28metaG_3_FD_89872 | JGI IMG/M metagenome (GOLD analysis project Ga0123355, IMG submission 89872) | Embiratermes neotenicus P1 segment gut microbial communities from Petit-Saut dam, French Guiana - Emb289 P1 | ecosystem: Host-associated > Arthropoda: Insects > Digestive system > Gut ...
AAGGAGTTCAACGGGTCGCTGGGGCATTTTTGGCAGGCGAAAGCAAGCCAAGTCTATCGCGAGTTGGACGCGATGGAGCAAAACGGTTGGCTTAGCAGCCAGCGTGTTATACAGGATGAAAAGCCGAACAAGCGAGTTTATTCGATAACCGAAGCCGGAAAAGCCGAGTTTATGGATTGGCTTACAAACTTTGACCCGTTTAAGCCGGCGAGCGGGAAAGGAAACGCTTTTCTGATACGCATATTTTTTGGAGGAGAGTTAAGACCTGAAAGCACTTTGGAATTATTGCATAACGCCAAAGAGTATATATTCAAGTCTGCGGAACAATTACAGGCAGTTGCAACTGAGGTGAATGCTATGGTAGAAGAAGACGAAGAAGCATATGCAAAAAACGCGAAATATTGGAAGTTGACCTTGTTATTCGGCGAAATTATGCACAAAGCTAATATTGAATGGGTAGAACAATCTATCAATATATTAGAAGAGGGGGAAGATTAATGAATAAGATAGAAAAAGGCTTGGAAGAAGTGAGAAACTCATTACAAAGTCTGGCTTCAATTAAGAAAGTTGACGATTACGGAATGTTTCAAATGACATATTTCGGAGACTATGGGTTTGACGATTATTTGAAAGTCGGCACGAATTTTGATGAGGAAATTGACACAACATATAACCCTATTCCCGGAAGCGCTTGCACTATGTTTGTCACTCGAAATGACAAAGGCGAAGTTTTAGTTGGGAGAAATATGGATTTCTATCACGCGGGGAATGATGTTTCGCCGTCTTTGCAAGTAAAAACTAATCCCGATAACGGATATTCGTCCGTTTCTACCATTAATTTGATATTTGCCGGATACAGCAAAGACAATCTGCCAAGCGGACTTGATCTTAACAGCGTTGATACGCTTGTTGCCCCCTATATGCCAATGGACGGAATGAACGAAAAAGGTGTAACTATCGGAATTGTGGCGGTGCCGCAAGCCCAAGCCCCGTCTGACAAAAACAAAGTCACGATAAACTCATTGGATCTTGTTAGGTTGGTTTTGGATAAGGCTGAAAACGTTGCGCAAGCAATCGAACTAATGAAACAATATAATGTTTATTTTCCTTACGGCATTACTTGCCAGTACTTAATAGCGGATTCAAGCGGCCGGTCGGTAATTGTGAATTTCGCTGACGGCGAGGCGATAGTTACCGAAGTTGATGAAAATTATCAAATCTGTTCAAATTTCGCGGCGTGTAACCCCGGAAATCGCGAGGGAGGTTGCGAGTTTGAACGGTATGACAAAGTTAAAGACTGCATTGAAAGAAACGGCGGAAGTTTAACCGACGCGCAAGCGGTTGATTTGTTGACGGAAGTCGGCGGTTATAATAGAAATGCTGAAACGGGCGATAAATTCGACATCCTGCAATGGTCGGCGGTGTATAACTTGACAACTTTGGACGGCGTAATTTTCGCCAACCGCAAAAAAGATAGCTTAATCAATTTTAGTTTAAACTAACTGAATTATCCCTTAACGTACTGTTTTGGTTGTAGGGGCGGATGCCCACATCCGCCCGCATAAAAAAACTGTATTTTCGGGGCGATGTGGGCATCGCCCCCTACAAAAGTTTTATTCACGGTACGTCAGGGGATAATTCCGTAAACTAATAATATAACAGGAGGATTAAAAATGAAAGTTTTAGTAATCAACGGCTCGCCTAAATGCGAAAACAGCTCTACAATGCACCTAACACGCGCGTTTTTAGATGGAGCAGGTTGGAGCAACGCGGAAATAATCGATATATCAAAAATCAATGTAAAAGGTTGCAACGGCTGCTATTCCTGTTGGGAAAAGACGCCGGGTAAATGCGTGATAAACGATGATATGGCAGATTTTTTGCCGAAATTTATTGAGGCGGACGTTATAATTTGGTCATTTCCATTGTACTCTTGCTATTTCCCCGGGCAAATGAAATGCTTTATGGACAGAATGCTGCCGCTTGCATTACCGTATATGGATAAAGAGGCGGAAGCGGGCGGACACCCTGCACGCTTTGACTTGTCGAAAATTCGAGAGGCGTATATTTCCACCTGCGGATTTTGGACGGCGGAAGGGAATTACGATGTTATAGCTCAGCTATTCAAACGCGGCAAAAGCGACGATATGAACCACAAGGAATTTTGCGTATTTGCCGGGCAGGGCGGACTGTTTGAGATGACCGAATCTATGCCGGAGCTTAAAGAAGTAACCGACGCATTTTTGGATATGGTTCGCCGCGCGGGGCAAGAGTTTGCAGCGGGAAAAATCAGCAAAGACACGCAAGAATTGCTCTCGCAGCCTATGCTTCCGCGGGAAGTGTATGAACAGGGCGCGGACGAATCTTGGGAGGTGCAAGACGACACATGATTAAGATGACTAACATAGAAAAGAAGTTCGGAGCGCAAACAGTCCTTTCCGACGTTAATTTCAACGTCAAAGAAGGCGAGATTTTCGGGCTGCTCGGTCCTTCCGGCGCGGGGAAGACTACAATTATAAACATATTAACTAATCAAATTAAAGAAGATAGCGGATTTAAAGAAATTAAAGCTTCGCCGCACGAAATCGGAATTATGCTTGACATCGGCGGGCTTTATCCGCACCTAAATTGCTTGGAAAACTTGAATCTGTACGCAGGGATTTATGGTTTGCCTAAATCTAAGCCGCTCGAAGTTCTCGAAACCGTTGGGCTTAAAGACAGCGCGAAAAAAGCGGTGTCGTCCCTCTCGCGCGGAATGACGCAACGACTCGCTTTGGCACGAGCGATTTTATTCTCGCCAAAGCTGTTGTTTTTAGACGAGCCGACATCCGCGTTGGACCCGGGAACGTCAAAGGGTGTCTGCAAACTTTTGCAAGGATTAAGAGAGCAAGGCGCGACAATTTTTCTGACAACACACAATATGGACGAAGCGTTGAAATTGTGCGACCGTATCGCGCTTTTGCATGACGGAAAAATTGTCGAGCAAGGCAATCCGAACGAAATTTGCGAGCGTTATAACGCTGTGCGCACGGTTCCGGATTTGGAATCGGTGTTCTTACAGCTGACGGGGGTGCAACTATGAGAAACATTAAAGCCGTATTTATCAAACAATTCAAAAGCTTTTTCAAAAATCCGTCGCTGTACGGCACACCCGCATCGTTTTTGGTTATACCGTTTTTGATGTTAATGCTTACAGATGCAGGCGATGCCAGAGCGATTATTGTTTCACAGTTCGTTCTTATGTTCGCTGGGATTTCAATGATAGGAAACGCGTCATTCATCATCGCGGAAGATCGTTCGACAATGAATCTGCGCTTTATGGGAATGGCGGGAGTTAAACCGTGGCAATATTTGCTTGCAACCGCAGGAGTATTCCTGCTTGTGTCGCTGGGAGTATTGTTCTTGTTCGGACTGATGGCAGGATTTTCGGGCGAAGTTATGCTCAATTTTCTAATTCTTTGTATGCTCGGCATAGTTTGTTCAATATTGCTTGGCATGACACTAAGCCTTTCGAAATTGGCGCCATTCACTATGATTGTAGCGTTAGTTTTAGGTGTCGGCCCGATTTTTGCTGTGGCAAATGAAACTTTAGCAAATATTTTCAACTTTACTTTTGTTCAGCAGATGAACATTTTTATTCGGCAGGCAGGCGGCGCAATTATTCAAATGCCTGATGGTACGATTGAGGCACTTGAAGGAGTTGCCACGATTCCCGACGGCGGGATTCAAATCATGGCGATTAACTTGGCTGTGTTACTTATGCTTTTCATTATTACAAACGTGAGAAACGGTCTTGACGGCGAAAAATCAACAAAAAGAAAATCGGCAAAAAATTGAAAATCCGAAGAAACTCAAAAACCGTTGATGTTATGCAAGCGCAGCAACATCAACGGTTTTGTGGTTGGAGGACGTTATCGAATTTGAACCCCCGCGCAAAATTTTTAAAAATTACGAGTATCTGCCTTAGGGAGCGGTCAACTGCGACCAATCAATCAAAAGTCGGATTCTGCAAACGGGAAGCCGTAATTCGAGTTGTCTTGGAAAATTGTAAGCTGCGTTTCCGGCAATATCATTTCCTCAGTCTCATTCGGCGTATCGAGCATAATTGATGCATCATATTGTATTACGATATAATATCTCGGGCTTGTCACGCGGGGTCTGCCGCTAAAATCACGAATATATAAATGAATCGAAAACGTTTCATCATAATCTACGCCCCATTGCATAGGAGTGCCGATAAAATCGTAATACGCCACCGCATCCAATGAAAACCCCACGCGAAATTGAACCCGCGGAGGACCACCATTAATCGCATACCAAAAATCTTCCATTCTTCCCGCTAAAAAATCGTTGCCAACTAATCTTAATGTGCTGATGTATGACAAAACTGTCGGATTGTACGGATCTTGGGATAATTCCTCGCCCTCGAATTCAATTCGCTGAATTTCGTAAGGAATTACACTGTCGGCAAGATTGAAATTCACACCCAAAACATCGTTGTCATCGATAATTATCTCTATCTCTTCAAATACAACAGCCTGAAATCCTGCTGCTGTTCGCCTATGAAACACAACACTCAGAGTGTAAGTTCCGCTTTCAAGAGCGGGGAATGAGAAAATCCCGTTTGGCTGCCGGAATCCAACTGGTGACGGCGGAAACGGCGCGATTAGCACAGTCCTTGGAGCGAAATTTGAATCCTCTTTGGTAAGCCGAACTTCTATTCTTTCACCGAATGCGCTGCTCCACTGGTTGAGTATAAACCGTTGCCAATTTTCAACCCTTCCGCTGATTCTGTATCCCGCGGTAAACTCGAAATCCTTCTGCACTGTGGTGCTAGTTATATTAACAGTATCGCTAATCGAGCCTGTCAAAGTGTTATTGGCAGACACCAAAATAGCATATTCTCCGACAGGCAAGCGCGTTGTGTAAAAATCCACACTCATCTGTCCGCTTGGAATAGTGAGGCTTTGCGACCAATATGTGACTGACCAGCTACTTCCAAATCCCGATTCAGGGCAAATATTATCATAACCTCTGGAAATACTAACCCATACGCTAATATCAAAATCCAACTCTCTATCAATTGAAACAGTTCCCGCGGCACGCCCCAGTTCCCTATCTGACGCAATCAACGCGATATTTTGGTTTGTTCGATTTTGGGTTAAAACCGTTGAAATATACGTGATATCCGTTCGGTTGAAATCCACACTTATATCATACACGCCGATTGGAACATTATCAAATCTATACTGTGTATTCACGCCGTTAATCGGCACTTCTATCATTCGTGTATACAACGGCTGCCTCGTATAGAAATCCGAGAACCTGCTGCGCAAAGTTACATAGGCTGTTCCCGTAACTCCGCTTGGCGCGATTATCGTGCCCGATATTGAAAACAATCTCTGCGCTCGCGGCACAAGAGTGATTGACGGAAGTTCTTTCGGCTCCCGCGTTTCGCGGAAATTATCCGCATCTTCTTGCGTGATTACCACATTTCGCGGTCTTACACTTGGAATGAAATCAAAATCATATTCAGGCATAACAAACGGCCTTGGAGCCGGTGGTGGCGGTGGTGGGATGAAAATAATTGAATAATCCTCAACGTAATTTGATTCTTCAATCTCTGTTATTCCGCTAAAATTACTCATTTGGCGAAGAACTCCGCCCGCAATCACTTCAAACTCACCAACGGGAAGAGAAGCCCTACCCCAACCCCCGCCAAATATCCGCCCTGTGTTTATCTCACGAAACCAAACCGTGTAACTGATAAACGGATTTTCCTCGCCAACATTTGGAAGTATTACATCGACACGAACATCAACCGTATCATTCCAATCGAATACCGGTTCATCAATAATTACAGTTAATTGCCGAGTTAAAGTTTCATCTCCACGTGCGGCGGTAAATTCAAGGGTGAATTCCATGCCCGGTTCAACGTTCCACCACCAATTGGTAGTAAGTAATATTTGTTTGCCTATTTCGTCAATATGGCCACCAATTCGTATAGACATATCATCACCTGAATATTCCAAAAATTCAGATGAAACAACGGCGTTATCCGACAGTTCAATTATATCTATAAGGTAAAGCTGATTTTGGTTTGATATGCGAATTTCTTCGGGGATTTCAAACACAAAATTATCTTCTACAGGAGGTTGCGGCGGTTCCGGTGGTTGCGGCGGCGGTGTAAAGCCGCCCGGATGTCTGCCGCCTCCGCCCCAACCGCCAATGATATTCGGCGGAAGTGTTGATGGCGGCGATACAGGTTTAGGAGGTGAGTCAATTAAAGATAAACCTGACTCGATTCTATCAATCAACACCACAACTTCCGCGCGGGTGATATAGTTTTGCGGACGGAAAGAGCCATCGGGAAAGCCTCTTATAATGTCCTCGTTGGTAAATGAGATTACGGCATTTAACGCCCAATATGAAATTTGGGGAGTGTCAAAAAATATAAGCAGGTTTCGTTGCGCAAACTCGATTCCAAACGCACGGAAAAGCATAACAACCGCTTCCTCACGCGTAACATTATCATTCGGGCGCATTGTGCCGCCGGCATCGCCTAGCATAAATCCCGCCGCAACTGCTCTCGCGATTTCAAGAGCGTACCAACTGTTCGGGTCAACATCGGGAAACTCAACATCAGATAGTTCGGTGCTGCCTAAAACACGGTTAAGGAGCGTTGCGAACTCGGCACGAGTGATATGGTTGTCAGGGCGGAATGTTCCGTCATCATAACCTCGGACTGCTCCGAATTCAGTCCATCGTTGAATTGCGTTATTTGCCCAATGGCCAGCGATGTCGGACACGGCGAGGGCAGGTGAAACCGAGATAAACATTGCTATTACAATGATTGATGCAACTATTTTTTTCAACATATGTATTACGCTCCTCATAACACTTAATTTTCCAAATGGATGTAAAATTATTATATAATAGATTTACAGATTTGTCAATAAATACAAATTGTATCATAATTGAAAATTTTTGCCAAATACCGATTAAGTAGATTTTAACTTTTTGTAAACGCCAAATATTATCGCAACAATCAAAACTATACCTAAAATTGCAAACAAAATATAGTTTTGATTTCCTGTTCTTCTTATCGGCAGTTCTGGTTCTCTTTCGTCATTTTCAAGCAATATAGCGACTTCTTCCATTTCCCAAATAACTGTTTCCTCGCCGTTGTAACGCCGAATTAGAATTTGTTGTGTTCCGGCGAACTCGTTATATCGTCCGCCGCTATTTACAAAATCAGTAAACATTGCCGACATTTGCGAAAAATAATTCGTATCAATACCCATTTCCAAGGCAAAATCCGATGGGGCAGCATTAACTATCAATGTTTGATAATCTAACGAACTCACCTTGTAAATTCCCCAAGCAACCCGAAAAATATCATCATAAATATGGTCAAGTGACACAATCACATAATTGTCAATATAGAAGTCCATATCAATTTGAGAAAGGTCAACCCTCACGATTTCGGGCCGTAACTGTTCACGTATTGGTGGCATACTTCTTGTACTAACGATGAAATCCACTGACCGAATAACAGTCATATCATTTTCAATCGCAATAATTTCACCGATTACAAGCGCATCGTGGTCGTTAGACATAAATCGCGAGTCCGGTGCGGCGGCGAGGGCAGGTAAAACCAAGATAAACATTGCTATTACAATGATTGATGCAACTATTTTTTTCAACATATGTATTACGCTCCTCATAACACTTAAATTTCCAAATGGATGTAAAATTATTATATAATAGATTTGCGGATTTGTCAATAAATACAAATTAAAATGGCAACAATCAGCTTTACCAATGCCGAAAGTTACCATCTCAACTTCATTTTTGAATTATTCGTTACTCATTCACCTTGAAAGGGTTAGTGATTGGCTCGGATGTAGTTGCAGCTGACATACGCTGTACACGTTGAATTTACAAGCAAAGTCGAAATGGGTAATATTCTTGCTGAATCATTGAGTTAGAGAGCATTGTCTAACACTCAAAATAGAAAATGTTAGACAAACCTCGGAAATGGCACTTTTCTCAACAAAAGGAAAAAGCACCGACACACCGCAAATGCAGATGTATCAATGCTTTAATCGTTGGTCGGCGTGTCCTTATAGGAATATCCACCGAAACCCTAAAAAAATTAACCATTACAAGCCAGTCAAAATGCAGTATTTACGTTTGACTTTTTTAATAAATACTTTTGCTCTGATATAGGAGGAATATGTATTTGCATATCATATATGTTTTCTTTTGATATAAACGGAACAGTAGTGCCGTTGGCAACGTTTTTCATATGTTCAATAATTTGCTCTTTCAATATATAAAAATAGTCTTTTAAAATTATATCGGTGTTTAATATTATTTTATTTAAATGCCTCGACATAAGAGCGTTACCTTGTTCCCACACACAAATTCCATAAGCACCGGAAAAGTACATCAATAAATCACCATTACTAATAATATATTTTTCTAAATTGCGAGGGTCAGCATATTCGTTTTTGATTTTTTTCTTTTTAGTAATATCATTAATGTGAATTGTTTTATAACCCGAATTTGAAAGTTCGGATTGGTGAAAATATTTTCCGCTTTGTATCTGCATAAAATTTTTGAATTTGTAAATGGGATATTGAGGTAGTTCATCATTTATTACATTGCTTGACACATTTTTCAATAAATATCCGGAAGATTCGGTTGGGGAATAATACTCTTTTTTAAACCCAATATATTTCATTATAGCTTCATCATGATTATAACTCAGCGCCGGCATGTCTCTTAGGTTTTTGACATCATAATACCAATAATAATCAGATTGCTTTTCGGTCTCAGCTTTTGCGCCGGCAATAATAATGCATGTTTTTACAGATGCATTATCAAAAACTCCTTTAGGCAGTGAAATTATACATTTTATTTTGAAATTTTTTAAAAGCACCTTCCTCGCTTCCAATAAATTTTTGCGGAACAAAAAGCCTTCGGGAACTATTATTGCCATACGTCCGTTTTCCGCGATAACATCAGCACAGTGTTTTAAAAATAAATCATCATCCGGATTCAACGTTTCGTCACGTATTTTCTTACCATCTGAAAATGGAGGATTGTGTAATATAACATCAAATTTATTTTTCGCATTATTATTACAATAGATATCAGGGGAAATTAAAGTTGGAGACATCTCGCTCATATTTCTTCCGTAAAATACCCAGTTTTTAAGTGCACGCAATTGTTTATTGTCATTTTTAAATTGCTCACATAGATGCAGATAACAGTTCGTAAGAAAGCTTACTGAATCACAAACAGGGTCATATATAGATTCGCCTATTTGCGGATTAGTCATATCTGTCATTATTCCCACAATTTTCGGAGGAGCATAATGCCCATTATTTCTCGAATTGTTCATAAGACTACACCTCATTAATTATTTGACGGAATTGGTGAAAAGCTTCTGCAGTAATTTCTATAGCATCCCCTCTATTATTAAGCGATGTGCTGAATGCATCTACTATTTCTTTTGAATATTTATCTTTACCGAGGAAGTGTTTTCTACTAATTTTTGTTTTCGTTTCATTTTGATTCCATCTGTATTGGAAGGCATCGTTTTTACTGTGTTTAAAAGTTATAAATTGAGTATACTCTTTTGTTTCAGGCAAGCCATTCCAATTATATTTTTCAAAACACTTGTATCTTTCCTTGTTAGAAAAGTCCAAGTGATAGCCTTTGTCAATCATAAAAACATCTGCAAATGAGAGTGTCCAATCAACATGTTTTGAGAGTGTATACCCTCCCCTCTGTTTCCTTATTTTATAAGTTTCGTCATAGTGAGGATATATCATTCTTGCAGCAGGTTTAACATCTGAAAAACTCACAAAAACAACGTAATCCCCGCGTAAAATACTAATTATATTTTTGGGGATGTTGCTATATCTAAAGGCCCAAATGTTTTTAGGTTTTCCAAAATTATTATAATGATTTAGCGCTTCGCGATTTATAGCAACAACCCAATATTTTTTACCTGTCATTCGTTGAGGCAAAATATTAAGTCTACTTGATAAAGCCTGTGAAATTATGGCATTAGAGTTTATTAAAAACCACTTTTTAAATTCGTCAACGTCCAAATAAATTACCGGTATTTTCTTTTTTGAATTGCCTATGTAATCATAAAACACACCATTGCTTGTATCTCCAAAACACACTACAAATCCTTTTGAATGAGTTCCGTCATAATAAGAATAAAGCTCTTTGTTAAAAGCTTCTTTTTGCCATTTGATTTCAATGTTTAACTTCAGAACTGTATTTGAGCAAGACGGATATAGTACAAAATCAGTTATATGATTGCCTTTTTTTCCTTTAATTTTTACCTCAGGGTGCAAACACTTTATATCTGAGTTTGATTTAAAATAAGCATGATATTCTACAGGAATCAGTTTCTTAAGTTCGGCTGCCTTTGCCAGCATTAATTTTTCAAAATAGTACTGTTGCAATACCTTTTCATCAATTAATTTTTTACTATTATAAAACAAAAGCATCCCTCTCCTTTTAATAAAAGTATTTTTTAATGATATCCGGATATTTTGACAATTTATACTTAATTTCGTTTGCATCAAATATTGTAACAGAATCACGATGTAATTTTTTTATTCTATCTAACGCTCTAGGGGTAAAAAGATTTGAAGAAAAAATACCGAAACGGTCTGCTTCAAATTCTTCAAGAAGCTCAGAGATTTCTAAAATATCTTTTCTGCTTATTTGTTTTTTTGAGCACTTACATTGAAAAATCCATTTTCTTGTCTCGCTTCCAAACAACCCTCTCATGTTTTCGACCGCCTCAATGTCCACGCCATCATCAGGTGTATTTGTGCTGCCACGCTGATGGACATCCGAAAACCCTTGAGCCATTAACAAGTTCACGCACATGGCCTCAAATTTTTCCGAGGATAATTTATTTAAATCAAAATCAAAACCGAGGTTTTCTTGTGGGAGACCCCCTGTTAATCTATTATGAGCGTTTCGAATATAATTAATTTCGTAATTCATTTTTTCTTCTACGTCTTTTGTTTCACGTAGTGTAAAGTTAAATGAAAAAGAGAACCTCAAACCCTTTGTGGTATAATGGTTTCGCACAAAACACATTATCTCCCAGAAAGGAAGAAGTTCTCATGCGAAAAATTATACCAATAAAATG
>Ga0123355_10017981_pt1 | contig 11194 bp, 11 predicted proteins | sample TergutEmb28metaG_3_FD_89872 | JGI IMG/M metagenome (GOLD analysis project Ga0123355, IMG submission 89872) | Embiratermes neotenicus P1 segment gut microbial communities from Petit-Saut dam, French Guiana - Emb289 P1 | ecosystem: Host-associated > Arthropoda: Insects > Digestive system > Gut ...
CCACCGTTTCATTCCAAATATCCTGCGAAGTCGGCTCACCTTGAAACCGCGCAGGATAATATGCCAGCCGCTCCGGGTATATAGGCACAGTGTTATGCTCCCCCGGTTGTATATCCAGTATCTTCGGCTTGCGCTTGTCTGGATGCCCTTCCAAGATTTTCTGAGCGAGTGCTTTTCTTGGACGACCACTGCCCGGTCTTGCGCCACCATGTCCGTTTGCCATGCCATGCACCCCTTTCCATCTGCCGGAAAGCCTGTCATACAAGCCATCCAGCCAATTTGAATATTTACTTGATATACTATGCGCGTGGGGTTTGTCTGATTGCCTAAATTTTGCGCCGATTTCGGAAAAACTGCCCCCCTGCGCCAGCGATGCCGCCGACACACCGCCCAAAGCCCCGAAATTAGCGGCTTCCACCGCCCTTGTCCGCCCCGATTCTGCGAAAATCCCCTCGCCAAGCCCACCGCGCCGCCCCAAAGCCCCGTACCCCAAGGAAAAATCAGCCCCTCGGACAGCTTGATAAAAGCGGCATTTTCCAAGATTCCAAGATTGCACAGTGGAATAGCCCCTTTCAGCCCTGTAATCCTGCGGTTTTTTGAGGCTTGTATTGCCATCTTGGAAAAAAGGCGGCTTGAAATTGCGGAATGTCACACGCGACCCATTGGCGTTGCAAAGGCTCAAGGTTGTAGAGATTTGATACCCCCCTACCGGGTAGGCACAAGCATATATACACTGTGACAAACCCCATACAAAAATATTCTTATACCCAACCCCGTCCAAATAATATTGTTCTGAATGTTCTACAACTACACCCCAAAAGACACGCATACAAAAATTCTACCGAACGCAGAGAAATAAACGAAGGCAGAAGCATTTTTATATAAAGATATATATTTTTGATAAAGATATAGTATTATAGAACAAAGATGGCTTGGAGGCGCATGGACACTGGATTTGGCGATGCTCTGTAGACAAGCAGACGATACAGAACATGGGAGAGCGTACAGAACACGACCGCCAGCACATCTGCCATGCAAGTCCACCCTACGATGGTAAGGCAACAAAAAACCGGGCAGACATTTTTTAGTCAGACCCGGCATCATGCACAGCGTAGCGAGGTGGTGCGGAGGATGCTTACCCTTCTCCATCCTCGAATGTTTCTCTAATAAACCCAAATACATCACAAACTGCGGACAGCTTTTGGAAGTTAATCGTCCACACATACTTGTTTTCCTTTGCCATACGTTTTCGGAAGCTGATTTTCACACAATATTCCGTATTGCGTAGCTGTTTGCAAAACTGCTTGTATGGCAAAGGCTCTCCCTTAATATTATGGTCTTTGAGGTATCGGGTATAGCGGTCGTATACATCGTTCAAAGCTATTGTCAGATATTGGTTGTTGTTCTCGAAGCAGTAGTCAGTTCCCAACTTCAACCGCATTCTGGACATGATTTCAAAGGTGTTCTCAACGATACCATTGTTATGCAAATTGTCATCTAACAAGTATTGTCGCACAGAGTTGTCGAGATGCTTGGCGCATTCTTCATTGTCGAAGGGGAACACTTCTGTAAAAGAAACCCCAAGGGAAGTACATAATCGACCGATTAAGCATATCCCTGCATACATAGCACACAAGTTAGATTTTATGCGGCTTGCATGGTCATCCGAGAAAAACTCCTCGCCTTCGCTATGCCATTGTGCGACATCCTGTTTTGTCGCTTGCAGGGCTGTATCCAATATAGAGCGTCCGAAAGAACGTACAAGTTTCTCATTGGCGCGTATCCAGTTAAAGGATGCCTTGCTGTTTTCATTCTTTAGGTCACGTTTGCTGAATAGTAATTCGATGGAGCGTTCTCGGATTGCGCTTTCGTCTGCGGATTCTTCCCCTGCCACAGCAATTGGCGCGATTAAATCATACGGCACAGCACTCTGGTCGGGCTTCCCTCGCGTTCCTTTTGTCGCATCGTAAACTGTACGAAAATTATTGTACATCATATTGAGGTGTGTCGGTGGTAACTTGCTGGGTTTAAATTCTTCCAGCAATAGTGGAATAATATTGGATGAATTTAACTCCCTCAACATTGTAAACCTTGTCACTTCCGAAGATGCATATATACTCATCTGCCCTACAATCGGACGGATTATCTTTTCAAGGCTGTTGCTTTTGCCGCCGCCGCGTTCGCCAACTAAGAACAGATGCGGAAACTTTATGTCGGCTCTTTTGAGGTGCGGTTTGATAAAGCACCCGGCTACCCATGCCAGTATTGGCACGGTTCTCGTTGGCTCGTTGTATGACATGATATGTTTTCCAAGAGACAACAATCCTTCTTTGTCTATCAACGATGCGGACATAATATTGCTTTCGATAGCCTTGCAGTTTTCCAGTTGGACTATGCTGTCATCGGGTTTGCCGCCAACACCAAATGCTCCGTTGGTGTCCACAAAGACAAGATTTTCACCGCTGTTGCGCGGATATATGCCCATTGCTTTTGCGCCTCGCTTTTTTATCCATTCCAATTTGGTGTATATAAAAGTTCTGAAATGGTCAAGGTCACCACTGCCGCCATAAAATGTTAGTGCGAAGGTCTTTTTGCCGATGGCGGCTTTGAATGTTCGCACATCTGACATGGTTGCTGATTCCAAGTGCATTTTGAAACTTTCACCTTCGTTTGTTATGAAATTGGCGGATATTTGCGCTCCGTCATCATATGCTAACATTTCGATTGGCTCGATGATGAAGTTGGTTATTGCGTAAATTTTATCACCTTTGTTGCGATAGCAACAACCGTTTTGTTGGAATATTTCTGATACTACTTCGTACACTTCAGAATTTTTGTCATCGGGATTAAATGGGGTTGACGGGTTTTTCGGCTTATTTCTTCGCGGAGGTTTATACGTTTTCTTTGTATTGGCACAGGCATTAGTTATTGTTTTCGCACCGTAGGTAGTGCCATCCCCGAAATGGGGAGTGTTCCATTTATCTCGAATTAAGCCGGAAGTGCGGAATATTCGGTCAATTTGCCCCTCGTTTTTGCCAGACCAGAACGCTAATTTACGGCACAGGGCATAGTCTGCTTCGGATTGGGATTTAAATGCACTTTGCCATTCCCCTCGGTATAACTTGCTGAAATCTTCACCATCTCTGGATGCGCTTGCAAGTTTTACTAATTCATCATCTGTCAAAACAGAAGCCACTGCCTTTGATACATACGCCGCTTCATAGGTGTTCTGCCGAGTAAGAGCCAGTTTATATGCATAGTCAACTATCCCATTGTCTTCGGCAATTATATCTTCGCAGTCATGCCAGCGGTTTCCGCTCATAGTAAAATATCTGCTTGTGGCATAGACTTCCAAACCAATGTCGTTATTTCGTCTGCCAGCCCCGGAAAGTTTACCATGCACCAACATATGCAAGCCTGTTCCTGTTGGGCTTTTTTCGATGAAGGTTTTTGGGGCTTTGCTGAGGATGTCTTTGGCTAAGTCGTTAATTTCACCCCCTGCGGAAATGCAATCATCAATGTCTATTGCAACAATACCGATTTCGGTTGTGAACACAAACCCGATGCCGTCATAAGCATATTTTTGTTTTCCTTGCACAGCCTCGTCAAATGACACCCAAGTCGAAGGATTGTTTACATACGCTTTTTTCCCGGTAAGGGGAGAGTACGGCACTTTCTTGTCCTTGCCGCCATTTGGGTTTGGCTCATATCGCCAGTTCATCCAATGCCGCAATCCCAACATTTCTTTTGGGAATAGATTTCTGTCCATATGCATCCACTCCATAAATTATTACTTCATGGATATGCTATGGCTGATTGTCCTTATGTTTACAGGGTTTTTTGGACTTGCATATTATTTTACAGAATGTTTTGCCATTCCCTGCGATTGTAGAGAATACGAAATACACGCACTTCGCTTTGCTGTTCACCAATTACATAAAATGCATGATAATTTTCCACAGGCATTAAACGAACACCCATTGATGCGAAAGGCTCTTCGCGCACCAACGGGAAGCGATAGGGCATCTTGTCTAATGACAACACTTGGTCTTTTATTGACCAGTAAATGCGTTCTGCCGATTCAGGGGCTTTCAAAACGTCAGTGATATAATCAAGGATACCGTATAAATCCAGCGCGGCAGTTGTTTCTATAATTACATCGTATTTTCTACTTTCGTCCATCGAAACCATACTCCTTTTCGATGTCAGCGAAAACGTCACGCGCCGGACGACCGCCTCCGGCTCTCATGGCAGAAAGACCCTCATTGAGCAATCTGTGTAGTTCTCGTCTGCCGGATAATTCCTCATATGCATTATTAGAAAGCACAACCAAATCACCCGTGCCGTTTTTTGTGATGTAAACAGGCTCATGGTAAGTGTTACAAAAACTGGAGATTTCATTGTACTTATTACGCAAGTCTGAGCTTGGAAGTATTTTTGCCATTGGCTTCACCTCAAATTTAATATACGCATATTATATCAAAATATTGATATTTGGTCAAGGGCGTTTTTTCCATTGAAACGAATGTTGAGTAATATGTACAAACCTTATTGGAATAGCCTATTTCAAGGTGATGCTGAATGACTTTAATACAAAAAAACATCACAAAGGATATGCGTGAGATTGGAAAAAGCTACGCTGAAATAGCTGATTGGCTGGGATTGTCAAAGAATACAGTTAAATCCTACTGCCAAAGAAACAACCTTCGCCAAATAAGAACGCCAAGCGCAAATTGTACATATTGCAAACAATGCGGACAAGAAATGGAGATAATCCCCGGAAGGAAATTAAAAAAATTCTGTTCCGATGAATGCCGCATGGCTTGGTGGGTAGCAAATCCGAATCAACTCAACCGAAAGGCTACATATAATTTTACTTGCGCGTTTTGTGGCGCAGAGTTTACCGCCTACGGAAACCAAACTCGGAAATTTTGTGGTCACGCTTGCTATATCGCCAGTCGCTTTGGGAAAGGGGCTGTGCCACAATGAATCGGGAGGATTTTCGCCGCGAGAAGCTATACCAATCCAACATCGCTGTTGCGCGAACGATGCACAAAAATGGCTTAATAACCGAGGATGAGCTTTGTCAGATTGATACAATTTTTATTGAAAAATACCGACCATTATTGGGCGGATTAAAGGTAGGTATCCAGCAAAAAAACCTTGATTTTTCGGGCATAACAAAAACCATAAAAAGCCTAAGACGAAACCTTGAAAAAGGACGAGTTAATGGGGCTTTTTTCTTTTAAGTAATAATACAGGCAATCACTTCAATACACTTAGTAATAGCAAATAAATGTATTGGAGCTGAAAATGCAAGAGGAAAACGGGAAAGTAACCCTCCCAAAAGAATTACAAAAACAAATGATTAAATTCTTCTTGAAAACATCTATACCCCGAAAGAAAAAGGAACAAATGCAACAAAGCCAGCTTTTATCTGAAAATAAAAAAACAGATGGGAGCGAGAAAGAATGAAAACAAGCAACAAAAAAGCACTAAAAACAGGTATCTATGTCCGTGTGAGGACAGAACAGAAAAACATATGTATACGCAATTAAGAATAGGCGGCTCTCCCCGCCTGTTTTCTATTTTACACCAAAACCGCTCTAAAATATAGCGGAAACACTAACCATAAAATCATATTTTTGCACCGTCCTTGTTCACCCTTGCACCGTTTACGCTTTGTTTGACGTACCACTAAACGCCGCTATCCCTTGCAAACGATACACCCTCACCGCCGCATTTGCTTTTACAATCGGCGGCTTTTGTTCCCGCCCTTTCCCGCCAAAAATAAAAACATATACCGCCGCGCCGCTGTTATTCGTTGCCGGTTGGTAATATTCACGCGCCGCTCAAACGGTTAAACGTGCCAAACAAAAACAAACCCGCTTTGCACGATAATTACACATACTGCCCCAAAATGCACCGCAATAACCCCCGCCGTATATAACCCAAAACCCGCGCCGGTTGGATGAGAACGCCCCCGGCGCATAATTCCCCGCGCCGGTCTTTCTTTCTGTATGGTTTTATAGTGCTTAACGGCGGCACACTACGGAACGCGCTACACTCTCACCGGTGCATATCACCGCGCCGCCGTCATGCTTTGCCGGTCGGTTATGTACCGATAGCCGCCCCCGGTTGGATGGGAACGCCCCACGGCGGCGTACACCCCGGAACGTGCTACACTCTAACCGGCTATATAACGCCGTGCCGCTGTCATTCCTTGCCAGTCGGTTATGTACCGATAGCCGCCGATTGTATGAGAACGCCCCACAACGACACACCCCGGAACGCTTTACACCCTCACCGGCTATATACCGCCGCGCCGCTGTCATACCTTGCCGGTCTGTTATATGTGCCGATAACCGCCGCCGATTGTATGAGAACGCCCCACGGCGCACACCCAGAACGCTCTACACTCTCACCGGCTCTATTCAGCTTCACACAAGCGGCGGCGTTCATTCCCGCAAAAAAAAGAATAGCAACATATACCACCGCGCCGCCGTCATGCCTTGCCGGTCGGTTGTGTGCCGATAGCCGCCCCCGGTTGGATGGGAACGCCCCACGGCGGCACACCCCGGTTGCCGCTCTTATTTGCTTCTACAAGACGTTAAACGCCGCCTATGAATGTTTCCGGCGCATACCCTTTAAGGCAGGGATAAAGAAATAAAAAACATGATTTTATATTCTTATACCCTGCCTACAAGGGGTATACTTTCAAACTTTCGCATACACACGGCTATTCTTTGCCGCATATAAGGCTTTAACCGTTTGTGTATGGGTAACTCTCTATGCACTCATTAAAAACGCTCTAAATGCGTTTTAATGGGTCTGTGTGGTTTTCTTTTTTGACGGTTGCTTTAACGGTTTACTCTTTTGAAAATATAAGCCGCTTTATGTTTTGCTATCTTTCACAATCTCACAACATAGTCACTCTATCCCACTTCTTTATATATAAAAGTTTCAGAAATACATGGAGAGGAAAAGTAAGCCCCCTGCCCGATGTATTATATTGTTTTATTTTGGCGGGAATAGGGGGGAGTATTCGACACGTTCCGGCTAATGAGATTACACAAACGCCGCCGCCTTTACGTTTTAGTACGCCGCCGATTAAAACGTCGCTCATAATTTCATCGCGCCGCCGTTGCATATACTTTTAACCCCGCGCCGCCGTTTGTATATCGTTTATAGCTTCATTCTTGCGCGTGTGGGCGCGTTTGCCCTCACCGGCATATATTTTTACTATCCGCTTAATAATCGCGCTAAACGGCTTTACATTGCATTACAACGAATACCCCCGCGCATATGCAAACCGTTAAGACATTCCCACCAAAATAAAAAAGAGTATACCCGCGCCGCCGTCTTTGCGTTTAGTATGCCGCCGATTGTAACGCCGCTCTTTTTTATTCGCGCCGTCGTTTGTATATATCGTTTACGGCTTTATATTTGCGCGTGTGGGAGCGTTTACCCTCACGGCATAATTTTTACTATCCGCTTATATAATCGCTCTAACCGGCTTTACACGGCATACAGCGAATACCCCGGCGCATATGCACACCGTTAAGACATTCCCGCCAAAAATAAAAGAGAATACACACACATCGCCGCCGCTTCAAACTTCAAACGCGCCGCCATCTGTTGTAAATGTACCACTTTTGCAAAACGCTTTTCGTCATTTTGTTAATATGCGTATTTTGGGTGCATTTTCGGTGCATTGTAACGGATAATTGCCGCCGTTCACTTTTACAGCAAATCATAAAACATTGATAAATACAGCGTTTCCGGGCGCGGCGGCATAGTAAATATTACAGCATACTAACCCTAAAACACCTAAGTATCAAAACCATGCAAAACGGTATCATATACGGTGCATTGTACAAGTTTTAGTGTACCACTTTTCCCCCGCTTTGCATACGCCGCCGCCGTTCAAATTTCAAACGCGCCGCGCCGCCGTCTGTTGTAAATGTATCACTTTTGCAAAACGCTTTTTGTCATTTTGTAAATATGCGTATTTTGGGTACATTTTCGGTGCATGATAACGGATAATTGCCGCCGTCCACTTATACAGCAAATCACAAAACATAGATAAATACAGCGTTTCCGGGCGCGGCGGCATAGCAAATATTACGGCATACTAACCCTAAAACACCTAAGTATCAAAACCATGTAAAACGGTATTATATACGGTGCATTGTACAAGTTTTAGTGTACCACTTTTCCCCCGCTTCGCATACGCCGCCGCCGTTCAAATTTCAAACGCGCCGCGCCGCCGTCTGTTGTAAATGTACCAGTTTTGCAAAACGCTTTTTGTCATTTCGTCAATATGCGTATTTCGGGTACATTTTCGGTGCATGATAACGGATAATTGCCGCCGTTCACTTTTACGGCAAATTACAAAACATTGATAAATACAGCGTTTCCGGGCGCGGCGGCATAGTAAATATAACAGCGCACTAACCCTAAAAGCCCTAAGTATCAAAACCATGTAAAACGGTATTATATACGGTGCATAGAACAAGAGAAATGTACCGGGAATAAATTACTTTTTACATAATGCAAACAGCTTCATTATATCCGATTAAAGTAAATTATTTTGCTCTCCTTATAGCAATAATTTTTTTTAAGTTTGAAAACTAAATATCCAATAGCAGTACCGAATGTGTTTAGTATTAAATCATCCAATTCTGCCACTCCCAAACGAAAAATAAATTGCAATGATTCAATAGTAAATGAAAAAGCAAAACCCAAAATAATTATTTTCAAAAATCGCTCTCTATTTAATAACATAGGCATTAAAAATCCAAACGGAACAAACCATCCTATATTTCCCAAAAACAGCCATAAAAATCGGTAAATTCCTACATTTTTGTATACGTCTATTAAATCAATAAATAGTGTCAAATTAAGCAATCGTTCATCAAGACTATTAAATCTGAAAATGGTTAATCTTAAAATAATGGCTACATATAGCATAAAAACTATACAGCATATTAACTTATTCTTTGAAATCATCAGAAAACGCCCTTTTCATTTTATCAAACTTTGTACGAAATTCTTGCGGCGATTTTGCCTAATATTCCCATAGGAACAAAAAAAGCGACAAGCGAAGATAAACGCCCAAATTTTCGATAAAATAAATTAAACAATAAATAGGGCATTCGTTGCGCTTTGTTTTTTGGGAATCGTTTAATAATATTTTTGAACGAGTAAAATTGTCGATACATCCAGCGGTATCCATCATAAAGTTCTTTTGCCGTCATGCCCTTTGGTTGAAATACTACATTTGCGGTATTATATTTTTCTAAGTTAAAATCAACTATTCGCCTTTCAATATCCATACTGCGATATAATTCTGTTCCGGGATATGGTGTAAGTATGTGAGATGTTAATGTTTCAATTCTCATTTTAACAAGCCATTCAAGGGTACGAATAAAAGTATCTTGTGAATCACCATCTAAACCAAAAACCATACTGGCATTAATCATAATACCACGGCTATGTATGGCTTCTATGAGTTCCTCATATTTGATAACTTTATTATCCTTGTTTACACTCTCTAATGACGCTGTATTTATTGACTCAAAACCAATAAACAGGCTTCTGCAACCAGTTTCTGCCATTAGGTCAAGTAAATCGGGATAATCAATAATTTTTGTAGTTACAGCGGCGTTCCAAATTAAATTCATATCTTTTATCGTGTTCAATAATTCAAATGTGTATTTTGGTTCACCTATAAAATTATCATCAATGAAAAAAATGTGCCGCGTTCCAAGTGTTTTTATATTTTCTATTACATCAGAGATTGGGCGGCGTACATATAGTCTATTTTCGCAACTGTTATAACAAAACCCGCAACGGTTCGGGCAACCTCTGCTTGTTAATAATACGTTGGTATAAAGATATTTTTTGCGTTCGATATTACCAAGAGTAGGCGAAACTATTTCATCACCGCGAAAATCTTTCATATCGCAATATTTTTGTTTTAATGTGCCGTTTTCTACGTCATTGATAATTTTTACCCATACTCTTTCAGCAGCACCGATACATATTGCATTAAAGTGTGGCAAACATTCATCCGGGCAACAAGTAACATGAATACCCCCGGCAATAACAGGAATACCCCGGCTTTGAAAACGTGCGGCAATTTGACAAGCGCGGGGCATTACATCAAGCGTTATCGTTATACCAACCAAATCTACATCACAATTAAAATCAACTTTTTCTACATTTTCGTTGATAATAATTGTTTCGTGTCCGTCAGGTGTCAGGCTTATAAGCGTAAGCAACGCAAGTGATGGTGACATTCGTGTTTTAAGGTCTGTATCCATTGGACGCTTGTTCATTTTTGGTTGTATAAGAAGAATTTTCATAATTACCTCCGACACAATAAAACATAAGTTAAATTAGCAAACACAACCGTTGCCCAATGGATAACTATAAAGAGTGTAAATTTTTCGATTATGCTGTTAGGGTCATTTAATATCACTACATAAAATACTGCTATTGCAATCATTGTTAGTACAGCCGCTACGACAAGGCAATGCGTTAAAATCGAAGTATGGTATTCGTCGTGTGGGCGGCGGCGCAAAACCAATAAAACGACAACAAGAATTGTTACGGTTATAAGTACATACGCAATATAAATTTGATGCCCGGCAAAAAGAAAATCACGCCACATAATCCACAATGATGAAGCATTTTCGCAATTCACGCTATTCTCAAAATCAATGTTTTTATAGGCTATCAAAAAAACTAATGTATAGAATATTGTAAACAAGCTGATACAAACGGCATTTATAAGCGGGGATTTTAATATTCTTTTCATTTTCTATCTTCCTTTCTAAAAATGAATAGTGATTCTATCGAAATTTCAAATAATTTTGCTAAGTCATATGCAAGCCATATAGAGGGGTCAAATTTTCCTGTTTCAATAGCGTTAATTGCTTGTCGTGAAACAAATACCCGCTCACCTAATTCTTTTTGTGTCAACCCTTGTTTTTCCCGCATTTCTTTAACTCTGTTTTGCAAATACTCGCCCCCTCAACAACGTGTAAGGTTTACCTTACTTATATTAGGGCGTGTCGACAATAATTAAATGGTATAATGTGAAAAATCAGAGAAGAGGTTTTTCCCATGAACGAATCTTGTCATCGGCATGATATATCGAATGAATTGTGGAGTTTGATTGAGCCGC
>Ga0123355_10017982_pt1 | contig 11194 bp, 9 predicted proteins | sample TergutEmb28metaG_3_FD_89872 | JGI IMG/M metagenome (GOLD analysis project Ga0123355, IMG submission 89872) | Embiratermes neotenicus P1 segment gut microbial communities from Petit-Saut dam, French Guiana - Emb289 P1 | ecosystem: Host-associated > Arthropoda: Insects > Digestive system > Gut ...
AAAGTCGTATTCATCATCGTTTAGCACACGGAAATCGGCTTGATCCAAACTGGTACATACGAGTGGCAAATATCCGAGGCGTTCGATAAAACGGTCGACAATTAAGCACCATTTTCCCTCAGGTAATTGATAAGCTTGTGCGCCCTCAACCGGATGGTCGTATAAGGCTTCGACTTCAATATCAAGCCATTCATCTGCGTGTAAATGTTGCGCTTTATCCGCTTTGATTACCTTTTTCGTTTCATCTTTAACAAAACGATAGTACCAACCGTTCTCATACACAATGGTCAAATCAATTACATGATTTTCCGCTTCAACGTAAATTTCAGCCGGTGTAAATCCCTTGAAATCGGTCGTATACGCTCCGTACATGCGTTGCTTTGGTCCCGTACCGTCATTCAAATCGACCATTGACGCCCAGAACACGAAAAATGCCTCTTTCTCATAATCATAAATTGATTCCGGTGCCCATGCACAACCTGCGTTATGGGTGGCAACTTCCACCGCCCACGGGTCGCTCCAATTAATTAAATCATCAGATTGCCAAATGATTAAATCTTTACTCCCTTCAAATTGCGCCGCATGCCATCCCTGGCCCGCTTGAATTCGTAAATCGGTTGCAATTAAATAATAAACTCCCGTATTCGGACACTTGATGATAAACGGGTCGCGCACCCCAGCCTCACCTAACGCTGACTTCAAAATTGGATTAATTGACAAATCACGCCAATATAACCCGTCCTTGCTGACCGAAAAATAAACTTGCTCACCGTCGATTTGCTCGCCGATAAAATGTGCAAATAAATATGCCATTGTAACTACCTCCGCTGTATTTTAAAATGATAATTTTTGCTTGCTTTTTTATTTTTTAACCGTAGCGCATAGACTACCTCTTCTTGATTAAAGTGATTGTTCGCCACCGTTTCCTCGATTCTTACGTCAAACATTTCTACTTCATATTCAAGGACAAACTGGTCGTAAAGGATTTTCCCTGACTGGATTTCTGGTTGTTCGTAGGAAATAAAATTTGCCTGATACGAGTTGCCATCGCTCGCATCGGTAATTTTTAAAGCTGCCGCTTGATCATCAAATTCAAACGTGCGTTTTACTTTTGCGTTAGTCGAATATGCGTTGGTTAAATCGACCGTTAATTTACAACCAGCATCGGTGATTTCGGCTTCTTCAACCGTTGCAACGAAATCTTTACCCGCTTTTTGTTCCTCACCATCAATCGTCAAAGTGTTATGCCAATCCGAGCGTGGATGGATAAATTCATACCGCTTATCACCAAAATAATCAGCGGAATAGGCACCAGCACCCAGGTCGATAAAGGTTAATTTGTCACGGGTTCCTAAAACGAAACTCCCTAAGTCATTATGATTATGTGATTCGGCATTGTTACCGCCTTTTGCAGCGAAAAACAGCTGGTTGCCTTTAAAAATTAGCCACTGTGCATCAGGAAAATAATGACCCGTCGTCTCGGGTAGATTGGTCACACAATTTTCTTCACTCCACCATAACATGCGACTCAAATGTGCCCACCGGTAACAATGGTCGAAATGAAAACTGGTAATAGCGGAATTTTCATAATCAACGGTCGAAAAATTAGCATTTAAAAATGACCGCATGCTCGACGGTATTACTGTCGTTGGGCTTGAATCGGAAAAGGTAATATATTTTTGGTTCGACCACTCGACTTTGGCCGGAAATGCGGCGATTTTCGCAACTAGCTCGTCTTCTAATAACGAGATTCCCGTTTTGTTTTGGTAAGCCTCAGCAAAATACAGGAAAAAACCAAACCCGTAAACCCAGTACGAAATGCCCTCGGTGCAACAACCATCACTCGCAAAGCCTTTTTTAAAATATTCCATTGCGGCTAAAATGCGATCAATAATTATTGTTTTGATATCTTCATCTAACGCTAAATTTAAAACGGTCATCCCGATACTACCGGCGCAAACAGCGCTCCAGTTATTTTCAAGTTGCTCCCAATTCCATGATTCCCGTAAGAATGGGTTGATAATGCGGTCATTAATCTGCCGACAGATTTCCAGTTTTAATAATGGTTCGAATTCGGCATCGAAAAGTTGCAAAAATTCTGCGAGCATCTGACCCGTTTCCGCCGCAAATAAATCAATCGTATCGCCAGTTGAATCTGGTGGATAATGCGCCGGTAATGCCCATGAGTATTCCTGACAGATATCCCAAACCATATCTTTAAATCGCCGCATTGCTTCGTCATCATTAGCCCACTGCAAGTATAATCCTAATGCAACCACGCTGCGACGCCGCCGAAAATAAGTCTTTTCTGATTCGATGCGGCTTCCCTTTTCGGTGAAAGCTATAATATCCGCATAGGTAACCGGCGGAAAACTTGCATCATCCGCTAAAATCAGCTTGATTTCGGTTTCAACTTCGGCGATAAATGGTCGTAAAAAATCATTATTTGCTTTCATAATTATGTTCCTTTTCTAACTCTGACTTCCTTACCAAAACAACTTACTTGATAACAATCATCCATGACTACTAAAACGGGGTGCTGCTCGATAATCTCCGCAAAATCATCCTTGATATCACCTAAAATGCAAGCTGCAAGTAAATGCCGCCCCGCCGGCAAGGTAGTTGTCAAAGTCGGAATTGCACAGCGGTCATACAATAAATTCGTATTTGGTTCGGTCGTAACTAGCTGTGGTAGTTGATTACCAGTTAAATCGGTGATCGTACTAATCTGATCTTCATTTGTTGCTTTGACGCTTGTTTTGGTAGTTTCCGATTTGAAATCACCTAAACAATAAATTGAAAATCCGCCATCCGCAAGGTGAATTTCCGAGCTTGTTTCGATTTCGTGAATTCTAATATGATAAGGAAATGCCGGGATAATAATTGATTTTATGACGACCCCGTTAAACGGTTGCCAAGTACTAGTCAGATGGTCATCTTTCACTTGATAGTCCGTTACGCCATAACGCATCTGGTAATGCGTTTGATCCAAACTAATTGCCAACGTATTATCAAACGCCCCACCACCAAGAAACAGGCGTGCCTTTGAAACGCTAAACCCAAACACCGTCGAATAGACGAATTTTTCATATTTACTCTCCGCATGCGCATGCCCCTCACAATGTTGCCCAACCGTAAACATCTGCACCTGATTACCATTTTCAGCTCGTTGCATTATTGCTCGTGCTTCTGGAATTACAACATGATTTTCTGCCAAAGGCACTTTTTCTTCGACCGTCCAAAACGGGTGGTCATCTGCCAGAGCCAGCATAATAAAACTTTTTAACGCCCAATACGGCGACCCGTAGGCATTATAACCCTCTGCCATTACCAGGTTGCGGTAATTGTAACCAATCGTCAGTTCCCCGGTTGCCGAAAAAATACTTTGCTTAAACCAGTAGCGTAGATTCTGCATGGCGAGGAACTTCAATTCGCCGAGTGAATATTCGGTTTCAACTTCGGCAAAAGCCAACATCCCCCAGAAAGACGACTGCGCAAATCGATAAGTTAAACTCCGACCAAATGGCACCGCCGCACCAGTATCATCAAAGAAGTGCCTAAACGAATGAGCAAATTCTTGTGCCCTGCTGATAAAAAGTTGTGCATATTTATCGGTTTCATCATTGGTAATTTTTGCATAGAGCAACCCGTAAAAATGGAAGCCAAACGGGATATAATAATCAATCTGGTTTTCATACCCATCAAAGTACCAACCGTTAGCAAGATAATACAAATTCAAATTTGCTAAATCCTCATCAATTTGCGCTTGCGGATAATCTAAATGACATTGTTTAAATCCGAGATTGACCAGTAGTCGGAAAAACAACCAGTTGGTCGGAGGCATGTCAAATTCATTGATTTGGTACAACCAGTGATACAGGTTTTCTTGCTCAGCGGTCGCCAATCCATTCCAAAAATATTCTTTCGCAAGGCATAATCCGACGCCAATTGACGCCATTTCTACCATCAGTTGGTCACGGTCATGAATTTTACCAAAGTAAGATTCACTACTCGGATTAGTACCATTTTTAATTTTTAATCGGTAGTTTTCAAATAGCTCACCACTACCACCACCTGCTAAATAAGGAATAATTCCCCATAACGGTCGTAATAATGCTTCAATTTTGCGGGTATTTTCAGGACACCACGCACCACCAGAATCAAATTTAATGCCAACCGTTGATGAATCGAAGTACGACTCAAGGGGTTTAATTATTTCGGTCAAAGCAGCTTGCAAATCGGTTTTAGTAGTTAAAGGATTATTTGCCAATTTTTGATTTATCATATCATCACCATCTTACCAATAACTATACCAACTCGAATTCACCCGCATCAAGGCCTCCATGAAGAAATAATCGCCCCAAACACAGCATTCATCAACGCCTTTGCCATCTGGTTTCGCATAAACCGCATGCATTAACAAACCATTTGAATCAGGAAGGTCCTTTGTCGTGTAATTGGTCGCAAGTGACTCAAGAATCGCCAGTGCCCACTGGTTGTATTTTTCTTTATTTGGATCGACCAGTGGTAGTTGTTTGGCTAATTCCAAGAGTCCACATACTAAAATAGCGGCCGCTGATGAGTCACGTTCCTGTTCATCGCCAGATGTAAAATCTAAGTCCCAATAACAGATTTTATCCTCAGGCAAGCGGTCAAGAAAATAATCAGCTAGTTTTGACGCTGATGCCAAAAAGCTAGCATCACCGGTATAGATGTAACTCAAAGTAAAACCATAAACGCCCCACGCTTGACCCCGTGCCCAACAAGAATCATCCGAACTACCTTGGGCGGTTTGACCATGTGATGGTGCACTTGTTACCGGGTCCATAAAGAAGGTATGGAAAGTCGAATTATCTTCCCGAATGATATATTTTTGCGCCTGTTTTACATGACTATAAGCGGCGTTTTTATACTGCGTATCACCCGTTATCTGCGACGCAACGTATAAAAGCGGCAAATTCATATTACAGTCGATAATCATCCGCCCACGTTGGGCCATATCGTCAAGATTTCCCCATGCTTGAACGATTCCTGATTCAGGATGATATCTTGTCATCAACTCATTCGCTGCATCAACAATCATCGCTTTTGCTTCTTCACAACCAGTCAAACGATATGATGCAACCGCCGATAATGTGTATAAAAAGCCAATATCGTGATGGTCGAGTTTAATTTTCGCATCAAGTCGCCGTTTGAATTCGCCCATTTGCGCAGCAAGGACGTCATCAAAACGAGTATCGTTCGTATATTCCTTCGCTAACCATAATTGACCAATCCAGAAACTCGCCGTCCAAAAACACGACTCGCGTCCACCATTTTCTTCTGCTCGATAGCGGTTATTAAAGGAATTTGGTCCTGGCACTTTAGTGAAAAATTCGGCTTTATTTTCGGTAATTTTTTTAACACAATACGCTAGTGTCTCGTTTACCCACGCTAAACTCATTGATTACACCTCTCTCGTTTTATCAAAACAATTCTAATAATGGAGCCAACCGGTTAAAATTGACTCCATTTTCATATTACCATTTCCCAATCGGGCATTTTTTCGGTGATAAACTCGCACGAAACTTAGCAAAACACCCACATTTCAAGCAGGTAGCCCCCGATAAACTAGGGCAATCTCCGCAAAGCTGAAGCCTTTGATCACGAATTTCATCCGGTACTAAATCGACTTCTAGTTCCAACTGTCGAGCAATCAAATCTTCAATCTCTTGGGCTGTTAGATTTTTTTTATGACCACAACCTGGGCAGTCCGACCGTCGCTTAACCAATGGTTAACGTGACAACGCTCATTGGCGGAATGGTTACTTTGACCGTGTCACCCTCGATTACGAAGTTAGTGAAATTAGTTTTCTTCACGTTCTCCGGATTTTCAAACGTGTTATGAGCATCCATTTTTTCACCGATTAAGCCGGCGCCAACAACTGATGTTCCTGCAAGTGGGTAATCTTCGAGCACATAATCAATCGTTTGTGCATCGGTTAAGCCGTAATTACAAACTGAGATTAAGATTTGACCGTCTTTTTTACTGACCGATGAAGTTACATGTTGATCAACGTTGTCCTCATGCGAATCAATCATAATTGCATCTTGATGACCTTTGAACATTTCAAATACGTGGAACGTCGGTGTCTTCAGCATCTGGTCACCTTCAGTTAAAATCATCGACTGCAAAACGTTGACTGTTTGGGCGATATTAGCCATTTGCACTCGGTCACCATGTCTATGAAAAATATGCAGCGTAATTGCCGCAACCATCGCATCACGGATGGTATTTTGCTGGTATAAAAACCCGGGATTGGTGCCTGGTTCAACGGTATACCAAGCGCCCCATTCATCAACAATCATCCCAATTCGTTTATCCGGGTCATATTTATCCATTAAAATTCCATGTTTCGTCACAAGTTCATCCATATATTTGGCATCACGGATTACTTTATGCCACTCGTCTTCCGGGAAGCCAGTCGCCGGAATTTTATGCGGCCAACCTTCTGTCCCGAATGCATAATGATGCAGTGATAATCCGTGCATTAACCAGTGCGCATTTTTCATTTGCGTTTCCGTCCAATGATAATCAGCAATATTGGCACCACCACAAATTTTATAAATCGGCACTTCTGGATTATGGTTTTTAACGAAAGTTTGATAACGACGATACTCATCAGCGTAATGCTCCGCCCGCATGCTACCACCGCAACCCCAGTTTTCATTACCAACCCCAAAGAATTTCATCGGCCATGGTTTTTCACGACCATTCTTACGCCGCTCCTCAGCCATTGATGAATCCCCGTCAGCAGTAATATACTCAACCCAGTCCGCCATTTCCTGCACCGTACCAGAACCAACATTCCCATTGACATAAGCTTCACAACCGAGCATCTCAATTAAATCGAAGAATTCATGTGTCCCAAAATGGTTATTTTCAACGACACCACCCCAGTGGGTATTAACGATTTTACGCCGATTTTCACGTGGGCCGATGCCGTCTCGCCAATGATATTCATCAGCAAAACAACCACCAGGCCAGCGGAGAACCGGAATATTTAATTCTTTTAATGCTGCGACAACATCCAGACGAATCCCTTTGTTATTCAGGATCTCAGAATCCTCACCGACCCAAATCCCCTCATAAATACAGCGTCCTAAATGCTCCGCAAAATGACCATAGATATCTTTGTTGATTCGATGCTTTTCGCGTTTTTGCGAGATATAAATTTTGCTCATCGTTCACTACTCCTATTTTTAGTCGGCAATCGGTATGCCAAAGACTGGCATGCCGTTTTCATCCCAGGTAAATGCTTGCACACGGGCATGACGATCTGGATTATCAAGTGGGTTCGATAAATCATTTTTCTTTGGGCGGGCGTGATAAACTAATAAGTCTTCTGTGCCGTCTTCCGAAACAGTAAATGAATTATGACCCGGGCCAAATTGGCTATTTTCTTCGCTGCTTACAAAGACTGGTGTCGGTGATTTTGTCCAAGCATACCCGTCTAACAGGTCGGCATTGGCATCGGCCCATAATAGTCCCATGCAATAATTTTCATCGGTCGCCGAACCTGAATAAGTAATAAATACTTTCCCATTTCGCTTAATAACCGCTGGACCCTCATTTACTAAATAGGTCACACATTCCCAGTCGTATTCCGGGATGGTTAGTAATTTCACTTGCCCTTTGATTGTCCACGGGTTTTCCATTTTAGCGATATAGATGTTAGAATTACCCGGGATTGCTGGTTCGCCTTGTGCCCAGACGTAGTATAGTTCATCGTTATGCTCAAAATAGGTGGCATCGAGTGAAAAACTTTCTTGATGCGTTTTGACTTGACCTTTTTCGACCCATTCCCCCTCTAACGGGTTAGCGTCAGCGTTTTCTAACACAAACATCTTATGATGAACTCTTGCACTACGTTCTGTCGAACTACCACAGGCAGCAAAATTGATATACCATTTTCCGTTCAAGAAATGCAGCTCTGGGGCCCAAATGAGATTACTCATATCGCCCGCTTCGTGGGCGAACCAGACGGACTTTTTCTCGCTGGTCGTTCCTAATTCATTAATGGTTTTAGCCCGGCGTAACTCGATTTCTTGATACCCTGGTACTGAACCGGTGAAATAGTAATACCCATCAGTATGCTTGTAAATCCACGGGTCGGCACGTTCTAATACAATGGGGTTTTGATAAACTTTCGACATATTTGTCATCCCTCCTTTCTTACCTCGCTTACGCTAATTTTATCCGAATCATATTCCAAGATAATGGCTTGATTGTCGCATTAACATCTTGGTCATTGATGGTTACGTCGTTACATGGTTTTGGTACAACGACAACGTTGCCGTTCGTATTCGTTTGTTTCACATCATGACCCGCAAGTTCGCTAAATTCGATAATGCTGTCTAAATTGTAACCCGCTAAATTCGTGGTCAAGTCCATTGCTTCTTTTGTCGACCGGTTGACCGCAAAGATGACAACTTCGTTGTCTTTTTCATTGTGGACGGCGATTGACTCTAAATATGGCACATCTTTGAACTGACGGCAATCGTAAGTATCGGACTCGATGATTGGTCGTAAAGCCGTTCCATGACCATAAGTCGCCGCTTGTGAGAACGGGTAGAAGATGGTTTGACGCCAAGCTTCGCCATCTTTAGCCGTCATAATTGGCGCAATTACATTAACCAACTGCGCCATACAAGCGATTTTCACCCGGTCACTGTTTTTCATTAACGTAATGAGCAACGTCCCGACTAATAACGCATCTTCGAAGTTATAAACATCTTCAAGAATCGGTGGTGCTACTTGCCACGGTTCAACTTTTGCATCTTGCTCGTTTGAATGATACCAAACGTTCCATTCGTCAAACGATAAATACATTGTTTTATCAGAACGTTTTTTCGCTTTAATATAGTCACAGATTGCCACTACACTCTTGATAAAACGATCCATATCTTCGCCTTGTGCGAGGTAATTTTCAAGGTCATTATCACGATTTCCGTAATAACGGTGCAACGATAAATAATCAACATGTTGGTAAGTATGTTCTAACACTTCCGCTTCCCATGAAGCAAAGGTCGGCATATCTGAACTTGAAGATCCACAGACAACTAACTCAATATCTGAATCAACCCATTTCATGACTTTTGCCGCTTCGACCGCTTTACGTCCGTATTCCTGAGCCGTAAGTGCACCGATTTGCCACGGTCCATCCATTTCATTCCCTAGACACCACGTCTTGATTTTAAATGGTTCTTCGGCACCGTTCTGCTTACGCAGGTCGCTCCAGTAAGTTCCACCCGGGAAGTTACAGTATTCCACGATATTATGTGCGGCATCAAGGTCGCGCGACCCCAGATTAACCGCCATATTGACTTCGGCATTCATTTCGGCTGCCCACTCGACAAACTCGTGTAACCCAACCTCGTTTGTTTCGATGGTCTTCCAAGCGAGGTCAAGTCTTTTCGGTCGATCCGAACGAGGTCCAATCCCGTCTTCCCAATTATAGCCTGATAAGAAATTCCCCCCTGGATAACGAATAATCGGCGTATTTAATTCATCAACTAATTTTTTGACATCATTACGGAAGCCTCTTTCGTCCGCAGTTGGATGCCCTGGCTCATAGATGCCCTCATAAACGCAACGCCCCATATGTTCAACGAATGAACCGTAGATTCTTGGGTCGATTTTACTAATTTCAAAGGCTTTGTTAATCATCATTTTAGCTTTCATGCGTTATTCCTCCAAATTTTCCAAATCTAAATCGGTTAGCCGACTTTCTAAATCATCGATTTCAGTCTCAGCATCAGCGATTCCGTCTTTTAAATCAGCCAATCGGTCTTCTAAATCTTCCAAGTCCCAGTCAGCATTTCCGATATCAACAATGATACTAGCATGGTTTGACAAAGCTTCTTCCAATATCTTAATTCGATTTTCAAGTTCAATCATTTTACCATCTGTCATATGAGCACCTACTTTTATTTTTGTCCGTAATAGGCATCTGGCCCGTGCTTTCGCATAAAGTGTTTATTTAATAAGTAATCTGGCATTGCGGCTTGATTTTCTGCTTCGGTGTACCGTGCCATGTGTGCGACTTCTTCAAGGACAACCGAGTTGTGAACCGCATTTTTCGCATCGGTTCCCCAAGTAAACGGACCGTGATTTTTAACCAGTACACCTGGGATGTAATCTGGATTTAATCCTTCGAACGTTTCGACGATGACTTTGCCGGTATCAAGTTCGTAAGTCCCTTCAACTTCCGCTTTCGTCATATCACGGGTACATGGAATTGTGCCACCGAAGTAATCGGCGTGGGTTGTTCCCTGTGGGATAATTGGCTTGCCGATTTGCGCAGTAATCGTTGCCCATTTTGAATGGGTATGCACCACGCCACCGATATTCGGAAAGTTGCGGTATAATTCTAAGTGAGTCGGCGTATCCGAAGATGGTTTGTAATGCCCTTCGACAACGTTACCATCCATATCAACGACGACCATATCACTAACTTTCATATTGTCATATTCGACCCCTGACGGCTTAATCACAATTAACCCTTGCTCACGGTCGATGCCCGAAACATTACCCCACGTAAAGGTCACAAGGTTGTATTTTGGTAGTAAAAGATTTGCTTCAAAGACTTCTTGTTTTAATTGTTCTAGCATAGTAATTACCTCTTTAATTGCCAGGCGACATCGGCGAAGAATAGTTCTTGCTTCAAGTTGTTGATTGTTGTATCTTGACCGATATGAACAAATTCGATGTCCATCATTTCGGCCCAGTCACGCATATTATCAGCTGTTAAATCGAAGCTTAGTACGCTATGATGTGCACCACCGGCTAAAATCCAAGCGTGCGCTGAAACTTCAAGATTTGGCATTGGTTTCCACATAGTTGCTGCAACTGGTAATTTCGGCATTACTGGTGGCGTGACACATTCGATATCGTTAACGACTAACCGCATACGACCACCCATATCAACTAACGATGCAACAATCGCCGGACCAGTTTTAGCAGCAAATACTAAGCGAGCTGGGTCAGCTTTACCACCAATTCCGAGTGGATGTACTTCAATCCGAGCTTTACCTTGCGCAATTGTTGGGCAGATTTCTAACATATGTGCTCCAAGGATTAATTCATTACCCTCTGCTAGGTCGTAAGTATAATCTTCCATGAAGCTGGTTCCTTTTGGTAGTCCCGTTGCCA